>ERZ860264.2216-NODE-2216-length-11012-cov-4.745642_pt1 | contig 11012 bp, 7 predicted proteins | sample MGYA00509980_ERZ860264 | MGnify/ENA primary metagenome ERZ860264 (study PRJEB30046, sample SAMN00715212) | human gut metagenome | study: EMG produced TPA metagenomics assembly of the A metagenome-wide association study of gut microbiota in type 2... | reverse complement strand
GCCCGCCGATGTGGCTCGGGTCGCAGATGAGGGGCAAGTTGGGGAAACGGCGGTGCAGTTCGATGGGGATGTGCCACATGGGAGCATTGCGGTAGATTTTCTGGTCGATGCTGGAGAATCCGCGGTGGATGGCCCCCAAACGGGTGATGCCTGCCCCGTTGATGCGCTGTAAGGCTCCTATCCAAAGTTCGATGTCGGGATTCACCGGATTTTTGACCAAAACCGGGATGTCCACACCTTTGAGGGAATCGGCCAGTTCCTGCATGGCGAAAGGATTAGCTGTAGTACGTGCTCCGACCCAAAGTAAGTCCACTCCGGCTTTGAGAGACGCTTCCACATGCTTGGGCATGGCCACTTCGGTGGCTATCAGCATGCCGGTCTCTTCCTTGACGCGTTGCAGCCAGGGTAATGCCGTCTCGCCCATACCTTCGAACCCTCCCGGTTTGGTACGCGGCTTCCATACACCGGCACGGAATATCTTGAATCCTTTTTCGGCCAGTTGCCGGGCGGTGGCCATGACTTGTTCCTCTGTTTCGGCACTGCAGGGGCCGGCGATGACGAGGGGTCGCTTGTTTTCGTCTATTCCCGGAAGGTTCAGGGAAGTTAATCGTAAATCGTCCATATCGTTATGTTTTTAATTCAATGCTTTTTGGTGCTTAAAATACTTTTCGGATACGTTCCAAAGCTTCGGCTATTTTCTCTTTTTTGGCGCAAAGCGAAATCCGGATATACCGGTTACCGTTACTGCCGAAGATGAATCCCGGCGTGATGAAGACCCGTGCCTCGTGCAGAATCTTCTCCGTAAGTTGTTCCACGTTGTCGCAACTTTCCGGGATGCGCCCCCAAAGGAACATGCCCACTTGCGTCGGGTCGAAGGTGCAGCCCAGTGTGCGCATGATTTCCTCGGCCAGTGCCCGGCGTTCGGCGTACACGTGTATGTTGGCTTCTTCGTGCCATTGGGCATCGTTCCGGTAGGCTGCTGCTGCGGCGAGCTGCATTGGGCGGAAGGTTCCCGAGTCGATATTGCTCTTCACTTTGAGAATCCATTGCACGAATTCCGCGTTCGTGGCCAACATGCCTACGCGCCAACCCGGCATGTTGTGGCTCTTGCTCATGGAGTTGAACTCGATGCAGCAGCGTTTGGCGCCAGGGACTTGCAGGATGCTGAGCCGTTCGTGGTTCAGGATGAAGCTATACGGGTTGTCGTTCACGATGACAAGGTTGTGGCGCAAGGCGAAGTCTACCAGTTTTTCGTACGTTTCGCGCCGGGCGTTGGCACCCGTCGGCATGTTGGGATAGTTGGTCCATAGGATTTTCACGCCCTTCAGGTCCATTTCTTCCAAGGCTTTGAAGTCGGGTTGCCAACCGTTTTCGGGCTGCAAGTCATAATAGGTGATTTGTTGGCCGAGGATTTTGCTGAGCGACGTGTAGGTGGGGTATCCCGGATTGGGCACCAACACGCGGTCGCCCGGATTGGCCAGGGCCAACGTGACGTGGAGTATGCCTTCCTTGGAGCCGATAAGCGGCTGTATTTCGCAGGCCGGGTCCAAATCCACGTCGTACCACCGTTTGTAGAAATCGGCCATGGCCCGGCGCAGTTCGGGGATGCCCGTTGTGGGTTGGTAGCCGTGTGCGTCTGCATGTCGGGCTTCTTCGCACAGCGTTTCTATGGTTTGGGGCGAAGGGGGCATGTCCGGACTTCCGATAGCCAGGCTGATAACGTCCTTACCTTCGGCGTTCATGCGTGCCACTTCTTTGAGTTTCACTGAGAAATAGTATTCCTGTACGGAACTCAGCCGTTCGGCTGGCTGTATGCGGAATTTATATAGTTTGTCTTCCATCTTGATATTCTCCTAATATTTTGAGTTCTTTGGTCAGCGGGGTAATGGCATCTATGCTTTGTGAATAGCGGGTATAATCGTCGAAGCCCAAGTCTACGTAAAACATATATTGCCACTCTTTTCCCACGAGGGGGAGGGATTGTATTTTGGTCAGGTTCAATTTATAGAAAGAAAGGATGGACAACACCTGCGAGAGCGAGCCTTCTTCGTGGGGAAGGGTGAATACCAGGCTAGCTTTGTTGGTCTGGCGTATATCACGCAGCAGGTTGGCGCGTTGCGGTTGGCTGAAGACCAGAAAACGGGTGAAATTGTGTTTGTTGGTCTCGATGCCTTCTTCCAATACTTTCATGCCGTACAGCGGGGCTGCGAATTTGGAACAGATGGCGGCTTGTCCGCGCAGTTGTTCCCGGCTGATGATTTCCGCCGAGCCGGCCGTATCTTCTCCTTCCACGACTTTCAGACGAGGATGCCGGGCCAGGAATTCGCGGCATTGCATCAGGGCTACCGGATGGGAATGTACCTCGGTGATGTCCTCTATGTTGTCGTCCGGGAGGCAAAGCAGGCTGTGGGAAATGCGCAGCTTATGCTCGCCTACGATGGTAAGTCCACTGTCGCAAAGCAACTCGTAATTGTGCAACAGGCTGCCCGCTATGGTATTCTCGATGGCAGCCATACCGAGTACCGTACTGTCGTCCTTTACCGTGGCAAATACTTCTTCAAAGGTGGAGCAGCAGATAAGTTCTATGTCCTCTTTGTCGAAGAAGTAGTGGGCGGCCATGTCGTGGTACGACCCTTTGATACCTTGGATTGCAATTCGTTTCATTGTTTTTGTTTTGTCGTTTTTACAAAAAAGTCCCGCTTCGGTGGGAAGCGGGACCTCATGTCTTATTGGATTAGTATAATTCTCTGTTTGGTACACATACGAACTCCCGCTTCACTTTATGGCTAAAGTAAAAGAAGAAATAAAAATATGTGTTGAATAATTCTTTCATCTTCGTATTTTTGAATCTGTTGCAAAATTAGGGATTTTTTCATTTCCGGCAAATGTTTTCGCCGCTTTTTTCCTCTTAAACGGGAAAAATGTGAAAGAATACCTGATTTTGATTACATTTAGAAACCGTAAGGGTTACGGTTTTTGTATTGTCCGTTCATCTCTTGTTCTATGTTGCTGAACTGTCCTTCGACGGCCTTGGCTGCTTCCGGAGAGGTTTCCAACGCTTTTTTCAGGTCATCGGTCGCCCCGGCCTTGTCGTTGAGCATCAGTTTGATGCGTCCGCGTTCTTTGTATCCTTCGCTGAAGTCCGGCATGAGTTCCACGGCTTCGTCCAGTGTGGACAGTGCCCGGTCGAGCTGACGGTTGGCGGCGTATGCCGTGCTGAGTCCCACGTACGCTTCTCCCATTAGAGGGTTTTGCGTTTTCACCTTATTATAATAGGTAATGGCTGTGGGAGCATCCCCTTGCTGCAGTCGCAGTGCGGCTTTCAACATTACGGCTTCTTCGGGTGCAGGTCGTGCTTCCTCGCTTTCAAGTAAGTGGTCGATGTCGGCTTCGGCTTCTGTCAGGCTGCCCATGGCGCGGAGGATTTCTGCGCGCAACAGGTAAGCTTCCGTCAAATGGCCGTCCTGTACGATGGCTTGTGTCAACAGGGCCACGGCGTTCAGTTCGTCGTGCAAGGCATGTTTGGCTTGGGCCGAGCGGTAGAGCGCTCCGGCATGGCAACTGTCGATTTGCAAGGCGGCCTGGCAATCTTCGTCCATGCGCGTATAATCCTGCATCATTTCATCGGCACGGGCCATGGCCAACCGTACGCCGATATGGTCCGGCAGTTCTTCGGCCAGTTTTGCCAATATGCTCCGGCCTTCTTCAGCCTGTTTGTCGGAGAGCAAGGCTTCGGCCAGATAACTTGCGGTTTCGGAATCGTTCCGGAGGGCAAGTGCTTCGCGGAAACAACGTATGGCATATTTGACCTCCCCCATTTTACAGGCGCGTACACCGTCATATTTCAGTACGTTAAAATCCCGCTCGCGGCGTTTCTCGGTTTTTTCTTCCGGGGACTCTTCCCGGGCGCCGAACAATGTTTTTAGAAATCCCATTTTATTCTCGTTTTTTTCTGCGCGCAAATATACTAAAATTGCTTAAAATAACGTACATTTGTACGATAAATCATGTTTAAGCGTTTAGACTTTACTAAGTTTGCTTTTGGAAAAATAAATGGAATATGTGTGGAATAGTCGGATATATAGGTAAGAGAGAGGCTTACCCCATTTTGATAAAAGGACTTAAGCGTCTGGAGTACCGTGGTTATGACAGTGCCGGCGTGGCTTTGATCAGTAATTCGGGAGATTTGAATGTGTATAAGGCGAAAGGCAAGGTCAGCGATTTGGAACGCTCGGTGGAAGCAAAAGACGTGAGCGGGCATATCGGTATCGCCCATACGCGTTGGGCCACGCATGGCGAACCATGTGCAGAAAACGCCCATCCCCATTATTCGGCATCGGGCAACCTGGCGCTGATCCATAACGGCATCATCGAGAACTATGCCACGTTGAAGGAACGTTTGCAGCAACGCGGCGTGAAGTTCCGCAGCCAGACGGATTCCGAAGTGTTGGTGCAGCTCATTGAATATATCCAGGTGAGCAATGATTTGGATTTGTTGGGTGCCGTGCAAGTGGCCTTGCATGAGGTCATCGGTGCCTATGCCATCGCGATATTGGACAAAAGGCATCCCGAACAAATCATCGCCGCACGCAAGAGCAGTCCGTTGGTGGTGGGCATCGGGCGCGACAATGAGTTTTATCTGGCCTCGGATGCCACCCCTATTGTGGAATACACTGACAAGGTGGTGTACTTGGAAGACGGGGACATCGCCGTCATCCGTCCCGGAGACGAGCTGAAGGTGGTGGATATGGACAACACGCGCATGCACCCTACGGTGAAAACGGTGGACATCAATCTTGGCCAACTGGAAAAGGGAGGCTATCCGTATTTCATGCTCAAGGAGATTTTCGAGCAGCCGGATTGCCTGCTTGATTGCATGCGCGGGCGCATCAACATAGATGCCGACAACGTGACGCTTTCGGCGGTCATCGACCACAAGGACAAGTTGTTGAGCGCGAGCCGTTTTATTATCGTGGCATGCGGAACGTCATGGCATGCGGGGCTTATTGGCCAACAACTTATCGAGAACTATTGCCGTATTCCCGTATACGTGGAATATGCTTCAGAGTTCCGCTACCGTAATCCCGTCATTTTGCCTACCGACGTAGTGATTGCCATATCGCAGTCCGGCGAGACGGCCGACACGTTGGCCGCCATCGAACTGGCACGCAAGCAAGGGGCGTTCGTGTTCGGTATCTGTAATTCCGTGGGTGCTTCCATACCTCGGGCCACGCATACCGGGGCTTACATCCATGTGGGGCCGGAAATAGGCGTGGCTTCTACAAAGGCGTTCACGGGGCAGGTGACGGTATTAGCCATGTTGACGTTGGCTTTGGCCAAGGCGCGCGGGACGATTTCGCAGGATGAGTATGTCAAGATGGTGCGGGAGTTGGTGGCCATACCCGAGAAAATGAAAGAGGCACTAAAGGCTAATGAACAGATAGCCCAGATGGCCAAGATTTTCACCTATGCGCACAACTGCCTCTATCTGGGGCGCGGCTACTGTTATCCTGTGGCGCTCGAGGGCGCCTTGAAGTTGAAGGAAATTTCTTATATCCATGCCGAAGGCTACCCGGCTGCTGAGATGAAGCATGGTCCCATTGCGCTCATCGATTCGGAAATGCCGGTGTTTGTCATCGCCACACGCAACGGGATGTACGAAAAGCTCATCAGCAATATCCAGGAGGTAAAAGCCCGTCAGGGACGTGTCATTGCGCTCGTGACGAAAGGCGACACGAAGATACGGGATTTGGCGGACGAGGTGATAGAACTTCCCGAGACAATGGAATGTTTCGAGCCGTTGGTGGTTTCCGTCCCTTTGCAGTTGTTGGCCTACCATATAGCCGTATGCAAGGGCAAGGATGTGGATCAACCACGTAATTTGGCCAAGTCGGTCACGGTGGAGTAATCGTATTTCGGCTTATTTCGTTTTCTGGTATTTTCGTAGGAAACTTATATACAAAAATCAATCTGCGCCAAACGAAAAATCAATCAAAGGAGATTGAAAAAACGTTTGGCGCAGATTGATTTTTCATTCTCCGCAGATTGATTTTGAGGATTCAAATGCTTGAAAATCAAATGAGATTCTGTTTTTATGAATCTTTACGTTTTTTCTGTCTTGGGATGGCTTTTACGGTTTGTCCTTCGTGCAGGAAGCCATGTTTTCCGGTATAAAGCCCTTTGTGCCCGTTGGTGAACTGTGTTGGGCGCGTACACACCGTTAATTTTTGTTCTTCCGCTTGCAAAAACGATGGACTTTTACGAACTTTAATGTGAAATCGGATGGCATTTCCCCGTGGTGGAAGGCAAGGAAATGCAATCCCGGGGCTTAAAAAATAATCACAACCTAAAAAACTTAATTTACAGTTTTTCGACATGAAAAGAAAAGACTTATTGTCAATGTGTCTATGCTTGTTGGCTTTTGCGAGTGGCGGGCAGGCTAAAAGTGTGTCTACACGTATTAATTTGGGGGATACTCCATGGAAATTTACGAAAGTGGTGCGTCAGGAAATCAATTTGGCGAAAGACGCGCAGGTGTGTTTGGACGGAAAGTCCGTTCCCGTGGTTCACGACGGTGATATCCATTCGGACTGGAAACTTGGAGATGCTCCGGAAGGAGGAATATGGAGCGTGGATTTGGGCAAGTCCGTTTCCTTATCTTCTGTGAAACTGTGGTTCGACACGGACCGGACGAGGTTTGCAGAGGTCAAGTTGGAAGTATCCGCCGACGGTAGTACTTGGCAAACCCTTTCGGAAGGAAAGAAACTCTGTGTGCTCCATAAAGAGGGCGACTTTACGACCGTGGGGCATACCGGAACGGTGGGGTATACCGAGACGGTGACGGCTACTTATTTGAATTTGAAAGTTAAGGGGACGGCACGTTATGTGCGTTTTTCCGGATTGAAATGCAAGGCAGAACAGGGACAGGATGTGCCTGTAACGTTGAGTGAAGTGGAAGTGAACCCTAAAGCAGGGCAGGATTATGAACAGGCCGGGGCCATGGCTTCGCTTTCGTTCGACGATACCGGATGGCAGACGGTAGGGATTCCTCATTGTTATAATGAGCAGGACACTTATTTGAATACCAGTACGGGAGAGCGTTGTTGGCGTGGAGAAGCGTGGTATCGTAAGAAAATAACCATAGACGAAAAAGACCGTGGGCAGATGTTCTTCTTGGAGTTTCAAGGAGTGAACATAGGGACAACGGTGTATGTGAACGGAACTCCGATAAGAAGCAATACAAAGGTGAAGCAGCCGGAAGCTGTGACCCATGTGGGGAGTGCATTGCCTTTCGTAGTGGACATTACGCCTTATTTGCGTTATGGAAAAGAGAACCAGATTGCGGTAAGGGTGTCCAATGCCGAGGGCACGTTTTTCACTTGGCCCGGTTTCGGGACCAACGAAGGCTTCGGTCAGGCCATGGGAGGTATCGTCTGCCCCGTCTACCTGCACAAGAAGAACAAGGTACACATTCCTTTTGATTCTTATTCTCCTATGGGCAAGTGGGGAACTTACTTCGGGACGGTGTCGGCTACCAAAGACAAAGCCGAAGTACGTTTTCAGGTGAACGTGGAGAATGCGGGCACGGAAGCGTGCGACGTGGAACTGCGCACGTATTTGAAGGATGCGAAGGGCAAGACGGCCTTGGCTTTCAAGGATACCCGCCGTGCCGCAGGCGGTCAGACCGTATTGTTTGACCGGACGGGAGTGGTGGAGCGTCCCCGTTTGTGGTATCCGATAGGGACTTCCGGTACACCTTATTTATATAAGGTGGAGAATGAAGTTTACGTGGACGGACGACTGGTGGACAGGCAAAGCCGTCCGTGGGGCATCCGGCAAATCACGTGGGACGAGGATTTTTGCTATGTCAACGGTGAGAAATGTTTTTTGCGCGGCTTCGGTTACCGGAATAATTACCCGGGATTGGGGGCCGCTGTCCCTGCGGCTTTCTGGTGGAATGACATGGCCCGGATAGCGCGGTGCGGCGGCAACACGCTGCGCGTGGGGCACCAACCGCCTTTTCCCGAAGTGTTCGAGGCTTGCGACCGCTACGGCATCTTGTTGGTTGTCAACAGCGGCGACAATGAATGGGCGTTGAAGGACGAACCGGCTATTACTTACAAAAGGGAGTACGACCGCGATGTGATGGTGGCCTACCGGAACAATCCGTGCGTGGTCATTTGGGAGTCGAATAATGGTTTGGCGTACGATGGGGAGAAATACCTGCCGTCTTATACGCAGGAACAAGTGAAGAAATGGGATTACATCCAACCGCGTCTCGTGCAGAACCGCGACGGTTACCCACCGGAGTGGGACAAGAACGAACCGGTCGTGATAGGTTATACAAACCGTTATGAGAAAGTGGAAGGAAGTCCTTCGTGGAATACGGAAGTCTACGGGACGAACTGGTCGGGCTTGCCCAGTTGGTGCATCGCACGTTTCGACTACGATAATGAAAAAGAGTTCTCGATGGACTATGTGAATAATTATTTTGACAATATGGACAAACGCGCATGCGGATGGATTAATTGGATGTTGGCCGAGACGTACGGGGAGGGGTACACCATTTACCTCAACGGCATGCGCAACCAAAAGAGCCTTGGTTCGTGCGCCATGGACGGCAACCGCTTCCCGAAATTGCTGTACCGGATTTTCGAGAAAGCCGTTTGGGTGCCTTTCGACGAGCGTCCCGGTGTGGCCTTGCAGAGCCATTGGAACTTCCGGGGATTGCAGGACGTGGATGCGTGGAGCAACTGTCCTTATGTGGAACTCTTCGTCAACGGGGTATCCCGTGGGATTGTGGAACCGGAGGCGCGGACGCGCCGCTGCACGTGGAAAGGCATCCTATGGGAGCCGGGTACGGTCAAGGCCGTGGGGCTGGACGAACGGAAACGTCCCGTTTGCGAGGATGAGATCGCCTCTGCCGGAGAGCCGTACGCTTTGGAAGTGGAAATCGAAGAACCGACACCAAAACCGGACGGGGAAAGATTTGAATTGAAAGCCAATGCTTCGGATGCTTTCATCGCTACGGTGCGCGTGGTGGACAAGGATGGGCATTGGTGTCCTTTTGCCGACAACCAGTTGAAGTTTGAAGTGGAAGGCGAAGGGGTGTACAAAGGTTCTTACAATTTCTATGTCACGGAAGGAAAACCTTTGGAATACCATGCCCCGGGCGATACGGAGTTGCAGGCCGAAGGAGGTTTGATGCGCGTGGCGGTGCGGACGACGTTTAATCCTGGAAAAATTACGGTTAAAGTATCTTCGGGCGGGTTACGTTCAGGAGAAGCATCCGTCTGGTCGAAGAAGATTTAAGTATGGCACATTGGGCAAATATGGCCTTCCGTTCCTGTTTGCAAGGAGCGGAAGGCTTTTTTATGTCTAAAATAGCAGGACAATGGAATATATTCTATATATTTGGGCAAAGAATGCAAAGTGTGAAATTTTTAAATGGAAAATATATGGCGAAAAGCGTAAAAGAGTATATCGAAGAAAATGAAGCCCGTTTTTTGGAAGAGTGGTTCAGTCTGATTCGCATTCCGAGCGTGAGTGCCGACCCGGCGCATAAGAATGATATGGTGGCTTGTGCCGAACGTTGGAGAGATTTGCTTTTAGAGGCTGGAGCAGATGAAGCGCGGTTGATGCCTTCTTCAGGAAATCCTTTGGTGTATGCGGAAAAGCGTGTGGGGGAGGATGCGCCAACGGTTTTGGTATATGGCCATTACGATGTGATGCCTGCCGAACCGTTGGACTTATGGAAAAGTGACCCTTTTGAACCGGAAGTGCGTGACGGACATGTATTTGCCCGTGGGGCGGATGATGATAAAGGGCAGTCTATGATTCAACTAAAGGCTTTTGAGTATATGGTGCGGGAAGGGGCTCTGCGCCATAACGTCAAATTCATATTGGAGGGGGAAGAAGAAATCGGGTCTCCCAGTCTGAATGCTTTCCTGCAAGAGTACCGTGAGCTGTTGGCTTGTGATGTGATTTTAGTGAGCGACACCAGTATGCTCGCGCTCGACCTGCCTTCGCTTACGACGGGACTGAGAGGTTTGGCTTACTGGGAAATCGAGGTGACAGGGCCGAACCGTGATTTGCATTCCGGGCATTTCGGTGGAGCGGTAGCTAATCCGATTAATGTATTGTGTGGTTTGTTGGCTCGTATGACTGACGAAGATGGGCGTATTACAATACCGGGTTTTTATGATGAAGTGGAAGAACTGTCGGAGGAAGAACGTCGGATGCTGTCTGAAATCCCGTTTGACGAGGAACGTTATAAACAAGCTATCGGTGTACATGCTTTGAAAGGAGAGAACGGATACAGCACAATCGAGCGGAATAGTTGCCGTCCGTCGTTCGATGTGTGTGGTATTTGGGGCGGTTATACGGGAGAGGGTTCTAAGACCGTATTGCCGTCTAAAGCCTATGCCAAGGTGTCTTGCCGTTTGGTTCCCCATCAACAGCATGAGAAGATTTCCCGGATGTTTGTCGATTATATCGAATCCATAGCTCCGGACTACGTGCAGGTGAAAGTGACCCCTATGCACGGTGGCGAAGGCTATGTCTGTCCGATAACCTTGCCGGCTTACAAAGCTGCGGAAGAAGGTTTCACCAAGGCGTTCGGGCGAAAGCCGTTGGCTGTGCGCCGTGGTGGCAGTATCCCTATCATAAGTGATTTTGAAAAGATTTTGGGAACCAAGACTGTTTTGATGGGATTCGGTTTGGAGAGTAATGCGATTCATTCGCCTAATGAGAATTTCCCATTGGATATGTTTCGGAAAGGTATCGAGGCTGTGGTGGAATTCCATGAATCCGTGACGCTTTGAACACGTGAGACGTAAGCCTGGACGATTTCATATATGGGTATGCGGGGGAATGACGCGATTCAAACATCGGAATACGTTAAATATAATAAGGTGTAAATTAATCCGGTTGATATTTTTTTTCGATTTTTATTGGCAAACGTTTGGTGTTTACGTTAAAAGGTTGTACCTTTGCACTCGCTTTCGGGAAGC
>ERZ860264.2215-NODE-2215-length-11015-cov-2.947080_pt1 | contig 11015 bp, 8 predicted proteins | sample MGYA00509980_ERZ860264 | MGnify/ENA primary metagenome ERZ860264 (study PRJEB30046, sample SAMN00715212) | human gut metagenome | study: EMG produced TPA metagenomics assembly of the A metagenome-wide association study of gut microbiota in type 2... | reverse complement strand
GGACTTGTGTATGACCGTAATGACAGGCTGGTCGTATTCAATAAGCCTGCCTACGATGTCATGATCATTCCGAAGGATGTAGGTGAATTCGATACGGTTATGTTGTGTAATTCCTTAGGCATCACACGCGAGCAGCTTGTAGAGAGATGGGCGGACATGAAAGATACGCATAAGAATCCAGGTTATTCAGCTTACACGCCCCAGAAACTTATCTCACATCTCTCGCAGGAAGACTATGGCAAACTACAGGAAAAGCTTTATCTTCTTCCAGGATTTTTCATACAGAAGCGCACTGTGCGCGAATATGCGTATGACTGTGCCGCCAACGTTTTGGGAAACATACGCGAGGTGTCGGCAGATGATATCGAAAAAGACAGATATTATCGCAGAGGCGACTATACAGGCGACCTCGGCATTGAGAAAAGTTATGAACGGGCACTCCGCGGGCAAAAAGGTGTGGAGATTCTTATGAAGGACGCCTATGGCCGCATCAAGGGGAAGTATGAGAACGGGATTCATGACGAGGCTCCGGTCTCCGGACACAACCTGAAACTTTCGCTCGATATAGAATTGCAGAAATATGGAGAGGAACTCATGCGTAACAAGATCGGAGCCATCGTTGCGATCGAACCGGCAACGGGAGAGATCCTCGCTCTTGTCACGTCTCCGAATTACGATCCTTCGCTTCTTGTGGGACGTGAAAGGGGGAAAAACTATGCCTCGCTTGTAAAAGATCCTTTCAAGCCTCTTTATGACCGGTCGATCCAGGGAGCATATCCGCCGGGATCGACTTTCAAGCCGACTCAGGGCCTGATTTTTCTTCAGGAGGGCATTGTGACAACTTCGACAATGTATCCTTGTTACCGTGGATATGTAAATGGTCTGCGCGTGGGTTGTCACGGACACGGATCCCCCATCGCGCTCAAGCCGGCTTTGCAGACTTCATGCAACGCCTATTTCTGCTGGGGATTCAAGAATATGATCGACAAGCGGGGAACTCGTCCCGGCGACCAGTTTACCAAATGGAAAAATTACATGGTCGAAATGGGATATGGTTATAAACTCGGAGTCGATCTGCCTTCGGAAAGCCGGGGATTCATTCCCAATACCGATTTCTACAGCAAGTCTTTCAGAGGCGCAAACTGGACGGCGAATTCAATAATTTCCGTTTCGATCGGTCAGGGAGAAGTTCTTGCGACTCCGTTGCAGATAGCCAATCTCGGCGCGACAATCGCGAACCGGGGCTGGTTCCATACACCTCATGTGGTCAAGGAGATTGCAGACAGCACGATTGATAAGAAATACAGCGTGAGGCATCAGCCTCATATCAAGAAACAATATTACGAGGATGTTGCCGAAGGTATGCGCATGGCGGTATTGGGCGGTACGTGCCGGCTTGCCAACATACCGGGCCTGGATGTATGCGGAAAAACGGGAACAGCCCAGAATCCACATGGCCGTGACCATTCCGTATTCATGGGATTCGCGCCTTATCACAATCCCAGGATCGCAATAGCCGTATATGTTGAAAATGCCGGTTTCGGTGCCACGTTCGGTGTGCCTATAGGCTCTCTTATGATAGAGAAATATCTTAAAGGAGAGATAGATCCGAGTCGTAAGCATATAGAAGAAAGAATGTTGAACTCTAATACAATTGTAGGAAGTGGCGTCAAAAAACACTGATGCGGGAATCTCCGTGTTCAAGGCCATTGACTGGGTAACAATCGCTATTTACCTGATTTTGGTCTCATTTGGAGCGATAAGCATTTATGCGGCCAGCTATGACTTCGACAACGCAAGCATTTTTGATTTCAACGAATCATCGGGAAAACAAGTCGTATGGATAGTGCTGTCGCTTGTGGTCGGCTGTGTCATAATGCTGACGGACTACAGGATATACAAGACCTATGCCTATCCGATATATATTACTGTATTGTTCGTTCTGCTTGTAACGATCTTTATAGCACCCAATATCCAGGGATCGCATTCTTGGCTTAAATTAGGCCCTGTCAGTCTTCAGCCGGCGGAATTCGGTAAATTCGCAACGGCGCTTGCTCTTGCGAAACTGTTTGATTCCTATAATTTTACGCTGAATGCTAAAATCAGTAATTATTTCAGGGCTTTAATAATAATTTTTCTGCCGGTCATCCTGATTCTGCTTCAGAACGAAACAGGAAGTGCCCTCGTATATTTTTCTTTCATATTTGTCCTTTACCGGGAAGGTATGAGCGGTCTGGTGCTCTTTTCAGTGCTTTGTGCGGTGACATTTTTCGTTGTCGCAGTAAAATTCGCAGAACCTCTGATACTCGGCATTCCTATGGGTGAGTTTACCGTTTTCTTGCTCATAATGCTCACATTCGCGCTAATGCTGCTGTTTTATTGCCGCGACATAATAATAGCGCGCAATGTGATTTATAGTTTTGTCGGATCGGGCATCATAGTGGCGGTGCTTGATTTATGCGGGGTGCATATCAACGGGTACATATATTTCCTGTCGATTCTTCTTCTTGGCATTGCATATACCGCTATAGCAATGTTCCGCCATCGCATTACAAAATTCCTTATAACAATAGGATTCGCCATAACGTCTGTGCTGTTTCTTTTTTCAGTCAATTACGTTTTCAATAATGTCCTTCAGCCGCATCAGCAGATGCGTATAAAGGTAGCCTTAGGAATCGAGGAGAATCTCCGTGGAGCGGGCTATAACGTCAATCAGTCGAAAATCGCCATAGGATCGGGAGGTGTTACAGGCAAGGGATTTCTTAACGGTACACAGACCAAACTGAAATATGTGCCCGAACAGCATACGGATTTTATATTCTGTACAATCGGAGAAGAAGAAGGGTTTATCGGATCGACAATTGTTCTGGCTCTGTTTCTCGGCCTGATATTACGTCTTATACATATCGCGGAACGCCAGCGTACGGCATTCGAGCGTGTATATGCCTATTGCGTGGTATCGATTCTGATATTCCATCTCGGAATAAACGTGGGAATGGTTATCGGACTATGTCCGGTCATAGGCATACCTCTCCCCTTTTTCAGTTATGGAGGATCATCTCTCTGGGGATTCACAATTCTCCTCTTCATATTGCTCAGGCTTGATGCGTCGCGTAAGGAACGCATGGATTAGAATGAAAATTTGGTGAATTTAACATAATACACTAATTTTGCAGTCATGGAATTTAAAATAGAAGCAGAATCAATCGGCAGCAACGCCCGTGCAGGCGAAATAACTACGGATCATGGCAAGATCCCTACTCCGATTTTTATGCCTGTGGGAACGGTGGGCAGCGTAAAGGCCGTACATGCACATGAGCTTCGTGATGACATAGACGCCAAAATCATACTTGGCAATACATACCATCTTTATCTGAGACCCGGCTTGGAAATTCTGAAAAAAGCCGGAGGCCTTCACAAATTCAACAGCTGGGACCGTCCCATTCTTACTGACTCCGGAGGTTTTCAGGTTTTCTCTCTCGCTTCAAATCGAAAACTTCATGAGGAGGGGGCATGGTTCAGAAGTCATATAGACGGAAGCAAACATCTGTTTACCCCCGAGGGCGTAGTCGATATCGAACGTGCGATTGGCGCGGATATCATGATGGCGCTGGATGAATGTCCTCCCGGCACATCCGACTATGACTATGCTAAAAATTCTCTCGGCCTTACCTTGAGATGGCTGCAGAGAGGATGGAAGCGATATAAGGAAACAGAGGGTCTGTACGGATACCGTCAGGCTTATTTCCCCATCGTACAGGGATGCGTATATCCTGATCTCAGAAGAGAGGCTGCAAAATATATCGCCGATCTCGGTGCGGACGGCAATGCCATCGGGGGGCTTGCTGTCGGCGAGCCTACAGAAAAGATGTACGAGATGATCGAGATAGTCAATGAGATTCTTCCTCAGGATAAGCCCCGCTACCTTATGGGTGTAGGCACTCCGGCCAATATACTTGAAGCCATCGACCGGGGTGTCGATATGATGGACTGTGTGATGCCGACGAGAAACGGCCGCAACGGTATGATATTTACGCGACATGGTATCATTAATCTCAAGAATAAAAAATGGGCGGATGATTTCTCCCCTCTCGACCCGGGAGGCCCGTCGCGAGTGGATGAGGAATACTCGAAGGCTTATCTTCGCCATCTTTTCGTAAGCCATGAGATTCTCGGCATGCAGATAGCGTCTATCCATAATCTGGCATTCTATCTATGGTTGGTGGGAGAAGCAAGAAAGCACATTATGGAAGGCGATTTCCCGGCATGGAAAAACGAGATGGTAATTAACGTTACAAGAAGACTGTGAGACAGTATAACAGTCTCAAAACAAATCTCGAAAAGTGAAGAATTTCGTAAGAAAACTCAAACTTGCATCAATCAGGCGTAAAAGACGCAAACGGGATATCAGACTCGGATTGCGTAAGAAACGCATACGTATTTCCTGGGAAACTTTCGGATTAAAGCTTCTTGACGTCTTTATCCTTAAAAAATTTCTCGGGACATATCTTTTTGCCACTATGCTTATTCTTGCAGTAGTGGCGATGTTTGACATAACCGAAAAACTTGATGCATTTCTAAACGCCCCGCTCAAAGCGACTCTTTTCGATTATTTTGCCTCTTTCCTGCCATATTTCGCGAATCAGCTCGCTCCTCTGTTTACTTTTATAGCTGTCATTTTCTTTACTACAAAGCTGGCGGGCAATTCTGAAATCATAGCCATTCTTTCAAGTGGCGTGAGCTTCAACCGTCTGATGCGTCCTTATATGATAGACGCGGCCGTCATCGCCGCCATGATATTCTGTCTGAGCAATTATATCATTCCGCCTACCAATATAAAGCGTATAGACTATACTAACAAATATGTAAAAAACAAAAAAGTAACCACCGGACTTGACATACAACTCATGGCCCGTCCCGGAGAAGTAGTCTATATAGGTCGTTTCGAAAGTTCGACAAAGACCGGCTATCGGTTTTCTCTTGATAAGTTTAACGGCAAGCAACTCGTATCACGTCTGACAGCCCAGACAATCAATTATGACAGTACGCGCATGTACCATTGGACTGTAAACAACTACATGATACGTGAGTTTGACGGGATGAGAGAGAAAATTTCAAGTGGAATACGTCTGGATACCGTGATTCCAATCGAACCCCGTGATTTTCTTATTTCTGTCAACGATCAGGAGACATTGACCACTCCTCAGCTTTCCGAATTTATTGAAAAGCAGAAACAACGTGGCGTTGCCAATATCAAGGCATTCGAGATTGAGAAAGAAAGACGATATGCCGTTGCCGCGGCAGCCTTTATTCTGACTCTTATCGGCGTGTCGCTGTCGGCTAAGAAAGTCAAGGGAGGAATGGGTATTAATATCGGAATCGGACTGCTTCTGAGTTTCAGCTATATCCTCTTCTCAACTGTTACGAGTCAGTTTGCTATCTCCGGCATGACATCTCCCTGGGTGGCTATGTGGATACCGAACTTCATATATCTCATAATCGGATTAGCTCTTTACTACCGAGCCAGCAAGTTCTGAATAACCGATTTTAAAAAAGGTCTGTCTGTAGTCCCACTCCCGAATAACTTCTCCTTTGAAAACTACAATATCGATGTCTATAGGCACGATTCCCGCTTTACGGCAGGAATCATCCCGGCCGGCTGAAATCTCATATTCTTTCAGGATCATATTGAATTGATCAAGATCCGAATTGATGTATCCCGAGATCACAGCATTGACATAAGGCCGACCTTTTCCATTGACAGCCGGAGTCTCATAGAGACGGGAACAATATGCATTTTCAAGCACAGTCGTAAGCCAACCGCATGCTTTGGCCACATTTCCGTAATTTACATTAGAACCGACAGAAATGACTACCTCGGAAGACATAATGTTAGATTAGATTCTTTGTTTATTGGAATTACAGATTATGATCGCGTTTCAAGACAAACAATGTCAGTTCCGGTTTGGCGGCTCCGATTCGTGCCGGAAAACCAACCTCTCCGCAGCCGATATTGACATATAGATTCATCGGATTGCCGTCTTTGGCCTTATCCTTATATAATCCGGCCCAATGGTCATAGCGGTACTGACTTGGCGACCATTTCCAGTCTCCGGCTTTGAGCATCATCTGCATGGCATGCGTATGACCTGCCAGGCTCAGATCTATATTGCTTATCTTTGTAGCGACCTGACTCCAATGTTCCGGATTGTGAGTCAACAGTATCTTGAACATATAATCGTTGAGACCCTTTAGATTGTCTTTATTTTCCGGATATGACTTTCCGAGATCCCCAAGCTGATTGAACGGAGGTTCTCCCCAGTTTTCAACTCCGATGACGACAATCGAATCCTGACCGGCCTTTACAAAATCAGTTCTGTTATTGAGTACGCGCCAGCCAATGGATCTCATCATACTGTCAAGCCGGGCCACATCCCGGTTGGCGTCTGACGGGTCTTTCCATTTTACATACCCCCCGTAATCATGGTTTCCATGTATGGCGATTACACCATATGGAGCCTTGAGACGTTTGAAAACCGATGTGAAACTATCGAGTTCAGAGGATTTGCGATTGACGATATCACCTGTAAATACTATCAGATCGGCATTCCGGGAGTTAATGGAATCAACGAGTCTGGAAACAAATGTCGTGTCAGTGCCCCACGTTCCGACATGCGCGTCACTGAACTGCAATACCTTAAATCCATCGAACGACTCAGGGAGTTTCGAAGAGGCGATTTCAACCTGATTGACGACTATATCGTGTCGGGTAAACATCACCCCCCACCACATAACGATAAAAACGATCCCTCCTAACGCGACTCCCGTCAGCGAACCGTAGTTTATTTTTCTTCTCTTTTTTATGCCGAACAGTCGCCCGACAAGCGAACAGATACAATATATGAATTTAGGTATATATAGAGAAAGTATGCTGAAAAGCAACCACATTATCGCCAAAATGGAATGATCCTCCGACTGGCGGGGCAAAGCGAGTGTCACGACAACGAGGGCCCAGCATAATATTGCGAATATCCAGTACGTCCTGTACCATACACGTTTATTTTTTCCGGATAGATACTGACGTATATCTTTCAGTATATAAAGATCTGATGCCACCGTCAGAACAATCAACAAGATGGCACTTAATACAGGAATTCGCATGTCAGAATGATTTTAAACTACTTCTCTATCGGGCTGGCGGCCGGAATCGCTCATTCCATTCCACCCAATATTGTCTTTAGTTTGTTTTTTAATGGATTCGCATACATGACGAGCATCATTTCCATCATAAACTCTCTTTCTTCAGAAGTAACATCTTCGACGTCCACCTTGTTTAATTGAGAGTTAAAATATTGTCTGGTCTCTTCAAGCTGCTCGCGTGTATATTTCCCCGAGAACCGTTCAGTATGATGCAGCATATCGAACGCTATGTAATTTATAGGGAATATCTCGTAGCTGCGGTGAATGGCCTGATCAATAAGACACCCCACGTATTTCGCGGAAGTGTTGTTGTCCTGAAAATCTCCTATCTGATCAAGCTTGGTGTTGATTCTGGGAGTAAGCTGAAAATGCACCTTGCCCTTGAACTGGAGCAAGCCGGTCTCCATGCTGAAGAGATCGTCACGCTGGGATTTCTTGAAATCCGGATTGCGGCGTTTCATAAGAAATTCCTTGGCCTTCAGATAATCGTTCGGATCGAATTCATAAGATATTGATACAGGCATAAGGTTTATCTCTTTCAGTCGGTCCGTGAAAGATCCTTCTCCCCCAAGGGCGAGCATTTTTACAAGAGACTCCTGTGTGCGGTCCGAACTGTCTTTGGCGCGACCCTCTCTTTGAGCTATCCACACGGATTCATGTTTGTCAAGAATTGCATGATGAATGTATGCCGACAGTTTCTTTGCCGCAAGCAGTCCTTCGCGAAGGCCTGTGTTTCTTTTGACGATAAAAGACTTATTCAGTCGCACCAGATCCGTGATCCAGTCGAAAACGAGGAGATTGTTTCCTATCGCTACTTCAGAAGTCGGAATACTCCTGCGCATGAATGCGAGATTCAGAAAAGATGCATCCAGAACGATATCCCTATGGTTGGTGATAAACACATAGTTGAGGGCAGGATTATAATATTTTACACCACCGAGGCTGATTCCTGCCGTCGTCGTCTTGGCAAGCATCTCAAGAAAAGGAAACATCACTTGATGCTGGAAATCATACTTGTTGTCGATCTTCAACAGATCTTCAATCAACGCCGGAACATCATCTTTGGGCATTGTGTAATATACAGCATGAAGAAAACCGGGATCCTTGACGAGTGTTTTCATTTTCTCATGAAAAATCTCGTCATCGTAAGGGGATATATCATTAAAATCTAATTCTTGAGCGCTCATAATAAGTCTGTAGGTTCAACATTGCAAGTGTTGATGAAAGTTCTATTGTAAAAACTTCTGTTAAAATAACGTGTCAAATCATATTCTGTTGCCCTGAATATGAAATAATCATCTCACAAGCCGTCTGCACTGTTGGCATTCCGAAGATTTCTCCATTTTGTAAACAAGGCTTCCATATCCGAGGGAATCGGAGCTTCGAAAAACATCTCTTTCCCTGTATCAGGATGGACAAATCCAAGTGTCCTGGCGTGAAGAGCCTGCCGCGGGCATATCTCGAAACAATTCTCGACAAAACGGCGATACGACGATGAGGTGTTGCCTTTCAGTATCTTGTCGCCCCCATAACGTTCATCATTGAACAGTGGGTGACCCGTATGCAGCATATGGACTCTGATCTGGTGTGTCCGGCCCGTCTCAAGCACACATTTCACCATTGTCACATAACCGAACCTTTCAAGGACGGAATAGTGTGTCACGGCATGTTTGCCCTGGGTGGGATCTTTCAGTACAGCCATCTGAAGTTTGTTTTTGGGATTGCGGCCTATATTGCCCGTAATCGTGCCCTTGTCCGTATCAAAATCACCCCATACCAGCGCGACATATTCCCGTTTGGTCGTTTTGTCAAAAAACTGTTTTCCGAGCATTGTCTTGGCCTCCGGGGTTTTGGCCACTACAAGTAGTCCCGAAGTGTCCTTGTCGATACGGTGCACAAGACCGAGTCTCGGATCGCTCACGTCATAATCAGGATCATCTTTGAGAAATGACAGCATGACCGTTCTGGCACCCCTGCCTGCTGCACGCAAAGCCACACCCAATGCCGCAGTAGTTTTTCCTTTCCCTGAGCCTGTATAAACCTGCAGTAAACCATAACCTTTCATAATCGGCCTCCTACCTGCTAAGCAGCATAACCAACTCGCGTGCATTAACGGCGCGCTCTACTTTGCCGTCAAAAGCTTTTTTAAAGTCATCAAAGGACATATCATCTAAGAACAAATTATCCTGATTCAAAACAACAGCAGGCAAAATAATTCTCTTCATGCCTTGGGCAGCATTTAAAATATCTTTACCAACTAATAATCCGGTAACATTGATAGTTTCACCGAAAAATTCGTTATTTACCGGGATAAAACTGTGTTTTGAACCAGTTTTATTATTAAAATTATCCAGCAGTGGCTGCAAAATTTTATAAGCACTGGTACCAACCGGTATCACTGCATCAACACTATGATTGCAAACATCAGTTTTGGCAGCGATCTGCTGCCATTCGTCAATAAAACTACGACTCAGACCAATGCCATTTTCGATTTGTGGAAATCCATCATACCATGATGCATCAGGGAGTTGTTTTTCTGCTAATAAATAAAACTCATCTCCCAGATAAACGAAGGATTTTCCAAATTTTTTGCGGCATTCCTGCTGCCATACAGTAACTTTATCAACTATAGCGGCAGCTTCAGGTTTAGAAAACAAGCGCATCGGTGTCAAATGTTCTCTATGCTTTGTAATCCCAACCGGAACTACAGCCATTGTTTCCACCATAGGCGCTAAGGCTTCCAAATCACGATAGGTTTGTTCCAACACTTCTCCATCATTATAACCAGGACAGCAAACAATTTGTGTATGGATGGAAATTCCAGCTTCCACCAGTCTATTGATTTTTGACATCAATTCACCTGCAAAACGGTTATTCATCATTTGGCAGCGTACTTCTGGTCTTGTTGCATGTACGGAAATATAGAGCGGTGACATATGCGTCTTTATGATCTGTTCAAAATCTTCTTCCTTCATATTTGTAAGAGTAATAAAGTTACCATATAAGAAAGATAAACGATAATCGTCATCACGTACATATAATGATTCTCTCATACCAGGAATCATCTGATCTACAAAGCAGAATACACAATTGTTATAACAAGTAGTAACCCCGTCAAAAACAGCCGCTTCAAATTCCAGTCCTAATTCTTCATCAGTATATTTTTCAATAACTATCTGGCGCTGTCGGCATTCCGAATCTTCAATCGTCAATACAATCTGTTCGTCTGCAACTAAATAGCTTAATTCTATAATATCGTGTACTGACACACCATTAACAGCACACAGTTTTTCACCGGCTTTGATTCCGGCATTTTCAGCTAAACTGTTACGGCGTACGGCACTAATGATTCCCTGCATAGTTTTCCTTTCTAAAAGCACAGTTTGGTATCTTAATATTATACATTATAATTTCAAATTTGACAAAACACACAAAAATCCCGTTCTTATTTGAAGAACGGGATAAACATACTATCTTTTTCTGGCGGCACTTATTTTTGAAATATCATAATTACGGCCAAGTAAAAATTCACGTAATTCACCTGTAAAATATATTGGGGCGTTACGCAAAGCTTTCAGATCACTGGAACCTGTAAGCAGCATTACCATTTTTAAATCATTGATGATATCTGTTAATGCCCTTTGAGCTTCTTCAATGTCTTTTTCTATAATATAACGCAGAATATTCCCTGACATCCCCACAACATCAGCACTTAAAGCAAACGCTTTAGCAGCAGTCAGTCCATCACGTATTCCGCCGCTGGCAATAATAATATTATTACCATTACAAACGGAAAATGCCTCAATAAGAGTTTT
>ERZ860264.2204-NODE-2204-length-11100-cov-3.073699_pt1 | contig 11100 bp, 5 predicted proteins | sample MGYA00509980_ERZ860264 | MGnify/ENA primary metagenome ERZ860264 (study PRJEB30046, sample SAMN00715212) | human gut metagenome | study: EMG produced TPA metagenomics assembly of the A metagenome-wide association study of gut microbiota in type 2... | reverse complement strand
CAAAAGCCGATATAGTAGTCGAGGCTATCTGATCTAAGAAAAATCCCTGTAAGAGCTGATCCTGTGCATCGGGATTGGCGTTCATTGCACGACAGGAGACTTTCCAGATTCTGTCACCGTCAGAAACATCCACTCCACGTGTCATCACATATCCCGGATCCGGCTCCGATATATTTCTAAAGCCCTCGTATGCCGTACCGCCCGCCTGATGAACGAGATATATCGTAGTGCCGCTTTCTTTAAGAAGCGAAGAATCATCGGAATCAGGCTCGGGATCGGCTTTAGGATTACCGACCTCTCCTTCTGTAAAACCGGAAAAATCCTCATGATAACGTGTCTCCACGGTATAATTGTCTGACATGGTTATCTTGATAGGACGTTGCTTCATGGCCTCGAGAACTTGTGTGGCTGTAAAGGCACTTCCTCGGGGTGTTTTCAAAAAATTCAGGAGTTCCGCAGGAAGAGTTTCTTCAATATTTGTCTCGATTCCGCCTACTTCATTTTTTTGCAAGCCGGGAAACCTTCCGTCAGCGAATACTGTGGTTGCAAACACTGTGGCAGACAGCGCCGCAGCTGTAAATAGTAATTCTTTTCTCATAGTCTATGTTTTTATGTTTATTAAAACTATCTATATGGCTATCTATCTAATGTAGTCAGTCATTATCTTTTGGGTCGCAAATTAAGTTTAAATCTTATAAGATTGACAATTTTACAATAGGGAAAATAACCTACAAAGCCCGTAATATATAATAAAAATTATCTACAATATATAACTAACACTCTGTTTTACAGCTATAATATAATCTACAATACAGATCTTGTCCGACAAGCATATGCAATTATCAAAATGCTTTTAAAAATGCCTCAAGGCTTTCATCCTGATTTAATCCAAGAGATTTACGGAGCCTATAACGGGCCTGATTGACGGATTTTGCCTGAATACCGTCGAGCAATGATATCTCACGTGGCGTAAGACCCAACCTGAGATAGACCGCTATGCGCAGATCCGTAGATGTAAGTTTAAATCCCGACTTTATCAGTCTGTCACGAAAAGCATCAAGTTCATTGCGGGCTTCTCCGAGAATGTCACTTTGCATCTCCGGGAACCGGTTCTGCATCAGTTCGGCAAGAATTATCCTGATCTTTGAGTCTATACCGGGATTGCCGGTATTTCCGATATTTTTTATCTCGGACCTGAGCCGGTCAATCATAGGATTGACACTGTTATAGAAAGTATCCAGTACATTTAGTTGATGACATAAGGAAGAATATTTGCGTGCCATTGCCTCGCATTCGGCATTTTTGTCTGCAAATTTAAGTCCTTCCTCTCTCAAAGCCTCGTCAAGTCTCTTATTTCTTTCCAAGAGATCCTCATCAGCGGATCGCGCACATTCTCCATCGACAGACGGCGTGAATTCATGAACATCGGAATCAGCAGACTCCTCCCTACTCCCGGACACCGTCTGTAACAATCGTGTCTTTTTTTGTTTCCTGAATATAATAAATAAGATCCCTATTATAAACAACACTACAATAACCGACATTACAGTAAACCGCATACCGCTATCGGTCGATCTGACAGATCTGTTGGCAGAGGCATCTGTGACGACATACCGCTCGCACCATTTCAAAAGCCGGTTACCGGCTTCAATATCCATGTAGATACTTCTGCTGCGCTCCCTGCTTATGGCTTTCAATTCCTTGTTTTCCCCATTCAAAGAATTAAACGCCATGATATAGTCTTTCTGCATCGAATATGCTTCGCCAAGCACGCCATAGGCTTTTACTGCCTCGTCACGGCTGTCATGTTTTCCGGCATATTCCAGAGCCTTGGAAGCGTTGACAATAGCAGCGCTGTAATCACCGGAACGTAAATAATAATTTGCCAAAGCATTATATTGTGCTGCAAAAAGATATTGGAAATTATTCTTTACAGCGACTTCCAGAGCCTCTTTCAATAAAGCCAGTTCCTGCTGTGAATTTGTCTCGAGCTCATCGCCATATGTGGCGCTTAGAGCGAAATAAGACGCGTATCCCGGTTTTTTAGACACGGACACGATCGTATCGTAATAGGCTCGCGCCCGATACCGATTGTCGGCCGACAGGTAGACCCGGCATAGATTCATGCAGCATTTCAGCCATTCCACAGTATCTCCTTGCTCTTTATAATAACGGGAGGCGGATTTAAGAATCTTCTCACATTCATCATAATTTCCCTGAGGCATAAGAACTCCGACTTTCGCAGATTGTAAGAAATGAAACAGTTTTAGATCCGAAGGATCACAATATGTCTCGGCAGCCGATATGAACGGTCCTGCCAGATACCATTCCCGGTTCTGTATCAGAAACCACGCATACTGAGTCAACGCTGACGCACAATAAGAACGCATCCGTTCCGCAGGTGTGGATTTATAAAGTTGCGAAAGATAATATTCGAGTCGCGACGCATGTGTAAGGTCAAGTTTATAGGGATTATTCTCAATAGAATCCGCCCACATCCTTTCTTTTTCAAAAATGGAGTCTGCAGAAGAAGCCGCAAAAACAGTCATGACTGCCGCTAAAAAAATTGTCAAGACTAACCCTTTGATTTTCATATCAGTTTCCTCGCAAAACAGTAAACCGCATCGCTTATAGTATCTATTTACGTCAATAACATCCTACATCTCAAAGCGTTCACCCATATCTGAGAACTATTTAAACTCCGAGACATAGAAATTAAAAAGCCTGATTATTTATTACTGTCGTTTTAATTTGATCACTTACTTATGCAAATTTACTGAAAAATTAGAATTTTCTATAATTAAAATTATAAATTCCCAAACTGAATCTATAACGTTACCTATTTTTAAGCAGTGTATTTATTTAGATATTTTCCATATTTATATCAATATTCTTGTAAATATCATTTATTATTTATAACTTTATCAAGCAAAAAGCCATTTTATTTCAGCCATAAGATGCATTTTGCTTTAATAACACATATTAACCACACATTACATAATAGCACATATGCTGCTTAATGTTTAATTAAAATATAATTATTTATGAAACACACCTACTCCGTAAGCGCATCCATATTTGCGATCTCGCTGATTTTAGCACCGGCTGCCGTAGCCCAATTGCAGACCTCTGTACTCAAGGCCGAACCAAACAGTAAAACCACATCTTTTTTTACACTGACAAATCCGGAAGACGCACACATCCTGAAAGCTCCCATGAAAGCCGGGGGAAACGCTGTCACCCTGCATCCTGTCATCAATAACGCAGCAGACGACAATGTCACATTTGTAGGGGCCGTCACAAAAGAAAATGGCAAACTGGCTGTATATGGGGCTGAAGACCAAGGGGACGGAATAGAATTTTCAGTTCCGGGCGGCACATACGACTTTTTCGCATTCGGTTACAGCAACGACCTGTATCAGACAATTATAATGATCCATGAGAATGTAGAGGTTACCAATGGTACGGAAATAAGTTTCAACACAGCCGATGCTACAAACTCTACAGCTTTATCTTTCGTCAGTCCTTATGGCACCGATCTTAGTCTCGGCAACAATTGTCAGGTAGGAAGCGTCTTCAATATGATTTCTTATGAAGGAGAACAAATTTTCTACGGAAAGGCTACAATCGGCAGAGAAGCACAAAGGGTGGTACGCTCAAACTTTACGGACAGCAAATTCGAATACACGCGCCTGCAGTTTCTTGGTTCCACCGAAGGTGCATTCACAATGATAATCCCTGTCGATTTCACCAATTCCGACACCGGATCTTCTGCATCCAACTGGCAGACCACAAAAAGAACTTTTACAGACACCCCTTTCAATTTGCGCGTACATCAGGTAGCTGAAGAAATGGGGATGACCTATGACGAGATAGCATACAACATTTCGATGTATACTATCCTTTATAAAGGTTTACCCTGGGGCACGGAAGGCCTCGGTCTGGAAACCGCGGCTTACGGCGCCAACAATGTAGGCATATGGCAACCTGTGGACTACGACGGACCCTTCTCTTTTCTTATGTATCCTACAGGATCTGCTTTCGGAGGGCCTAATTCATGTATGCTTGCCCAGCCCGTATGTCGCGGAACCGAAAGACTCGAACAACTTGGCGTCAACCATATAGGCGAAGGGTTCATGATGAATTCCGCCGATTCAGAAGCAATCAGATCAAATCCCTTATATGCGGCAGCACCTGTCGATAAACCTTTAGGCAACTGCGCGCCGGCTATAGTCATGACTCCCGACGGCGCAACTGTAAGTATCGGTTGCATAGGTCGTTATGGAGAAGTAATCAGTCTTGACTCGTGGGATATGTGTGAGAATGTGGATCCTGAATTCATGGATATGTGGGGCGGCCAGACCAATGAGATCACAGTAAAGCTCAATGACAAGATCATCTCCACTGACCGTCATAATTTCCCCGATGGTATAAACTGGAATGCAGGCGGCACATATACTATAGATTATTCGACTGACAATGTTCTCATTGACGGAGTGTTTGCCGGAAAGACAACCGCACGGGTCACATATGATTCCGACATTTACGGAGGAAAGATACCATCCCTCACGGCACTCTCCTTTATTGACGCAGAAGGCAACATGACAGATCGATTGGGGGAGGCAGAAGGTTCAAATATCCGACTCTACGCATCTTCCATGACATTTCATTCTTCTAACAGTTCATATCCCTACCTGTATTATGGCTACAACACACCTGCAGAAATAAAAGTCGAATATTCTCCACACGGCGCCGACGATTTCAAGGAACTTCCTGTTGAGGCAAACCCTGCAGACGATTTCGAACCCGGTTACGGAAGCAGTTATATTGCTGACCTCAGTGGAATAAAAGAAAAGGCTCCGGACGGATGGTTTGACCTTCGGGTGACAGTTACAGGAAATAATGATGCCTGTCAGGTTCAGACAATCCAGCCTGCCTTCAACATAGCGGAACTTGCCGGATTAAACAGCATTGCAACCGATATTTCTGACGCTCCGGCCGAATATTTCAACCTTCAGGGAGTAAGAATAACAAATCCCGAACCCGGTCAGACAGTCATCTGCCGCCGTGGCTCCAAATCAGAAAAATTAATAGTAAGATAAACCCGAATCCCACAACTTATTCCCAAATCAAAAGGGTGCGCCTCAGATTAATATCCGAGCGCACCCTTTATAATTTGATCACTTACTTATGCAAATTCGATTTGGTATTTTATTAATTTTGTTGTATCTTTGTAAGTGATAATATTTAGGCAGAAAAACAATATAAATGAGCAATACAGACAATTTTTTATCACTTTTGGAGAGTCTTATGCCTCCCGCACCTGAAGAAGTAGCGCGGCAGCTTGCGGATGATTTCAGGAAACGACGCATAGAGAAGAATATAACTCGTGAGGTATGTGCGAAAATATCGGGAGTTGCACTTGCGAATATAAAGCGCTTCGAACAGAAAGGTCTTATCTCGCTGTCCAACCTGATAAAACTGGCGATCGCCTTGCAATATACATCCGAAATAAAAGATATTTTTTCAAAACCAAAATATTCCACTATGGAGGAACTGACACAAATCCGTAAAAATGCCAACAAGAAAAAAGCCCATACCCCCACCCTCCGACATAACAATGAAAAAGATTGACAGACTCAATATAAAATTCAATGGCCATAAAGTTGGCCTCCTTTCTCTATCACCCGACAACCGCCAATGCATATTTGAATACGACGTAAACTGCCGTGACTTGATCAGAAATAATTTTATTAAGGAGGGCACATCAAATAACAAATGATGTTCCCTCCTTTTATAATTGATTGTAATCCCTAAGATATCATCATCTTATAATTAGTTTAGTTGTTTTTGCTGCAGTACGTACAAGATATATTCCTTTCACCAGATTTTTCCGGCCACAGAGTTTTCCATCAATACTGAATACTTCGGCATATTCAGGAGCAACAATATTTTGTCCGTCTATATATATTAGTTCCGAATCCTCCTGTATGAGGCTTGTTCCGGACATGGATTCTATTTTGAAAGCCGGTGACAAAACCTGTTCTGTCGATGCTCCATCCTGATTGATTACAGTGATTTTCAGGTCAAACCATCCGTCTTTGGCTTTTTTATCTATCCGGGAAAATGATGCGCGCCACATATACCCATAACCCGGCATATAATATTCATCCGGAAACTCCCGCACATCAAGAGCTTCAAAATCTTTAGAGCCATGTGGTGCATATTCCGCCATAACCTCCGCTACAGGATGACATTCCAAATAATCATAATATTCCATATCATTACATTTGGTAATAAATTCGCCGCCGGTAAACTCAAGCATTCCGTCTTCAGATTCAATAAACCGATCTGTGATATTCCCTTCTTTATCTTTAAACCTAAGACTCGTCAATGTCGGCGGGATTCCGAATCCTTTCCCCGCTTCCCATTTTATTGTGGCACTGCTATTTCCTGACATACTATTATCTATCAATACATTGTCTGTCGAAATGACAGCTTCGTAATATCCTGATTCCTCCCAGCGGCCTCCTTTGAAATCATCTATGTTATCATAAACAATATCTCCGTTATAAGACACTGTTATGGCGCTGGTATTGCCTCCCATGCCGCTTCTCAGTTCATCAAGCGACAAGCCGGTAGAATGTGTGAATCTTGACAAACGAAAAGAATCAATTCCAAGACACTCCCCATAATGCCCCATATAGCTATATGAGGAAAATCCATTTGTTCCCGGCAACAATACAAGAGTCGGAACCGCATTTCCCAAAATACCATTATCAGATGAAGCATTGAAAGCCGGATTACCTCCTGTATATTTGCGGCCATCTCCGTTAAATCCGAATAACCAGGCAGCGCCAGTGAACATACCTCCGGCTGTATTTATACCGCAAGAACTTAAGCCTTCCGTTGTACGGTGCAGTGGAGCTCCTGTTATACCGGTTTCATTGTTAAATGTAACAGAACCTACCGGACACATCAACATTTCATATGAACCATCATAGTTTTCCGGTTCCCATGAGTGTATCATGCTCCCATCTCCATGTCCGTATAATGTACCTATTGAATAAAAACTCAATATATATCCATCACGGTCAGTCACGGCTGCCTGAAGATATGACTGATCCTTTATTGATGAATCCGCAAAAAGTTCATTGAATCGTACATTCGCAGGAGTTTCTGCAAAAATGCTTGAATTAGACATCCAGTTTGTCAATCCGGGACTGTTTTCCGGAATTGTAAAATCAATCGGCATTGTTATATAGACCGCACCTATATCAGCCATAACAGATTCTATTCTGGTAAATAAATAATCAGAAGCCGGATTATTAGTACGCATTATTCCATCAAAGCCTGAATATGAAGAAGATCCTCCCCATACAAGAAATGTTAATCCGTCTTTCGCACTCATACATATCATAGATTGAGACGCCCCCGCATTGACTGCTTCTTCTGAATCTAAAGATGACGGATAAATAAACTTTTCTCCATCAGGACCACGACTTATAAATGTTGTTGAATAAGTGGCATCTGACGTAGATAGTTCCAATACTCCTCCAGATCTGACATCAACATCGGTCTCAATCAATAATGCCATATCCTTTCCATCTTCAGATTCGGTCCGGATAAAAAAATCATAAGACCCTTCAGGCAATTGGAACTCCAGAATACTTATGTCATCTTCGGAATCTAATTTTACACCTCTATAAACAACTACACCCTCAGGCGTCTTATCCAACGCATCTATACTTCCTATATATGATTGTGAAGACTCGGTTTTTAGCCTGACAGTAAACACAGCATCCTCTTTGGCATTCGCGCCAAACACGGACATTTCTTTTCCATGACAAATGATCTGTTCCGGCCATTTTTGTATGGTTTCTGGAACGGTGGCGACAGCCATAAGAAATGTACAGCTACAAAATGTAAAAGAAAGCAATTTCTTCATATTGTAAAATTTGATGCGATACGGGATAATATCGCAAGTTATACAATAAAACAGGATATCCCGCACCCTGTCCGTCCCGACACACTCACGGTCGGGAACGCAACAAAATTAATTTATCTATAACCTAGCAGCTGCATAACAAGACATCCAAAATAACGTAAAGTCCCCATATACGTATCATATTATATTACGTATCGAGGTAATCCATTGCTTATTAGACAGTAATAGACACTCCTCCCGCCATAAATACAATAAATACGTAGTTTAAAATATTTTATTATATTTGCAGACATACTAAAACTCCGCCGCTATGAGACATTTTCTTATATCTGTATTTATAATCGTGATGACAGTCCCGGCTGCCTTTACAGCCTCAGATTCCGGAAATGGCCTTATAAAGCATTTCTTTCGACAGCAGGCCGATAACAGAACTCTCTCTCAGCAGACACGATTAGCCGCTCTCGACTCTCTTATGAAATATTCTTCCGATATTGAACAGTCGGATATATTGACGGATAAAGGAGATATCCTTTGCAGTACAGGAAATTTTCCAGAGGGCTACGAAGCTTTCAAGTCGGCCTTACAAAGCGAACGGGCCTCACAAGACCAATCATTCCGACTTAAACTGAAACACAAAGCGGCTTCTGCTTCACATTATGCGTTTAGAATTGAGAATGCATCACGTTATGTTTTTGACATACTGAATGAGAAAAAAAACGATTCTTTACGAGAATATGATGTAAAGGCTTTTATCATTCTTGCAGAAATATTTGCAGAGGCAGGCAATTATGATATGATGCGCACAAGTATACAAAAAGCTTCCGATGAGCTTGAGAAAATCAATAGCATTCGAAGCAAGAAAGCTAATTATGGATGTGATATTGCAATAGGGTACAGTTCATTGTACACTATGCTCGGTGACTATTCAAAAGCAATCGAGTTTCTTGATATGGCTCGACGTTCGACTAATGATCCACACCGCATCAACCTGATAAACGCCAACGCAGCAAATATTTTTCATCGTACGGGAAACTATGATAAGGCCTTCATCCTGTTTGAACAGTTAATTAAGGATGACTCTATGGTCACGATAAACCCTCAAATTCTACTGAACTATGCATATGCACTTCTTGACTCGGGAAAGGCTGTTGATGCTGAAAAACTTATTGAAACCCATAAGTCTATCTTCGACAGGCTTTCATGCGGCACATTAGCCCCTGAGGCCTATAGATGTATGAGCAATATTAAAAAGAGCTTATTGAAACATGGGGAGGCATTGGAGTGGCTTGATGAAGCTTATACGTTAAAAGATTCCATATACGGAATAAACAACTCTACAGCATCCAGAACCGTCGCCGTCAGGTTTCAAAAATATCTTGACGACATATCAGCAGACTCACTTCAAAACAGTCCTAAAAACAGAACCATACTACTCTTATCTATTTCTTTCCTAATTATCAGCGTATTATTTCTGATACTATGGTACAGGAACAAGAAAAAGTCACACAAAAAAATTAAGGATATAAATGATTCACATAAAAAAGAACTTGACTTGTCGACAGAGATATTAGACGAACGCAACCGGGAATTATCAACAATGACTTTGCGTATGGGACAACTCAACGACTCCATAACTGCTATACGCGAAGCTACGAACGACAGCAAAATGTCTGCAAGAGAAAATATGGACATGATCCGGAATAAACTTCGTGAATCGGATCTACAGAATAATGTGTGGGAGATGTTTCAGACATATTTTGATATAGTCAACAATGATTTCCATAAAATTCTAAAAGAAAATTGTCCTACGCTTACTCCCTCAGAAATCAGAATATGTTGCTTCATCCTCACCGGTTTATCAGCAAAAGAAATTGCAGCCCTTACCAATCGTAGTGTAAGAACCATCACTACAATTACATATAATTTACGCAAAAAACTCAATATAACAGGATCCACAGAAACTTTCCTATATGATTTATGTTATCAATCTGATAAAATAAATCACTCGTGAAGTATGTGAGAAAATATCAGAAAGCGCTCAGGAGAACATCGCGCGTCTAAAACAGTAAACTCTTCTGCTTTATTGCTTTTTTGCTTTTTCGGGCGAGCGTTACGCGTATGTGGTTTTTTTTTACTAATTTTACCGACTGAAAACAGCTGAATCAATCATGATTACTTCCGATCAATTCAAACATATTGAAACCCGCGTAGCCGATCTCAAGCATTATCTTGATATCGATTCAAAGAAAATAGAAGTCGAGGAGGAGGAACTCCGCACTCATGTGGCCGATTTCTGGGACGACCGCGACAAGGCCGAAGCCCAGATGCGCAAGATCAAGGGCATCCATTTCTGGATAGATTCCTATACCGCTGTGGAAAAACAGCTTGAGGAACTCCGTCTGGCACTCGATTTTCTTAAGGATGAACTCGTCACCGAGCAGGAAGTCGATGACCAGTACGCATCTCTTGTCAAGGAAGTGGAAGATCTCGAGCTCCGGAACATGCTCCGCCGCGAGGAAGACAAACTCAGCGTCGTACTGAAGATCAACTCCGGTGCCGGCGGTACCGAGTCGCAGGACTGGGCCTCGATGCTCATGCGCCTGTATCTCCGCTATGCCGAACGCCACGGCTACAAGACTTCGATCGCCAATATACTTGACGGCGACGAGGCCGGCATAAAATCAGTCACCATAAACATAGAAGGCGACTATGCCTACGGATTCCTCAAATCGGAAAACGGTGTGCACCGTCTGGTCCGCGTCAGCCCGTATAACGCACAAGGCAAGCGCATGACATCCTTCGCATCCGTGTTTGTCACTCCCCTTGTCGATGACACCATCGATATTCAGGTAGAGACCGCACGCGTGTCATGGGATACATTCCGCTCGGGAGGTGCCGGAGGCCAGAACGTCAACAAGGTCGAGTCAGGCGTGCGCCTCCGCTACCAGTTCAAGGATCCCTACACCGGCGAGGAGGAAGAAATCCTCATCGAGAACACCGAGACACGCGACCAGCCCAAGAATAAGGAGAACGCCATGCGACAGCTGAAATCGATTCTATATGAAAAAGAACTCCGCCACCGCATGGAAGAGCAGGCCAAAGTCGAGGCCGGAAAGAAAAAAATCGAATGGGGAAGCCAGATACGAAGCTAC
>ERZ860264.2198-NODE-2198-length-11117-cov-1.960947_pt1 | contig 11117 bp, 9 predicted proteins | sample MGYA00509980_ERZ860264 | MGnify/ENA primary metagenome ERZ860264 (study PRJEB30046, sample SAMN00715212) | human gut metagenome | study: EMG produced TPA metagenomics assembly of the A metagenome-wide association study of gut microbiota in type 2... | reverse complement strand
ATGCTCAATTTAGATGAGGTGGAAAGAGTAGAGGTTGTCAAGGGTGGGGGGGCAGTGCTCTATGGCAGCGAGGCATTGGGCGGAGTTATTAACATTATCACTAAAGATCAAATGAAAAATTCGCTGCGTGTAGCTGCAGGAAATAAAGGACAGCGTGATTACGCTGCAACCATAGGTATGGGTAAAGCAAGCCTGGCTCTTGGAAGAAATGAGTTTGGTTCTACCGGCAATATGACGGAAAAAATTGGTGATTTAACAATTAATTCTCCTGCTAAGACTGGTTATTATATTGGTTTTGGCGACAGTAAAAAAGATCATCTGGCTTTTAACTATAAATTTGATGACCGATTTAAATTCAGTTATATGTTTAATAAAAAGAAATATTCGATAAATTATAACGATATTGATGAAATGCTGTTAAAACATTTTATGTATGATGACCGTGAGCATTTTGCACAGATAGCATATAATGATGAAAACGGCTGGGAGTCTAAAGTTTATTACAATCAGAGACGAATCGAAAATCCGGATTATTTTGTAGTGAATCGGACGAATGTAGAGTGGGAGAAAAGTGACCAGAAGCAGTATGGGCTGGATACGAAAAAAGTTTGGCGTAGTGAGAAGGCAACAGGGTTAATTGGTATCAGCGCTAAACGAGAAACTTATGTTAATGATAATCAAAAATTTAGTAATTCTAACTCAAGTAGCAGTGCATTAAAGCCGCAGGCTCATTTTGGTACTTATGCGCTTAATAATTATTCTGTTTATGGTTCGTATGATAGAAAACTGAGCCGTGCCACGAATATTATTTTCAGTGCCAGAGAAGATTTAATCAGGTCGGAGGCTGGTGATTATAACGAATTTTTGCCGCAGATACAGGCTATAACCAAATTTGATGAACATAATTCTGTTTATGCCAGCGTTGGAAAATCGTTTAGAATGCCTACTTTTAGAAATCTTTATTATGCCAGCAGTGTAGTTGTTCCTAATCCGGATTTGGAAGCAGAACATGGCTGGAATTATGAAATTGGTTATAAGTATAGTGAAAATGGACGCCGGTTAAATCTTACTGCTTTTAGAATAGACATTAAAGATCAAATAGTAGCTGTTAAAAATTTGGTGGATAATCAGTCTTATCAAACTAATGCTGCCAAATATCGCAATACCGGTATTGAACTGCGGTATGAACAGGATGCCGATAAGCATTTTACTTATAATGTAGGCGCAGTGTTTGCCAAGCCGCAGCGTATGTATAAAGAAGGTCAGGACTGGAGCGATACTTTAGGACGTTATCAGCTAAACGGCGGTGTAAATTATGTGAATCGTGATTTTAGTGCGGCCTTAAATCTGAGCTATTGGGGCAATCGTTTTAAAAACGGCGTCAGCAGTGAAAAAATTACTGTAACAGAAATATCTTCGCCGCTTTTAGTGTCTAACTTGCATCTTGGTTATAACGTTGCTAAAAACGTGACGGCTACCTTTGATGTCGATAATTTGTTTAATCGTAAGGATATTGCCAATGTTGGCGGAACGAGCAACAATAATTTGTATTATACGATGGGAAGGACTTTCCGCGTAGGGGTGAATTATAATTTTTAGAAGTTGCAAAGGGAAACATAATTATGTTTCCCTTTTGCTTTTCGGCTATGAGTTGTGTTAAAATAAAATACAACTTATGAGTAGGAAGGTGCCGCTATGTTTATTGGACGCAGTGAAGAATTAGGTCTTTTAGAAAAATTGTATGCAAAAAATTCTTTAAATGTAGTACTTGTGAGCGGTGAATATAAAATCGGTAAAACTGCTTTGCTGCAGGAGTTTTTACAAAAAAAATCTGCTGCTTATTTTGCTGCCCGCAATGCGTTGTCAACTGTAAATTTGGCGGCTTTTTGCCTGGAATTAAAAGAGCAGGGCCTTTGGGGTCCAAAAAATGAATTCCGCAGCTGGGATAGTGTATTAAGCACGTTGTTTTTTAAGGCCACACAGCAGCGGCTGGTTCTGGTAATAGATGATGTACAGTATTTGTTTGATTCTGCACCGGAATTTTTTACGGCATTTGCTAAATATGCTCAAAAATATAAAAAGCAGTTGAGACTATCAGTTATTTTTTCGGGAGCGCCTTTTGCTGAGATGGAGCGGGTATTGCTGAAAAATCAGGAGATGCAGATAAAAAATTACATTAATGCAGTTATAAAATTAGGCGCTATGGATTATTGGGAAGCACAGCCATTTTTGGAAGGCTTTACAGAAGAAGAGAAATTATTTTTATATGGCGCAGCCGGTGGCAATCCCCATTATATGAGTTATTTGGATGCGGAACTGTCTTTTAAGGACAATCTGAAAAAATTGTTTTTTGAACCAGCAGCTCCATTGTATAAGGAACCAATACAGCTCTTAAAACTTGATTTAAGGGAACCTGCTACATATAATACTATCCTTTGTTCTGTTGCCTGCGGGGCAGGGCGGCTGAACGAAATAGCAGCGGCTGCCGATATGGAATGCAACAAGGTTTCAAAATACTTGAATGTACTGTTGACAATGGGAATTTTGCAGCGTGTCAATCCTGCTTTTAGCAGCAGTAACAAAATCAGCTATTATGAAATTGCTAATAATATGTTTGTTTTCTGGTATCAGTTTGTTTTTCCATATATGAGTTCGATTGCGATCGGACGCGGGCATCAGGTTCTGCGCAATAATATTATGCCTAGAATAGACTTATTTGCTGCCCATATTTTTAAAAAGATCTGTTTGCAGTATTGTTATAAATTAAAAAAACGCAATGATTTCATGTGCGATTTTGAGCAAATAAGCCCGTGGTGGCAGGGCAGCGGCAGTAATAAAATTTCAGTTGATTTTATTGCTGACGATACTGATGTTATTTGTCTGATTGATTGTAATTGGAGCAATAAAAAAGCTGACAGTGACGTACTGAAAAAATTGCTCGCTAAAGGTGAACATTTTACAGGTGTTGATAAACGCTTCCTAGTGTTTTCTAAAAAAGGGTTTACAGATGAATGTATGGAAATATCAGCAGGAGATCCGCATCTCAGGCTGATATCCCTAAAATATATGAAATGACTGTTAATGTAATAGAAAATTTATTGATAGGTGTTTATAAAGATGAGTAAGATAATAGCAATAATGCTTCTGCTGTGTTGTGGAATGATGCTGTTTGGCTGTGCTGATGATAATGGCAGGAGAAAGGCAGAGCAGCAAAAAACTATCGTAGTTACGGATAGCGTTGGCCGTAAGGTAGAGCTTCCGTATCCGCTGGAAAGAGTTGCTGTCTGTAATGTTTATAACGCAGAGTTGATTACTGCTGTTGGTGCCATAGATAAAATCGTCGGCGTTGATAATTATATTTTTAAAGATCAGTCTGGCTTCAAAAACAGATTTAATGAAGCACAGGTATTTGGTATCAGTCAAAATGCGATGAATTATGAAAAACTGGCCGAGTTGGCGCCGCAGGCTGTAATTATTACCGGTGAGGGAACATGGCGGGACGCGCAGGAGATGTTGGACAGGTTTGGGATCAAAGTAATTGTCATAAATTCTTATTATACAGATCAGTTTGCTGATAACTGCAGGCTGATCGGCAGAATTTTTGGCAGGGAAGAACAGGCAGAAGAATTAGTAAATTATTTTAACGATAAACTGGCTTATATACAAAAGCAACTTCAAGGCGTCCCCCGCAGAAGTTTGTATTTTGAATATCGGACTCTTGGAAAAACAGCAGTGCCGGGCGATTATTTTTATAAAATGGTTGAATATTCAGGCGCTGATAATATTTTTGCCGCTGCTAAAGGATCGCAGGTTGATCAGGAAGCGATAATCGAGAAAGATCCTCAGTATATTGTCAAAGTAGCAGATGCCAATGCTTATTCTTCTTATCAGCCGCCGACTATAGAGGAAGAGAAAGCAATCAAAAAGGAGCTTGTTTTACGCAGCGGTTGGGCAGGCATTGATGCTGTACGTAATGATCGGATTTTGCTGCTTTCGCATTATTTGCATGGCGGTGCGTCGAAATTGGTTGGTACGATCTATATTGCAAAATTTTTATATCCTGAATATCTGCCAGAGCTGCATCCTGAAGAAGTTTTTAAAACTTGGCTGGAAAAATATCAGCAGCTTCACTATATCAAGGGGCATGCCTATCCGGAGCTATATTAGGAGGCTTAAATAATGTCCGGTCGATGTGAGAATTTATACATTGATCGGGCATTTTTGTATTGACACTAAAGTTAAAGAGTGTTAAAATGCAATAGAGTTAGCTATGGCTAACTCTATTGCATTTTATTTTATGAATAAAGTTGTTTATATTGATTTAAATATAGAATATTTTTGTTTGAAAACAGTGAGCTATTTATTTTTAAGGGAGGCAGTTTATTGATGAGAAAAATTGCGATTTATGGTAAGGGCGGTATTGGCAAGTCAACTACGACTTCAAACTTGTCAGCAGCGTTGGCACTTAAAGGCTATAAAGTAATGCAGGTTGGCTGTGATCCTAAATCCGATTCTACTAAGAATTTAATGAAGGGCATGCGTATACCTACTGTTTTAGAACAGCTGAAAGAAAAAGGTGAAGCCTTAACATTAAAAGATATCGTTTTTGAAGGCTTTGGGGGTGTGCTGTGCGTAGAAGCAGGCGGCCCGACACCAGGTATAGGCTGTGCGGGCAGAGGTATTATTTCGGCGTTTGAGAAGCTGGCAGAATTGAAGGCTTTTGAAATTTATAAACCGGACATCGTTATTTATGACGTGCTGGGTGACGTTGTCTGCGGTGGTTTTGCCATGCCGATCAGAGGCGGTTATGCCAGAGAGGTTTTTATTGTTTCTTCAGGAGAGATGATGGCGCTTTATGCAGCTAATAATATCGCGCAGGCAATTAAAAACTTTGGCCGCAGAGGTTATGCCCGTTTGAAAGGAATCATTCTGAATGCTAAGAATATTGAAAGTGAGCAGGAACTGGTTGCCAAAGCTGCAGCTGAGATAGAAACGGGAATTGTTATGTATGTGCCGCGTTCAGGCGATATCCAGACAGCAGAAAATCAGGGTGGAACGGTAAGCGAATTTGTACAGGATTCGCCGATGGTTAAAGTCTATCAGGCGTTGGCCGATAAAGTTTTAGAATTGAGTGAAGACAATAAGGGGGATGAATGATGAAAAATAAACTGTTGTTGCTGGCGTTATTAGTTATAGCAGGTGCACTTGCGTATTACTGCTTTAATACAGACGGCAAAAGTGAAAGTGCATCGACTGCTGCCGGTGGAACTTATAAGCTTGAATATACGCCTACGCTGCAGGCTTATGGTTTTACTGAACCGGTTGTTTTAAAAGCAAAGCCTCAGCGAGTCGTATCTTTAGTGCATACTCCGGTTTTGGCACTGTATGAGATGGGTATTAAACAGGTTGCTGTGCCCCAGGCGGCGATGCTGGAATGGCCTGCAGATTTGGTGAAGGATGCAAAGCTGCTGAATGTGTCGATGAATTCTAATTTTGATATCGAATCAGTTATTGCTTTGGAACCAGATCTGGTGATAGTAGGTTATCAGTCTAAGGATACTTATGGGAAAATTCTGGATCGTGAAAAAATACCTGTTTATTATGTTGATGCCGGGCATGTTGTATCTTATGAGTCGATCAAGGAATTGACTGACGTACTGATCAAAGCCTTTGGTCAACATAATGCAGGTGCTGAAGCTATTACGGACAGGTTCAACAAATTGGAAGCCAGAATGGCAGAAAAAAGGCAGGAAAATAAAGGGCAAAAAGTTATGGTGCTGCAATCAGCCCCGCCGCGTCATTATATACAGGGTAAAGATGGTACTTTAGGCAGTATGCTGGATATGCTGGGGTACGAAAATGTATATAAGAACAATAAGATGGTGCTGGTTGATCTGGAACAGGCTTTAGCTTATGAACCTGATTTACTGTTTTGTGTAGGCGGTTCTAAAACTGCGGCAGAGCATCAGCAGGTAATGGAAGAGGATTTTGCGAAAAACCCTGAATACTGGAACAATATTAAGGCGATACGCGAACATGAGGTTATTTATCTGCCGATAAAATATGTTGCGACAGCCGGGATCAATGTTATTGATAATATAAATGAATTGATCGATATTATTGATGCGAAGAAGCTGAAACAAAATGGCTAAAGAAGTAAATGTCCTGCGGGTAAGTATGGTTTGCCTGGTTTTAGTGGCAGTATTATTATTGCTGGCTGTTGTTGCGCTGGGAGTTGGCAGTGCCGGGTATTCGCTGCAGCAGATCATACAGGCTCTTTTTTATGATGAAAGAGGACCGGTGAGGGTAGTTGTTTATAATTTACGGTTACCGCGTCTGATTATGGCAGTCGAAGTAGGGGCCTGCCTTGCTGTTGCAGGTGCTCTTTTGCAGGCTGTCATGCGTAACCCTCTGGCTGATCCGGGGATTATAGGCGTCTCTGCCGGTGCGGCCACTGCGGCAACGACGATTCTACTGTTGTTTCCGACTTTGGTTTCATCAGTGCCGCTTTTTGCTTTTGGCGGCGCGGCCCTGGCCTGTGTACTGATCTATTTGCTGGCCTGGCGAGATGGGATCGATACGGTCAGGATAATTTTATCTGGCGTAGCGATCAATACAGTTTTAGGGGCTTATAACTCCTTTTTACAATTATTGAATTCAGACAATCTTTCCAGTGTGTTGTCTTTTATGAATGGCAGTCTTTCTGGACGTTCCTGGGATCATGTTTATATTATTACGGTGTATGCTTTTATTGGCCTTGTTTTAGGTGTCTGCTGCATCAAGAATGCCAACATTTTGCAGTTGGGTGACGAGATGGCTCAAAGCCTGGGCGTAAATGTAACTTTTGTGCGGATCTTTTTATCGGCGGTGGCTGCTTTTTTAGCTGCAGCAACGGTAGCAGAGGCGGGTATGATCGGCTTTGTTGGTTTGGTCGTGCCGCATATTGCGAGAATGATGGTTGGCTCCGACTATAAAGCACTGCTGCCGGTGAGTATGCTTTTGGGTGCGGTGATTCTTCTGGCGGCAGATACTTTGGGGAGGACACTTATACCTGGGATGGAGATACCTGTAGGTATTGTTATGGCAGTTACCGGCGGGCCGTTTTTCTTGTATATGTTAAGAAAGAAGGGCAAAGTAAGTGGAAGTTAAGGGTGAAAAATTAGAGATCGGTTACGATGGGCGTATTGTAGTCAGGGAAATGGATATTACTGTAAAAAAAGGTGAGATAACGACTATCATCGGCCCTAACGGTTCAGGTAAATCTACTCTGCTGAAAGCGCTGACACGATTGCTGCGCTGTAGTATGGGCTGCGTCTATCTGAATCAGGAGGATCTGTACAATATCGACAGTAAAAAACTTGCCAAATGTATTGGTGTTTTGCCGCAGCGCCATTGCGCACCTCCTGATTTTAAAGTCAGAGATTTAGTAGGTTATGGGCGCGTACCCTATCAGAAGTGGTACGAACATAATACGGAAGAAGATGAAAAGATAATAGAGTGGGCCTTGAAAGCAACAGGTACCTGGGCTCTGCGGGATAAATCTATTCAGGAATGCTCGGGCGGGGAATCGCAGCGGGTATGGATAGCTACCGTATTGGCGCAGCAGCCGGAAATTTTGTTTTTGGATGAGCCGACTACATATTTGGACATTGCGCATCAGCAGGAAACGATGAAACTTGTAAAAAGGCTGAACCATGAGGCGGGGATCGGCGTAGTGATGGTCCTGCACGATTTAAGTCATGCGCTGGAGATCAGTGACCGGATCATAGTTTTGAAAAATGGCTGTAAGTATGGTGAAGGTCGTCCGCAGGATATTATCACACCTAAAATGATGCGTGAGGTTTACGACGTAGATTGTGATGTAGTGCAGATTCCTGGGCGTAAGAAGCCTTTAATTATGTTTAAAGAAATAAGTTGATAAAAGGAGTTTTTTATGGCGATGGATGGAAAAGAGCTGGTTGAAAAACTTGCTAAATTGAGTCAGGTACAAAGCATTAAAGATATACCACAGCTTACTCATGCTTTGTTCCCGGGGACACACTGTCCTCTGATGGGTGCGGCTATGGCTGTTGGTGGCATCAAGGACAGCCTGATCGTTGTGGTTGGTACGGATGAATGCACTTATTACACTAAAAGTATGACCATACATTCTGAAAAATTTGGGGGCATTGGCGGCCGTTGTGTTTCAGTCGTTTTGGATGACCATGATGTAACCTTTGGCAGTGCGGAAAAGGTACAGGAAGCTTTTAAAGAAATAATTGAAGAATATCGCCCCCAATGTGTATTTTTGGTAACTACCTGTGTCATTGAAATAATTGGTGATGACTTTGACGCTATTTCAGAAGGTCTCAGTGAGCTTTATGGTATTCCGGTGCTGCCGGTTCATACTGAGCATTTTAAATGTGAGGACCATTTGCCTGGTCTGGAACGAACGATTACTGTTTGTGCTGAAATGATGAAATCGTGTGATTGTGAGAACAGTGTCAATTTGCTGGGGCAGAGAATGGGTGATTTTGCAACGACGGAGCTTTATGCCATGCTGCAGAAAGCTGGCGTAAAAATCGGTTTGCAGCTGCCCTGCGGCTGTTCGGTAGACGATATAAAAAATGCTGCTGCAGCGAAAGTGAATATTGTCGTTAATGATATTGCGCTGCCGCTGGCCCAAAAGATGCAGGAAAAATTTGGTATTCCTTACGTTTACTTTAATAAATTTGTTATTCCCGAAAAAATCTATGAAGCCTATAAAAATCTTTTTGGGTATTTAGAGCTGGAACTGCCGGGAGAATTGGAAGGACTTTATCAAAACGCAAGAGAGAAAATCGAAAAAAACAAGGGTGAACTGGAGGGGATTACTTATATTTACGGGAATACGCCGTATGCAGTTTTTGAAATGAACTGTTTTCTGAGTTCTCTTGGCATGGTGCCGCAGGTGATCCAAACGAACAGATATACCGCCGCAGATGAGGAGTATGCAAGGAAAATGCTGCAATATACAGATCCTTATGTTTGCAAAGCAGCTAATATCGCGCCTCTGCAATATGTCTATGATGTATTGTCTCCTTATTTGTATCTGGGACATGAATTTGCGAGCAGACTGCGTCAAAAAGGTATGGCTATTGTCCACAGCGACAGGGCCGGCGGTATGCTAGGCTTTGAAGTTACGGGGTATTTGCTGCAGCAGTTAGTCAAGGCTGTGAGGGAAGCAAAAGAATATAGAAGGGAGCTGGGCATATGAGTTTGTGCAGATACTTGCCTGTTCCCTCAGATCGAATGGGGATCATCTGGAGCCTGCTCAGCGTAAAAGACAGCATTATTCTTGAATATGGCCCGGCCGGGACAACTCATTTTAGTATGGGCTTTTATGGAACTTTAGGAGTAGACTGGCAGCAGAGGCTGTTTACAACACATATGAACGAAGACGATGTGGTCATGGGCGATGTTACCCGTTTGGAAGAAGCTATTGTCGAATTGGATAAAAGCTATGAACCAAAAGTTATTTTTGTCGTGGCATCTTCTATTTCCGCAGTTATTGGTACTGATATAAAAGGCGTTTGTAATTATATGCAGAAAGAAGTTCAGGCTAAGCTGGTTGCATTTGAGCAGGGCGGATTTAGGGGTGATTACAGCATAGGTCTGACTGAAGTTTATAAATTGCTGGTCAATAATCTTCCATGTAAAGAACAGAAAAAGAGAAAGAAAGTGTTTAATATCATTGGCGCGTCAATGGGCAGTTATCGTGCCGCATCGGATGTCTGGGAGCTGCAGAACTTGATGCGTGAAGCCTTTGGTTATGAAATGCATACCTGTCTGTGCCACGAAACATCTGTTGATGAAATAGCTGATATCGGCACAGCTGAAATAAATTTGGTAATGCGTCAGGAAGGGTTACCGGCAGCAGAAGTTCTGAAAAATAAATTTGATATGCCATTTGTTTTCAGTGCTCCTTACGGTTATGCAGCAACTTTGGCATGGTTGGAAGACGTCGGTAAAATTCTGGGACAGGTACCTGACGTTAAAATGTGCGCCAGATTACGTCTTAAAGCACAGAATACAGCGTCTTTAAAGATGTATGCTATGATGATGGGCAGAAAAAAAACACCTCAGGCAGCTGTGATCGGCGAGTATGATCTGGTTAAAGGGTTGAGTGCTTTTCTTCGGTCTGTAGGGATCGATGTTAAGTATAAACTTTGCAGCCATTCTTTAAAAAGTATCGTTGAGCCTGAGTTGGATATTCAGTATATATCTGTGGAAAAAGAAAAAATTGACATATTAAAAAAAATGCAGAAGACACTTGTTCTGGCAGACGATGTTTCGCACAGGCTTTGCGATAGCAGTAATGTCGTAGTGAGAGTAAGCGCTCCTTTTATTGACGGAGCTCAGATAGCGACACATTTGCCGTTGCTTGGCGAAAAGGGGACAGATTTCTTACTGGAATCTATCGAGGCATATTATCAGACTTTAGCTTAATAATAAAAACTTTAAGTATCCCCTCAAGATGTAATACTTGAGGGGATACTTAAAGATAAAAGGTTAGCGAGAGCTAACTCTATGCATAAGAAAGATCTTTCTGGACAGGCTAAATACCTGGGAGTTATGTCCCTGAAAGATTTTATGCTATATTTTTATAGTAAAAGGGGGCTGCCGCTGCTGTTATTTTAGTATTCGTTATAAGGAAATTTTAGGGGGAGTTAAAATGAAACGGTTTTTAAAATTTTTATGCATGTGCCTCATTATGAGTATGGCAGAATCAGCACATGCCGCATTGCCAACAGTAAAAGATACGGTGATTATTTCTGCGGCAGACAGAAAAGCCGTTACTCTTGCTGAAATGGCTGAAAACTTTGTTGATTATGATGTAGTTTTTTTCGGTGAATTTCATGACCAGGATGTACTGCATGAACTGGAATATGAAATGCTGCAGCAACTGTATGCCATTCATGGTGACAAGCTGGTTTTGTCACTGGAAATGTTTGAGGCAGATAACCAGTCTGTTTTAAATGAGTATTTAGACGGTAAAATTACGGAGGATGAATTTCTGGCAAAATCGCGTCCCTGGCCAAGATATAAAACAGATTACCGTCAGCTGGTAGAATTTGCAAACACACATAAGCTGCCAG
>ERZ860264.2194-NODE-2194-length-11142-cov-3.255975_pt1 | contig 11142 bp, 9 predicted proteins | sample MGYA00509980_ERZ860264 | MGnify/ENA primary metagenome ERZ860264 (study PRJEB30046, sample SAMN00715212) | human gut metagenome | study: EMG produced TPA metagenomics assembly of the A metagenome-wide association study of gut microbiota in type 2... | reverse complement strand
AAGAGCAATTAACCTACGCTCATTTCCAATAAATTACACTCTTTTCGTAACTTCAGAACGCAAAGTTACAACAAAATGGTCGCAGAAGGTCAAGTTATCATGAACTTTATGCCTAAAAGCGGATAAACTTTTCAAATGACGCAGCAAATTGATAGGAAACGTGAAATAAACCAAAAATCAAAAAGGATGTAATAAAAATGTGGCATAGAATTTGCGAGATGAGGCAAATAAGTGTAATTTTGCACCTTGTTGGGCAAAAACGGTGTTTGCCTGTAGAATATTGAATAATTTATATTAAGAATATGAACGTTACAATGGAGAAAAACGGCAATGTCGGTGGTATCATCACAGTGTCGTTGGAAGAAAAAGACTATCAGGACAAAGTAGCAAAAGATCTTAAGACTATCGGTCAGAAACATCATATCGACGGTTTCCGTCCGGGCAAGGTTCCGGCAGGCTTGTTGAAGAAAATGTTTGGCAAGCAAGTTCTCGCCGACGTTATCAACCGTGAGACAGTCGACGCTTTGTTCAAATATATCGAAGACGAGAAACTCAGCATCCTCGGCGAGCCTTTGGCAGAAGACAACCAGGAAGTGGATTTCGACAAGAAGGACTTCACATTCAAGTTTGAGGTAGGTTTGGCACCTGCGTTTGAGTTGAACGTAGACAAGAGCATCACAGTTCCTTACTATAAAATCAACGTTACCGACGAGATGGCGCAGCGTCAGGATGAGGCGTTCACACGTCGTTTCGGTTCGCAAGTTCCTGGGGATGAAGTCAACGAGACAGCCCTTATCAAGGGTTCTGTTGCTGAGCTCAACGAAGACGGCAGCGTGAAGGAAGGCGGTATTGTTGCAGAAAGCACAATCGTTTCGATGGAATATCTTGGCAAGACTTCAGAAGGCGAGAAATTCGCAGGCAAGAAAGTAGGCGACAAGGTGGTGTTCAATCCGGCGGCAGCAGGCAACGGCAGCGATGCTGAGGTTGCATCAATGCTCAACATCGACAAGGAGCAGGCAGCAGGCGTTAAGTCAAACTTTGAATTCACAATCAAGGAAATCATCGTGTTGAAGCCGGCAGAGAAAAATCAGGAGTTCTTCGACATGGTGTTTGGCAAGGACGAAGTCAAGAACGAAGAGGAATATGCAACAAAGTTGAAAGAGATGATTGCCAACCAGCTTATGCTTGACAGCAACTACCGTTTCACTCTCGATGCACAGAAAGTGTTGATGGAGAAGGTGGGCAACTTGGAGCTTCCTGTAGAATTCTTGAAGAAATGGCTTAAGAAGACAAACGAGAAAATCAACGACGAGAACGTTGACGCAGAATACGAAAGAATGCTTCCTGCCGCAGAATGGCAATTGGTGAAAGAAAGAATTGCCAAGATGTTTGAGGTAAAGGTAGGCGACGAGGACCTCAAGCGTGAGGCAAAGATGCTTGCAGCACAGCAGTTCGCACAGTATGGCATGACAAACGTGCCTGACGAATATGTTGAGAAGTATGCGGAAGATTTCTTGAAGAACAAAGACTATCGTCAGCGTTTGATTGAAAAGTCGGTTGACGACAAGCTGTTTGCCGCTGTCAAAGAGGCTGTGACACTTGACGAGAAGGCAGTTTCTGTAGAAGAGTTCAACAAACTTTTCGAGGCAGAGGCAGAAAAGAAAGAAGCATAATCGACAAGATTAGATAGAAAGAACGGATACCGCCGACGGAATACCCAGTCGGCGGTATTCGCTTTTTATGGGGACGATGCTTTGAATTTAGCGCAACATGCGCTATCTTTGTCTACACAAAACAGTACGGTGTCCTGTCGCTTGCCGCCTCTTTTGGCGGTAAGAGGAAAGTCCGGGCAACATAGAGTGCCATATTTCCTAACGGGAAGCTGTCGGCGACGGCAGAGCAGTGTGACAGAAAACAACCGCCACGCAAGTGGTAAGGGTGAAAAGGCGGGGTAAGAGCCCACCGGGCGCGATGGCGACATTGCGCGCCGCACATCTTATGGGTTGCAAGGTCAAGTATACCGGCATTTAAGGGCTACTCGTCCATTGCCGGGGGGTAGGCTGCTGGAGCCACGTGGCGACGCGTGGCGTAGATAAATGACAGGACGCGGCTAAGGCTGCGACATAACCCGGCTTATAGCCGTACTGTTTTTTTTAAGAAAGTGGAAATACGAAAGATATATTTGACGGTGCGTATTGCTGTCAGGAGGTTTCGGCATCTATATGCTTACTGCACGGAAAACGTTTGGCGTGATCCGCGCGATGTGTGGTATGTGAAGCTGCTGAAGGTTGTCAACCTCTCGGTTAAGTCTTTTTTCGACAAAAACATCCAGACTCTTGCCAGTTCGCTGACATACACCACGCTTCTTGCCGTCATACCCATTCTGTCGCTGCTTCTTGCTATAGCCAGGGGCTTCGGAATGCGCGACGTGCTGATACAGTCGCTTTACAAGGGGTTGCCATCGCAGCGCGCCATGCTTGAGAATTCACTTGATTTCGTCGACCGTTTTCTCGCCACCCTGTCGAAAGGCGTGTTTGTGGGCATCGGCGTCGTGTTCTTGCTGTGGACGCTTGTCAGCATGCTGAGAAAAATCGAGTCGGTCTACAACCATGTGTGGAACGTGAGGAAAGGACGGCCGATTTATCGCCGCATCACCGACTACACGGCAATACTTCTTATCATTCCCATTCTTTTGATTTGCTCCGGCGGCTTGTCTATATTTTTGTCAAACTTCGTCCAGGAGTCGATTAATTCACCGATAGGCGTGTTGTCGCCCGTGCTCAAGTTTCTTCTCGACCTCTCCCCGGTATTCCTGCTTGGAGTCCTGTTTGTCGGGATGAACGTGTTGATACCCTACACGAAAGTGAAACTTAAAAACGCGCTGTTGCCCGGATTTGTGTGCGGAGTGCTGTTTTATTTCATCCAGTATGCCTTTGTGCATGGTCAGATATCCGTGACAAAATACAATGCCGTCTATGGCGGATTCGCTTTTCTTCCGCTGTTTCTGATTTGGATGCAGCTGTCGTGGACAGTGTGTATCGCGTGTGCGGTGATGACCTATTCATCGCAGAATTTCTTCCGTTTCAACTATCTGGCACAGGTGAAGAAAGCATCGGCACGCTATGTCGACCAAGTGGCACTGTTTGTGATAGCCACCGTTGTGAGCCATTTTGAGGTAGGCGCCGACGCCGTGGGCAAGAAAGAGCTTGCCGACCGCCGTCAGATACCTGTGAAGATGGTCAACGAGGTTGTAGACCGACTGTGTGACGGGGGATTCCTGTCGGCGGTGATTGATGACGACGGCAACATCTCTTATCAACCGTCGCGCAACTTGTCGGGGATGACGGTTGAGGAGTTTATGAACCGATACCATGAAATCGGTCATTCCGACTTTATAGAAGAGCCGGCGGTGGCAGCCGCTCTCGACCGCATGAAGTCGCTTCTCGATGTTGACTCTGAAGCCTACCGCACCACTACACTTTCCCAGATTCTTTGAGAGCCGCCAACAAGTCGGCAACGATAAATGTGCTTCCGCCAACGTATATCATATCGTCGGCCGCCGCACCGCTTTTTGCCGCAAGATATGCATCCTTGACAGATGTGAAAGTGCTGCCCGTCAGCCCGAATTCAGAGGCCTTCTTTGCCAGGACGGTGCACGGCAACGCCCGCTCCACCGACGGCTGGGTGAAGAAGTAGAGGGCGTCGGTAGGCAGCATGTTGAGGATATGGGAGATGTCCTTGTCGCTGACAAAGCCGATTACCACGCGCAGCGTGCCGCACTCGGCGTGTTGCAGCTGGTCGGCGATGTATTGGAAGCCTCCGGGGTTATGTCCGGTGTCGCATATTGTCAGCGGATGTTCGTCGACCTTCATCCATCGCCCCATCAAACCCGTTGTTCTGCAAACCGATGCGAAACCGTCGTGCACGTTTCCGTCTGTGATGATGAATCCATTTTCGCGAAGTAGGCAGACTGCATGCAGCACGGTGTCGGCATTGAGCGTTTGGCATTCTCCAGCCAATTCATCGGTGATGTTGCCGAATGAACTGGTGGAGAGGTGCAGGCTGTCGACAGAACGGCTGAAGTCGGTGATTTCCGAATTGTCCTGTGCGAATACGATAGGCGCATTCACGCTTTGTGCCTTCTCCTCAAACACCGGGCGAGTCTCGTCGGTGTATTCGCCGACGACAACGGGCGTATTCGGCTTTATTATGCCCGCTTTCTCGCCGGCTATTGCAGCAAGCGTATCGCCGAGAAACTGAGTGTGGTCAAACGAGATGTTGGTAATGACGCTCAGCACCGGAGAGATTATGTTTGTGCTGTCGAGCCGTCCGCCGAGTCCAACCTCGATTACGGCAACGTCGACTTTCTCATGTTCAAAATATTTGAAAGCCATTATTGTTGCAAGCTCGAAAAACGACGGTTGCCGTCCGGAGTATCCGCAGTTGAGAAACTTATCGACAAACGAGCACACAAACTCTTCGGAAACCATTTTGCCGTCCACACGTATGCGTTCGCGGAAGTCGAGCAGGTGGGGCGAAGTGTAAAGTCCCACCCGGTAGCCCGCTTTTTGCAGGATAGCCGCCAGTAAGTGTGACGTAGAGCCTTTTCCGTTGGTGCCCGCCACATGGATTGTTTTGAAAGCCTTTTCCGGGCATCCGAACACCTTGTCGAGTTGAAGCGTCGTGTCGAGTCCCGGCTTGTAGGCCTGCGCGCCGACGTGTTGGAAAACCAAAGTTTTGTTGAACAGATAGTCGATAGTTTCTGCGTAGTTCATTTTCAATATATTATATATCCCGTCAAACCGGCGAGAACGATAATCAGAATGGGGTGTATTTTATAGAAAAAAGCCATCACGAAGCATACGGCACAGATTGCGATGCTTGAGAACAGGTCGTCGAAGTTCTCGCGGTTCATCAGCAACAATGCCGCAGAGTCGATGAGTCCGACCACGACAGGCCGCAACGCGGCAAAAATGCCCTTTATGTAGTGGCTGTCCTTGTGTTTTTGTATAAAGCGGCTTGTGTAGAGCACCAGCAGGAATGACGGGAGGATTACGGCGAGAGTTGTCACCATTGATCCCATGACTCCTCCACCCACAGTGTAGCCGATATAGGTGGCGGAATTGATGCCTATCGGTCCGGGAGTCATCTGCGAGATGGCTACAATGTCGGTAAACATGTGTTCAGTGATCCATCCGCGGTCCACAATCTCGTGGCGTATGAGCGACAGCATTGCATATCCGCCACCGAATCCGAAGATGCTGATCTTGAAGTAAGCCCAGATAAGTTTCAGATATATGCTCATTGTTTGTCCCCTTCCTGTTTTTCAACCGCGGTGCGGAAATTTTTTGAATAAATGAAATATCCGAACAGTCCGCCTATAAGGATGTAAAGAATAGGACTGGATACAACCGGAATGTTCGACCAGATGAGCAGAGAGATTGCAATCGGTATCCAGGCGTTCTTCCACGATATTTTTGCGGATTTTGCGGTGGTGAACACCGGCGACAGAATCAGCGCCACCACGGCAGGGCGTATTCCTTTGAAGATGCGAGTCAGTGTCTCGTTGTTCTTGATTGTTTCAGGGGTCAGAAACATCGCGATGGCGAGAATAATCAGAAACGACGGCAGGATGGTGCCGAGGACAGCGAAAATTGAGCCCCAAATTTTGTTCAGTTTGTAGCCCACAGCTATGGCAACGTTGACCGCCATGATGCCCGGCAGTGACTGTGCTATTGCGAGATTGTCGATAAATTCCTCTTTTTCAAGCCATTTGTGCTTGTTTACAATGTCTTCCTCCAATAAAGAAATCATCGCCCAACCGCCACCGAATGTGAATGCACCGATTTTGAAGAACGATGAAAACAGCCTCAAATTAATATGCTTCATCAGATGTTTCCTTAAATTTACGACAAAGTTACGATTAAATTGTAACTTTGCTGAAATGATTAAAGACTTTTTTATGAAGAAACGAAGCGTATTCGTATTATTGATGGCTGTTGCGGCAGCCTTTATGCCGGTTGGTGCTGCAGATTGGCAACAGGATGTGCTTGGCGGCGGGTATGTTGCCAAAACAATATCGATGTCCGACGACTACAGTGGCAAAGTGGTGTCGACGGTTGTCAAGAAGCAAGACAATCCTGCAACCGGTAAGGCTGTGCTTTATGTGCATGGCTATAACGATTATTTTTTTCAGCGAGAACTGGGCGACAGCGTAGTGGCTCATGGGTATGGTTTTTATGCCGTCGACCTCCGCAAGTATGGGCGTTCGCTTCTCGACGGGCAGAATCGTTTCGAGGTGAAGAATATGAAAGAATATTTTGCCGACATAGATTCCGCTCTGAGTGTGATGGCTCGGGAGGGATATGACAAAGTGGTTCTTATGGGGCATTCCACTGGCGGACTTACCACATCGTACTATATGACTGTGCATCGTGCCGACCGGAGCCAGGTGAAGGCATTGGTGCTCAACAGTCCGTTTCTTGATTGGAATTTGAGCAAGTTTCAGGAGAAGTTTCTTGTTCCGTTTGTCTCAGTGTTGCCGTTTAAGAAGATGAAGATAAGTCAAGGTATGAGCCGTGCGTATGCCGAAAGTCTGTTGTCAAAATACCACGGAGAGTGGGACTACAATACTGATTGGAAACTTGAGGTGTCGCCGTCGGTTACCATTGGTTGGATTTCAGCCATTCACAAGGCTCAGCGTTTCTTGAAGAAGAAAGCCGACGTCGAAGTGCCAGTGTTGCTGATGCATTCAGACAAGAGTGTCTATGGCGACACATGGACAGCCGAGCATAACGCAGGCGATGGAGTGCTTGACGTGAAGGATATTTCAAAATATGGCAAACGTCTTGGCGCGGATGTGACGGAGGTTGGGGTAGCCGACGGTCTGCACGACTTGATATTGTCGCGCAAGGATGTCAGGGAATCGGTCTACAGAACAATTTTTGAGTGGCTCTCCACAAAAAAGATTGATTAAATCCAGCACGGGAAGAGCTGCTTGTTTCGGCGAATTCGTAAAAATGAACTTGGATGCGCCAAAATGTGCGATTCTCAAACACTTCTGCTGAATTTGTATTTCCTAATCCTTGTTGAATTCAGTCCGTCGGAGATGTCACGCACCGAGTCACATCCTGAGAATTTGCAGAACATCATGCTTATGAACAGGCTCCAGGTGTTGTAGCCCCTGCAGTGCTTGTTCGTTTTTTCTTCACTGATAATTTCCCTTATGTTTTCTTTGGGCAGTTTGCCGATTGCTTGAGCGAAAAGTGTTATATTTGCTATGTAAGTAAATGAGGTGGTTCTCTTTGCTAAGGTAGTGAATTCTGCCTTAGCATTTACTCCATTTTTTTGTTTTTTATTCAAAACGTTTAGGACAACATTGTATAGTAATATTATCATGAATTATGACAAAGAAATTTGAAATACGAAATAGTACGGTTGAGTTCCTTACCTTTGTTGCAGAAGGTGAGGAACAAGGTGTACAAGTTTTATATAAGAATGAGACGATATGGGCAACACAAAAGACAATGGCTATGCTTTTTGACTGCTCCACCGACAACATAGGACTACATCTGAAAAACATCTTCAAAAGTGGTGAATTAGAAGAAAGCTCAGTTACCGAGAAAAACTCGGCAACTGCTACGGATGGAAAGAACTACATGACAAAGTTCTATAATCTTGATGCTATCATTTCGGTTGGTTATCGTGTCAACTCTATTCGTGCCACTCAATTCCGCCAGTGGTGTACCTATGTCATTCGCCAGTTCTCTTTGCGTGGCTATATCATAGACAAAAAACGCATGGAGAATGGTTCATTCATCGGTGAAGACTATTTTGAGCATTTGTTAGCAGAAATACGTGAGATTAGATTGAGTGAACGAAGATTCTACCAAAAGCTCACGGATATATATGCTACAGCAGTTGACTATAATAAGGACGCACCAACCACACGCTTGTTCTATAAAAAAGTTCAGAATAAGATGCACTATGCTGTACATGGACATACCGCTGCGGAGCTTATAGTAGAAAGAGCCAATGCGGAAAAAGAACACATGGGATTGACTAATTGGGAGAATGCACCTGATGGAAAAATTGTAAAGCCGGATGTGAGTATTGCCAAAAACTATCTAAAACAAGTGGAACTTGAAGATCTGGGGAAACTTGTCAACTCTGTGCTTGACTTGGCAGAGCGTATGGCAAATCGACACATACCAATGACAATGGAAGATTGGGCAAAACGTATAGACATTATTCTTGAAGCTGGAGGTGATGCTGTATTATATGATGCTGGGAAAGTCACAGCAGAGTTCGCTAAGAGTTTTGCCGAATCAGAGTTTGAAAAGTATCGTGTGATACAAGACAAATTATTCAGCTCTGATTTTGATAAACTCAATTCTTTACCTTTTGACGATGACGAGAATTGAAAGACCAAAGGATGCAAATTACCCTATCCTCCACAGCTGGCCTATTACAATGCGACAAAATAGGCAATGGAAATGACCGCATAAGAAAACACGGCAAGTAGATCCAAAGAGAAGCCCTTTTCCGAAAGGAAGACAAAAAAGTTTGGGACGCAGTCCGCTTTTGACACATCCTCATTTGCAATAACGACTTGTCGCAGAAGGATATTTATCCGTAATTCGGTTGACAAAATAACGGCAGTGGATTAGAATCCTACCGAGAGCGAGACGTTGAACTGGCGGCCTGTCAGGTAGTTCGGTACGGCGTATTGCAGGTTGTTGACGTCGGTGACCCAGTAGCAGCTGCTCACGTTTGAGATGCCGAGCAGGTTGAACACGTCGAGGCCTATGCTGATGTTCTTGAAATGACGCCAGAAGTTGTAAGGACGGATGCCGTCGGTCGGTGCCCCGACAAGTTGGTATTGGAATCCGATGTCGATACGTTTGTAAGGCGGAATCCGCAGCCAAGCCACGTCCCGTGTCACTTGCGGCGGCGTCATAGGGAATCCGTCGGAGAGGATGCCGCGTAGGCTGAATTTCAGCTTCGGGAATTTTGGGAAATAGTCGGTGAAAAACAGTCCGACGCTATAGCGCTGGTCCGTAGGGCGCGGCACTTTCACGCCGTTGAGCGTCTCCTGCGTCTTCATCAGAGAGAAACTTATCCATGAGTCTGTGCCGGGGACAAACTGTCCGAAGAGTTTGAAGTCGATTCCCGTGATGAATCCTTTCGAAGCATTCACGCCTGTATATACGAGTTTCAGGTTGTCGAGTTCGTAAGGAATCAGATTCGCGAGATTCTTGTAGTAAGCCTCCGCTGTGAGTTTGAACGGACGGTCCATTGCGCGGAACGTGTAGTCGCTGCCGAGAATCAGCTGGATGCTCCGTTGCGACTTTATGTTGCTGTTGAGAGTCTGATAAGAGTTGCCGTCGGCGTCGGTCTGCGTGATGCGGAATTCCTTGTAGAAAGGCGACTGATAATATAAACCTCCGGCAAGACGCATTGCCACGCGGCTGTTGCGCTCGGGAATGAAACCGATGCTTATGCGCGGACTTACGAGAAATTCTTTGTTGAAGTCCCAATAAGAGAATCTGATGCCTCCATTGACGGAGAACAGTCCGATTCCAGTCTGCCACTTGAAATTGTCCATCGCATAGAATGAAATCTTGTTGGTTTCCAAGTCGTTGTATGAACGCAGGTTGTAGACCATGCGCACGCGGTCGGAGAGATGCGGCACGGTGTAGCCTGCGGAGTCGCGCAGCTGCCATTCATTCGACCGGTCGTAGACTTTTTGGCGGCGGTATTCCAGCCCGTAGCTCAGGTTGTTGTGGTTCAGTCCGGTGTGGCCCTTCAATGCAATGTTGAAAACGCTGGCTTTCAGTCGGTTGCGGGCGTGTTCAAGATATTTTCCGACGCCAACCTCACCACCGATAGAATTGTCGCCATCGTTTGTTCCCGCGTCGTCGAGCCAATACTCTCCGGAGATGTCGTATGACACCAGCTCGTTTGTCAGGAATCCGGAAGCAAGCATTGTGAACGCAGTCGACTTTGACGGTTGGAAATTCAATTCAAGCGCACCGAAATAAGTCTCGAATTTGTCGTGTTCCTCGCCGTCGAAATATACGGTGAATTCCTTTACATTCTCAGATATTCCAAACGACGTAGACCGCGTTGTGGGCTTGAATTTATAATCGTTTGACGAGATGTTGCCAAGAAATGCCACGTTCCACTTGTCGTTGATTTTGAACCTGAGATTCGTCTGATAGTCGATATATGTAGGGTCGTACTCGCCTTTGGAGTCCATCGAGCTGAGCAGCGACGCGTTGCGCTTGAACCGGAAGCCGTGGAGCTGGGAGAATCGTCCCGTGTTGTGTCCCACCGAAGCCTCCGCGCCCATCAGACTTCCCGACAGAGTGCCCTCGAATGCCTCCGGTTGGCGGTAGGTGATGTCGAGCACCGACGACATGCGGTCGCCGTATTCAGCCGAGAAACCACCGGTTGAAAACTGGATGTTGCCCACCAGGTTAGGGTTTATGATGCTCAGCCCTTCCTGCTGTCCCGAGGAAATCAGCAACGGACGGTAGACCTCGATGCCATTTATGTAAACGCTGTTTTCATCGTAAGATCCGCCTCTTACGGAATATTGCGAGCTCATCTCGTTTTTTGACGAAACTCCAGCCACAGTCGACAGCATCGCCTCCACACCGTTGCCCGACACCGACGTGGTCTGTTGCAGAGCCCGGGCGTCGAGATTCTGCATTCCGTCTGTCTGCTTGCGGTATTCCGTCACCGTCACCCCTTGCAGCTCGGTCGAGGCGTCGGAGAGTTTTACAGTCAGTGTGACGTTTCCTTCCGGCTTTATTAGTTTCTGATGGCGTTCTTTGTATCCGAGACAAGAGAATATGATTTCGACAGTGTCTTGGCGGGCAACAGAAAGAGAGTATCCGCCGTCGATTCCCGACATTGTGCCGATTGCGCTTTTTGCTACACGTATTGTGGCAAATTCAATCGGCTTGCTGTCGCTGTCGAGTACTTTTCCCGAAATATGAACCTGTGCAGCTACCGCAACAGGCATAATCAGCATCAATAGAAAAAAATATGTTGTTCTTGTTATGCGCATAGACTATAAATATACATATTAATAAACGCAGAAAACCAGGTTTAATTATGTGGCTGCGCATAAAA
>ERZ860264.2190-NODE-2190-length-11153-cov-2.322310_pt1 | contig 11153 bp, 10 predicted proteins | sample MGYA00509980_ERZ860264 | MGnify/ENA primary metagenome ERZ860264 (study PRJEB30046, sample SAMN00715212) | human gut metagenome | study: EMG produced TPA metagenomics assembly of the A metagenome-wide association study of gut microbiota in type 2... | reverse complement strand
CAGAGTACTGGGAAGTATTCGACAGCACAACAGGGTTTTCGTACTGCATTGCATGCTCGAAAAAGGCGATCATCGTTGGGTTGTCCATTGTCAGGCCGGCGGCTTCGAGAATGGCCTTCACATTACGGAGCGACTGGCGTGTCTGCTCGGTTATCCCTTCGGGGATTTCACCGGTTTCGGGGATAAGGGGAATTTGACCGGACGCGAGGAGGAAGGGTCCGCAGTCGATAGCCTGGCTGTAGGGGCCGATAGCTCCGGGAGCCTTGTCAGTTGCGATTGGGCTTTTCATTTTTGATGTCATTAATGGTTAAAGATGATACGAGTATTGTGTCGGCTTTTTCAAAAGCCGCTTTGTGCAGTGAGTCGATGGTGGTGTTGAGATGCCCGAACCGTTTGTCGAATCCGGGTATGAATCCCGATGATCCTGTGTCCGCGACTTTTCGGATTACCTCTCCTAACGTAAGAGTGGCCGGGGAGACCGAAGGTACGAAGCTGCAGACATCGTCGCCGGGTTTGTCTACCACATTCAGGAGCAGTCCCGCACTGAGCAGACGATTCACGGCGGCGGTCACCAGTGAAATCGGCAGGCCGTATTGCTCTGAAATCTGATGGGTTGTCAGGGGCTTCTCCTCCTTGGCGAAACGGACTGTGGCTATTGTCATCACGCAGAGTACAATCCTCCAACGGTAATCATCGGAAATTTTGGAGATTTCGTTGGTGAAACTGAACTCGAATATGTTTTGTGAGGAGTAGCAGTAGACCGCTCCGGAGAGGGTGATGAGCCAGACAAGTTGCAACCATATGAGCAACAGTGGGAGGAATGAGAATGATCCGTAAATGGCGTTGTATTTCGTGACGTATATCTGTCCGTTGACAAACAGCCATTGGAGAATCAGGAATGCAGTTCCGGCCAGCATGCCTGCTATGAACGCATTTTTGAATTTTACCTTGGTGTTGGGTATCAGCATGTAACTTCCCGCGAAGAACAACCATACCAATACCAGTGATGAGCAGTCAAGGATGGTTGAGACAATCGGGGACACAAAGTCAATCGGCAGGTTGTCCTGGATGGTCGTGGACATGAAGACGGTGATACCGCTGGCGCATATCATCAGCACCGGCAGAATCAGGAAGATGGCTGTGTAGTCGGTGATTTTTCTCCAGATAGTGCGTCCCTGAGGGATTCCCCAGATTTTGTTGAACGCGTCCTCGACATTTGACAACAGGGATATCAGGGTCCATAACAGGAAAATGATACCTATGCCGACAAAGATTCCTTCAGATGATTGGGCGAGATAAGAGTCGACGAATTTCAGGGCTGTGGCTACCGCCTTAGACTGGGCTGGAAAAGAGCTGAACAGTTGGCTTTCGACGAGATTCTGGAAGCCGAACCCCCGGCATATGGCAAATAACAACGCCAGCGCGGGGACTATTGCGAGTAACGTCTGGTAGGTCAGGGATGCGGCGCGATTCTGGAGGTCGGCGTTGAGGAATGACCTTACCGATAGATTGGCAGTCTTCATAAGGTTGACCTTCCAGTTGCGTCGCGTGTCGCTCCACACCCCGGAGGTGGAGTAGTTATACCAGTTCATCCCTTTTGTGGTAAGCCTGGCAATCCATCCCGACGTTTTTCCCGTTTTCTTTTCTTCTTTGGGATTCTCCATTAGATGTGGTTTTGTTCCGACTTGGCAAATTTAACAAAAAAACGTCTATTTGTCAACAAGTCTGTCGAGTTTATTGAATGCGGTGAGTTAAAGGGCCGATTCCGGCTCTTAGCGGGGCCTGTTTCCATTATCGACAAGATATGGGTATACGATATTGTTAACAAATGTGTGTGGTAAAAGTTGGGATGGGGATATAAAGGACATCGCTCCGGGATGTATGGCCGGGAGCGATGTGGACTCCGGGGCAACATCACGAAGCGATGTTCTTTCGATAGATATGTATCGACTACGTCGGTCTCTCCTTAATGTAGGGCCGGCATCAGAAGGGGAGGTCGTCGTTGGCTGCTTCTGCGGGAGCGGGAGGGGTGGGGAAACCGCCGGGAGCTGCCTGAGGTGCGCCATAAGCGGGCGCTTGGGGAGCTGCGCCGAATCCGGGTGCGGGCTGGGGGAAGGTGGGGGCAGCGGGATAAGCCTGTGCAGCAGCCGGTGCGCCTTCGGTGGCGGGTTCTGCTTTCCAACCACGGATGCTGGTATACCAGCGGCCGTTGTATTCACGGCTCTCTATGTCGAAACTCAGACGGATGGTGTCGCCGGGGTTGAGGATGAACTGGTCTGCTTTCTCTCCGAAGAAGTCGAAATGAATCTTTTTGGGGAAACTTTCGAGGGTCTCAAGCACATATTCGCGCTTCTTCCAGGGATTACCCATTTTGGAGGTGCCTGACATCTCGGGGAGGGCAACTATGATTTTACCTGTAACTTCCATGATGGACGGGGTTTGATATTATTTTTTTCAGTTGATTCACAAAAACGGGCCGGAAGACAGACTGCTTAAGCTGTGGGAAGGACTTGGCTACTACAACAGGGCGAGGAATTTAAAGGCAGCAGCACAACAGGTGATGGAAGAATATAATGGTGTATTCCCGGATACATTTGAAGAACGGAAACTTTTTTTTAATTTCGCACCGTAAATAAGTCAGGCAAATTTAAGCGAAATCAATATGGCAACGGCCTCACCATGGAAAGTCACCTCTCGTAAAAGTCTGCTCATATGTCATTTAGGCGCCCTTGTGGCGGTTGGAATGTGGGGCGGTTCATTTGTATCGACCAAAGTGCTTGTCAACAACGGCCTTGGTCCGGTGGAGATTTATATCTACCGCTTCCTCCTGGCATACCTGCTGGTGCTTCTTGGTTGCCATTCCAAACTGCTTGCCAATTCCTGGCGCGACGAGTTCCTGTTCCTCATCTGTGGCCTTTGCGGCTCCTCGATTTATTTCATCGCGGAGAACAATGCCGTCACTTACACGAGGGTCTCGGATGTGTCGATGATTACCACCCTTTCGCCATTGCTCACCACGTTGCTCATCGGAGCGCTGTACAAGACGGAAAGACCGGGCAAATGGACTTATATAGGGTCTTCTATAGCGTTTCTCGGTGTGGGGTTCATAATCTTCAAGGATGGATTTTCACAGTCAGTGCCACAGACCGACGCGCCTGATGCGTTGTCGACCACTATCGGCGACTTGTTGGCATTGGGCGCCGCTTTCTCTTGGGCTATATACAGTCTTGTGTTGCGCAAGCTGAATGTCACCTATACTGCGCAATTCATCACCCGCAAGACATTTTTCTATGGATTGCTGACCGCTGTGCCGTTCTGGCTCATATCCAAGGAGCCTGTGTCATCCCCCGAAGTGTTGCTGAAACCTGAGGTTTTCAGCAACCTGCTGTTCCTCGGAGTGTTGTGCTCGATGGTGGCTTATATCCTGTGGGCCTGGGTGATGGGCAATCTTGGAGCGATAAAGACCAATAATTATCTCTATGTGCAGCCGATTGTGACGATGATTATCGCGGCCATACTGTTTGGCAAGAATGACCCGATAACCCTGATAGGCTGTATGGGCTGTTTCCTCATTATCGGAGGCCTTTGGCTGGGTGACTATATGACCCGTCAGGAGGCTTTGCGCAAATGACCGGTGCGGTCGAAACCGGGTTAGGCCGTTCACGCTTTTTCCGACAGTTCGAGCCATCTCATTTCCTTCTCGTCGAGAATATCTTTCAGCTCGGTGTAGCGGCGCGATTTCGCGTCGATGTCTGATATTGCCTCCCCGGAATTGAAAAGCTCTTCCAGCTGTTGTTTCTCGTTGTTCAGGCGGTCTATTTCGGATGTCAGTTCCTCGAATTCCTTACGCTCCTTGAAGGTCAGCTTCTGGGCTCTTTCCAGACCTCCGCGACTGAGTTTGGCTGTCGGGGCGCTTTCTGTCTGACCGGTGGAAGTGGCAATGGCAGGCTTGTTGCCGGCGGCAAGTTTCTCCTCGCGGTCGCGCTCTTCACGCCATGCCCGGTATTCGGTGTAATTCCCGGGGAAATCCTTAACCTTGCCGTCCCCCTCGAACACAAAGAGGTGGTGGGCGATGGAGTCAAGGAAGAAACGGTCGTGAGACACCACGATCACGCATCCTTTGAAGTCGGCGAGATAATCCTCCAGTATCCCGAGGGTCATTATGTCGAGGTCGTTGGTAGGCTCGTCGAGAATCAGGAAGTTGGGGGAGCGCATCAGGACGGCTGCCAGATGAAGGCGGCTGCGTTCGCCCCCGCTGAGTTTTGAGATGTATTTCTGCTGGTCGGCGGGGGTGAAGAGAAAGTGCTGCAGGAATTGCATAGGAGAGTAATGGGTGCCGTCGTTGACGACGATGTCCTCGGCCAGTTCGGTTATGGCATCGATTACTCTCTTGTTCTCGTCGAAATCGATTCCCTCCTGACTGTAATATCCGAACTTCACAGTCTCTCCGATGTCGAAATGACCGCTGTCAGGAGCGAACAGTCCTTGGAGCATCTTGATGAATGTGGATTTTCCCGCACCGTTCCTGCCGATTATGCCGACTTTCTCATAACGGGAGAACACATAACTGAAATTGTCAAGGACCCTCTTGTCGCCGAAGCTTTTCGACACGTTGTGCGCCTCGAATATCTTGGAACCGATATATGAGGAGTTGACCCGCAAGTCGACATTGCGTTCACTGAGGTTGATTTGCGAACGTTTCTTCAGGTCATAGAACGCGTCGATACGGTATTGGGCTTTCCCGGCACGGGCCTGTGGCTGACGGTTCATCCAGTCCTGCTCTTTGCGCAGGGTGTTCTTGACCTTGGCAAGCTCGGAAGTCATCCCGTCAATGCGCTCTTTCCGGCGGCGCAGATAGTTGGCGTAATTACCCTCGTGGATATAGACTTGAGCGCGGTCGATTTCGATGATTTTGTCACATATCCGGTCGAGAAAGTAGCGGTCATGGGTGACCATCAGGAGGGTCACTTTCGAACGGGAAAGGAAGTTCTCAAGCCATTCGATGGTAGGTATGTCAAGATGATTGGTCGGCTCGTCGAGAATCAGCAGGTCAGGTTCGGAGGCTATGACCTCGGCCAAAGCGAGCCGCTTGCGCTGGCCTCCGGAGAGGGTGGCGATACGGGCCTCGGGGTCGAACACCTCCATCTGGGTCAGAAGACGTTTCAGTCGGTCGTTGCCACCGACATACTCCCCGACTGTCTTTTCGTCAGGAAGCACCGGTGTCTGTTCCAGAAAACCTGTTTTCAGGTCCTTGCGAGGGGTGATTTTGCCGGAATCCGCGCTTTCGGTGCCTGCGATACATCTCAGGAGGGTGGTTTTTCCGGTTCCGTTTTTGGCAATGAGTGCTATCTTGTCGCCTTGGTTGATGCCGAATGTGACATCAGCGAAAATCATCCGGTCGCCGTGGCTTTTCGTGAGGTTCTCGAGCTGGAGGTAACTTATCATCAGAGGGTGGATGTCGGTTAATGTTTGTGCAAAATTACACAAAGTTTGGTGAAGATGGAAACTTTGAGTAATTTTGTGATGAATAAAAAAGGAAACTATGGACGCAGAAACCCGTCTCAGACTTGAAGAGAAGGTGGTCGAGATGCTCAAGACCATGTTCGACCCTGAAATACCGGTTGATATCTACAATCTTGGCCTCATATATAAGATAGATATCGATGATGACGCTAATCTGGTCATAGATATGACCATGACCGCTCCCTCCTGCCCGATGGCCGATTTCATCGTGGAGGATGCGAGACTTAAACTTGAGTCAATCGACGGTCTCAAGTCGGTTACCATCAATGTGGTCTTCGAGCCGGAATGGACAAAGGACATGATGAGCGAGGAGGCCAAGCTCGAACTGGGAATGCTCTGATGGGGCGCGTCTACTTCATATCCGACCTGCATCTTGGGGCCACTTATTTCCCTGATCCGAAGAGATGGGAGAAGAGGGTGGTCGACTTTCTCGACTCCATAGCCGGGGATGCCGATGAGCTGTATATGCTGGGTGACATCCTTGATTACTGGTATGAATACCGTAATGTCGTGCCTAGAGGTTTCGTGAGGTTCTTCGGGGCATTGGCCCGGCTGGCAGATAGCGGGGTCAAAATCCATTGGTTCATAGGCAACCATGACATATGGCTTTTCGATTATTTGCGTGACGAGATCGGGTTGGAGATTGTTGACGGGTATGTGGTCAGGGAGATAAGGGGCAAACGTTTCTTCCTGACCCACGGAGACGGGGTGGGGAAACTTAAACCAACTTTCAGATTTCTCCGTGGCATGTTCCGTAACAAGGTTTGTCAGAAACTATATGCAGCCATCCATCCGCGATGGACTATCGCCTTCGCTCACCGGTGGTCTGATTCCTCGCGCGGTTATTCCCCCCATAATGTGCCTGTTTTCGAAGGGGAGGAAAACGAACCGCTGGTGAAGTTCAGCTGGCAGTATCTGCGTGAGGTAGACTCCTCGATTGACTACTTCGTGTATGGCCATCGTCACATCCTTCTTGACTTGCCTATTGACGACGGCAAAAGCCGAGTGATAGTGCTGGGAGACTGGATATATCATTTCTCCTATGGGGTGTATGACGGAGAGAAATTTGAGTTGAAGCTATTCGATGAACGACCGGAATTTACTGACTAAATTTCCTGAAATCAGGAGATTTAATCAGGAATTTCAAGAAGTTAATATTTTTTAACAATAGTTGCTCTAAATAAGGTAAAATTCATTAGGCGGTGATTATTAATGGTTTAAGTAGATGCTGGGGGACGCTTGATATATGAAAGGTTTAAAAAGTATGTCGCATAACATATCTAATTATTTTGCCACCCCCCAAAAAAGCCCGACCTTTGTGTCACAAACCTAAAACAATCTTTTTTACCTTAGAAATTGTACCTATTGGAAACCAATAAAAGGGCGCTCGTGATGAGCGCCTTTTTATGTTTATGGTATTCAGGAATGGGAGTGGCTGCTTTTTCTGATATCGGGTATTTGCCGCAGGATACGTTTGTTGAAGCATTTGCGCTCAGGGTCAAGAAGCCATCCCCACTTGTTGAAATATCTGAACATGTTGACCATATGGATGCGAAGCATCCTTATGCTGTGATAGCTTGATGCGCGGTGGGCGTGGGTGACAGTCACTTCCGGCCAATAAATCGTCGGGCATAAAGCGTGTATCCTTCGGGAAATGTCGATATCTTCGGGATACATGAAAAACCGTTCGTCAAAAAGGCCGGATTTCCGCAATATTTCCACACGAAAAAACATAAAGCTCCCTTGATGATAGGGAATGTTGAGCGCGACACCTTTTGGACGGTCGGTCAGCAGATAACGGCGGTTGCGGGTAGTGTTGAGGAATCCCGGCATAAAACGACGGCCGATAAGGTCAAACGGAGTCGGGATAAGCCGGCTTGAGAACTGTTCACTTCCGTCGGGAGATATAATGCGTGGTTGCAGCATCCCTGTATCAGGGTGCAGGTCCATGTATTCAATGATTTTCGGAAGAGTACCGTCTTCGAAATATACGTCTGAATTTATCACCAGGTGATATTGGGTGTTCTCTTCCAATGCCCGGCGCAATGCCATGTTGTGTGCCGTTCCATAACCGGGATTGTCATGCCGTGCGATATATTCAACGATATCATTGGCCGGAAGAGTGCTGATAAAATCCCGCAATGATTCATCAGGGGAATTGTCGATGATATAGATGCGCGCTGCGCCGTCCCGTTTAAGAGCTGAAATACATTCTCCCAGTTCGTCGTGAGGAGTCTTGTACGTTACAATCGATGCAGTGAGTTTCATTTCCGGATATTATGGGGCAGGCTTATTTGTATATTTTTGACAAAAGGCTGAGAAATCTTCTTCCTCCGAAAGAGGCGAGTGCGCCAAGCTTGTTTTTCAGCCGTACCTGTGAGTCACGCAGTGCCCTGAATCGACCCTCCCGGATGACTATCCAACACCTCTGGCGGGTCGCCGGAATATTTATGTCGAGACGTGCCATAAGCAACAACATATTGAAATGTGCGCTGAAACGGCGGTCAAGAGCGGCTTCGACAAGTTCCGGATGATATGTCGACATATGTTCCACCATGCGGTCTGTCACATCGAGCGCATCTATGCGGTCGTGACTCCATTGATGCATGAAGCTTTCCCGGGCCTGGCGGTAAAAGTATATGGTCGATGGGAGATAAGCTATACTGGTCGCTTTCTCATAGAAACGATAAAATGCATCAAGATCTTCATACCGTGTACCTTCCCGAAATCTGACATCACTACCGAGCAGTTCCCGCTCCATCAGCATTCCCCACGGGGAGTTGAGTATGAGGCTTTGGTAGAGGGCTTTTTTCATTGCCGTGGTGTAATCCATGACAAGAGGGGAGGCCGGAGGACATTTTTTTGGGCGGAAACGGGTGGCACGTTCAAATTTCCCTATGCAGGCCTGCGCACCTGTGGAGTCCAGCACTCTGAGCAGCGACTCCAGGGCTTCGGGATGAAGGCAGTCATCGGCATCGACGAACCCGAGATACTTCCCGCGCGAGATGTCAATGCCTGTGTTGCGGGCTTTTGATACACCTCCGTGCGGTGATTTCAGAAGGATAAAACGTGGGTCTGATTCGCAAAAATGTGTGGCGATGTCGATGGAATCATCGGTCGAGCCGTCATCCACCACGATTACCTCGTAATCCGTCACCGTCTGTGACGCAATCGATTCGAGGCATTCCGTGAGATACTTTCCGGCATTGAACACCGGCACGACGAGACTGACCAAAGGCTGACCTCCGGAGGGGGGTATTTTGGACAGGTTGCTGTCGTTGGGTTCCATATTGGAAAAACGGGGTCACGTTGGATTTATTATCATAATTGTTTTTAAATTCGTATATTTGCGAGAAAGAAACATAGACAAGATGAAAATAATATTTATTACAGGAGGCTCTACCGGAATAGGAGCGGCCTCTGTCAGGAAATTCGTCGAAGAGGGTTGGAATGTCGGATTTATGGATATTAATGTCTCCGAAGCAAATAAGCTTATGGAGGAGATCGGCGACTATGACCGCGTGCTGTTTGTGGAAGGCAACACCCGCTCACACGAAGATATCGCGCAGGCTGTCAAAAGGACAGTGGAGCGCTTCGGCAAACTTGACAGCGTATTCGCCAATGCCGGAATCCATCGCAGCAATACCCTCCTTGACATTTCCGATGAGGAACTTGACCTGATGATTCACACCAATATCTACGGAACGGTCAACGCCCTCCGTGAGGCGGTTCCGCATATAATCGAAGCCGGGGGCGGCTCGATTGTAATCAACGCATCGGATCAATGGTATGTCGGTAAGGCCCACAGTTTCGCTTACGGATTGACCAAGGGTGCGTTGGGCCAGATTACCCGTAGCCTCTCCATTGACCTTGGAAAATATGGCATCCGGGTCAATGCTGTCTGTGCCGGAACCATCCATACCCCTTTGGTGGACGCTCTTTTCGAGAAATTTTCCAAAATAGAAAACAAGAACGTGGAGGAATATTGGAAAGAGGAGAACGCCCTCTATGCCAGAGGTACCGTTGGTACTCCGGCAGAGGTGGCCGAACTGGTCTATTTCCTTGCGTCAGATAAAGCATCATTCTGCACCGGGGGCCATTACCTTGTGGATGGCGGACTGGTCGCCCATTGAAAAACATCGGAAATGAAAATAGACAAATGGAAGACGCTTGACAGCAAATATCTTATTCGTCGGCCTTGGCTCACGGCGAGGAGAGACACGGTGCGACTCCCCGACGGACGTGTCAACGACGAGTACTATGTGCTTGAATATCCGACTTGGATAAATGTCATCGCCATCACCAGGAATGGTGATTTCCTTATGGTGGAGCAATACCGCCACGGTCTGGGAGATGTGTTTGTCGAACTGTGTGCCGGAGTTGTGGAGAAGGGTGAGACCCCTCTGGAAGCTGCCCGCAGGGAGCTTCTCGAAGAGACGGGTTATTCAGGTGGTGAATGGCGATTGCTCGACACCATCTGTCAGAACCCATCCACATGCACCAATATGACCTATTGTTTCCTTGCCGAAGGTGTGGAGCAGACCGATATCCAGCATCTCGACGAGACGGAGGAGATTAATGTCAGAATATTGTCTGAGGATGAACTGCTTTCCCTCTTGACCGATGGAAAAATCAAACAATCCCTTATGGCCGCGCCTCTCTGGCATTACTTCGCCACACGGGAGTGTGGCCTTTGACAAGGTTGACTGATAAATAGCTTCGCGATGCTGATCCGTAACAGACTACGGTTCAGCATCGCGAAGCTATTTATCAGTCTAAGAATAACCCGACGTTATTCAAAGATGTGTTTCAATTTGGAGAAAAGACGATGGGTAGTCGAGGGATCCGGCTTGATGTCGGGCTGGTCACGCAGCGACTCAAACGCGGCTTTCTCCTGGTCGTTGAGCTTCTCGGGAATGTAAACCATGACATTGATAAGCTCGTCGCCGGTCGCTCCCCCTTGCGGATTGGGAAGGCCCTTGCCACGCAGACGAAGCACTTTGCCTGGCTGGGTGCCTGCGGGTATGTTGAGTCGTGCGCGGCCTGTGATGGTCGGAACCTCCACCGCGCCTCCAAGGGCGGCGGTGACGACATCGAGCATCAGGTTGTATATTACATCATTGCCGTCGCGGATAAGTTCGGGGTGCTTTACCTCCTCGATTACAACAAGCAGGTCGCCGTTTATGCCGCCTCGACGGGGTGCGTTTCCTTTCCCTTTAACAGTCAAGGTCATACCCTCCGACACACCGGCCGGAATGTCGAATGACACAAGCTCATCCTTGCGCTGTATTCCTTCGCCGTTACAGTATGAACAGGTCTCGGATATGACTTTCCCCTCACCCTCACACTGGGGGCATACACCGACAGCTTCCTGTGCGCCGAACAGCCCGTGGACAATCTGGCTGACGGTGCCGGTGCCGTGGCAGGTGGGACAGGTGTTGAACGCTGTGCCATCCTTTGCTCCGGTACCGTTGCAATGCTCACACTTGACATATGTCGGGATGCGCAGTGTCTTGGATACACCCTTGGAAATCTCTTCCAAAGTAAGTTTGACCTTGATGCGCAGGTCGGAACCGCGACGCTGGGGCTTCTGACGGCGACGCGAACCTGCGCGGCCACCGGTGGCTCCG
>ERZ860264.2181-NODE-2181-length-11207-cov-2.880829_pt1 | contig 11207 bp, 7 predicted proteins | sample MGYA00509980_ERZ860264 | MGnify/ENA primary metagenome ERZ860264 (study PRJEB30046, sample SAMN00715212) | human gut metagenome | study: EMG produced TPA metagenomics assembly of the A metagenome-wide association study of gut microbiota in type 2... | reverse complement strand
TGCTGGATGAATATTAAGAATATGAGGGAGTAGGTAAAATCAAATGAGTAATGAGACAAATAACAACGAGTACCTGCTCAAGGTAGACCATTTGAAGCAGTATTTCCCTGTTCATGACGGATTTAAAAAGATGGAATTAAAGGCAGTCGATGATGTGTCATTTGCCATAAAGCCGGGTGAGACGCTCGGACTTGTTGGCGAGTCAGGCTGTGGAAAGACAACCGTAGGACGTACTCTTTTACGTCTGTACCAGCCTACAGCAGGACGCATTGAGTTCGACGGCAATGTATTGTTTGACAGTGAGAAGAAGATAGATGTGAATATGCATCCTTACCGTAAGCAGATGCAGATGGTATTCCAGGATCCGTATTCATCACTCAACCCTCGTATGACGGTTGAGGATATCATCGGAGAGCCTCTCGATGTGCACAAGCTTTACAATAATAAGAAAGAGCGCCATGAGATGATTATGGATCTCATGGAGACAGTTGGACTAAACGCAGACCATGCCACACGCTATGCACATGAGTTTTCGGGTGGACAGAGACAGCGTATCGGTATTGCACGTGCACTTGCAGTAGAGCCAGAGTTTCTTGTTCTCGATGAGCCAATTTCAGCGCTTGACGTTTCCATTCAGGCACAGATCCTGAATTTGCTGATGGATCTGCAGGATGAGAAAAAGCTGACCTATGTCTTTATCACCCACGATCTGAGCGTGGTCAAACACATCAGCCACGAGATCATGGTCATGTATCTGGGCCAGTGTGTGGAATATGCCAAGACCGAGGATCTGTTCAAGAATCCGCTCCACCCCTACACCAAGGGTCTGCTGGATGCTGTGCCCATCCCCAGCCTGAAGGCCAAAAAGCTTTCCACCGAGGTCATGCGCGGCGAACTGACAAGCCCTGTGGACCCGGCTCCCGGCTGCCGTTTTGCGGCCCGCTGCCCCTATGCAACAGATGCCTGCCGCGGCAGGGATATCCCCTTGAAGGAAGTGGAACCCGGCCACTTTGTCAGCTGCACACGCTTTTGAGAACACGGAAAGGCGGGAAAAACGATGACCGAGAATGAAAAAAAGGCTGCTGCCGAGCAGAAGCAGCGTGAAATGGAAGAGATGATGCGGCAGGCGCAGGAGAGCTACCGGCAGGAATATGCCAGTATGCCCTACGACGGCCCGGTCTATGGCTGCCGCCGGGAGGAGCTGATGCTGCCCATGCAGGACGGAGTGAAGCTCTATACCGAGATCTTCAAACCGGAGGGGCTTGCACAGTTCCCTGTGCTGATCCAGCGCAGCTGCTATCCCAATCAGCAGCCGCTGTATGAGATCAACGGTGTAGAACTGACCCGCCGGGGCTACGGCTATGTGGTCCAGACCTGCCGCGGCACGGGCAAGAGCGAGGGACATTGGGAACCCAACGTCAATGAGCGCCCGGATGGCCGCGATACCCTGCAGTGGCTCAACGACCAGCCCTGGGCAGAGAGCATCGGCTATTTCGGAGCCAGCTATTTGGCCCTGACCGGCTGGGCCATTGCAGATATCGTTCCGCCCAAGGTCAAGGGAATGATGCTGACGGTCTATGGCACCGACCGTTTCAAATCGGCTTATGAAAAGGGGCTGTTCCGCCACGATGTACTGACTGGCTGGGCAATGCAGAATGCAGGCCATCCGGTCACAGCGGACTATCTGGAAAGCTGCCGCTTCCGTCCCCACGACAAGGTGGATGAAGCGCTATGGGGTGGAACGCTGGACTGGTATCAGGACTGGATCCATGCCACCCGCCGCACAGATGCCTACTGGCAGCAGGGCTGGTGGAAGCTGTTAGCCGATGTGCCCGGAAATACCAAGGTTCCGGTGTATATCATCGATGCATGGTACGATCACCATTTTGGCAGTGCCATCAACACGTATGCCTCTCTGGCCCCTGAGACCAAAGAGCACAGCTGGCTGGATATCGGCTGCTGGAATCATATGTCCCAGCCCTGCATTGCGTGGGGCGAGCAGCACAATCTGGAAAACGGCGACATCCACCGGATGCTGGAATGGTTCGATCTGCTGCTGAAGCAGAAAAAACAGCCGGAAAAGCGGGTGCGCACCTATGTGATGCGGGAGGACCGCTGGAAAACGCTGGAGGCATGGCCCGCCCCCGTGAGCCGGACTGAAAAGCTTTATCTGGGTGAAACAACTCTGAATGCCGAACCGGCAGAAGGGAAGCGCACCTTTGTATATGACCCGGAGACCCCCGTGCCCAGCCATGGTGCAGAAAGCGTTCTGACCACCATTGCCGAGGCAGGCAGTCTGCTGCAGTCGGAGCCGGACTATCGGCCCGATGTGGTCAGCTTCGTCAGCGCTCCGCTGGAAAAAGCACTGCCCATTTGTGGGCAAATCAAGGTGCACCTGAATGTCTCGACCGATGTGGATGATACTGCCTTCACTGCCAAGCTGATGGAGGTGTTCCCGGACGGAAGGGCCTATAACATCCGGGGCGGCATCACCACCATTGCTGCCGACCTGCCGGAGGGTCAGACCTATACTCCCGGTCAGACAGCAAAGGTCTGTGTGGAGATGTGGGATATGGACTGGACAGTGCAGCCCGGCAGCTGCCTGCGGCTGGATGTCTCTTCTTCCGACTTCCCGCAGTACGCCGTTCACAGCAATTACGCAGGAGTCTGGTCTGAACAGGGAAAGACCCGCATCGCCCACCAGAAGATCTTGCTGGGGGAGGGCAGCTTTGTAGAACTGCCCCTGCACGAGAACTGAGAGAAAGGAACCAAGACCATGACGGAACAGGAACGAAATGTCCTTCTGAACGAACTGCGGCAGCAGGAGAGCCAGAGGGAAAAGCAGATCAAGCGGGAGCGGTTCCGTCGTCTGAATCCTTATGCAAAGAAAGGGGCGGTGGTGTTTGCCGGTTCCAGCCTGATGGAACAGTTTCCGCTGTATGAGTTTTTGCAGGACGATGATCTGCACTGCACCTTGTACAACCGGGGCATCGGCGGCTTTACCACCACCGAGCTGCTGGAGGCCATGGACGAGTGCATCCTTGAGCTGCAGCCTGCGCACCTGTTCCTGAACATCGGCACCAATGACCTGAACGGCCCGGACTACGACCGCGCCGCCATGCTGGGCCGGTATGAGGGGATCGTGCAGCAGATCCGGAAAAAACTGCCCGAAACAAAGCTCTACCTGCTGGCCTATTATCCGGTAAACCACACCGTGGCCGAAGACCCGGGCCTGATCGAATGCTTCCGCTGGCGCACCAATGAGCGCATCCGGGAGGCAAGCGAGGGCGTGCAGGCATTGGCCCGGAAATACGGGGCGGAATTCCTCGACCTGAACAAGGACCTGTACGATGCTGCCGGAAATCTGAAAGCGGAGTACACCATTGAGGGAATGCACCTGTATGCCAACGGCTACCGCCCTGTGATGGATGCTTTGCTGCCTCTGCTGCGAAGGATCGGAGAAGAACAGGGAGGAAAGCCGTGACCGGAGTCTTTGGTGTTGTTCTGGGTCAGATCCTTCTGATGTTCCTCTATCTCATCATTGGCTATGTGCTTTATCGTACCGGACTGATCACCCAGGAGGGCAGCAAGGCACTGGCTCACCTGCTGTTATATTGCGTGCTGCCCTGTGTTGTGCTAAAATCATTTTGTATTGAGTATTCGGCAAAGGGAGCTGTGGAATTGGCCGTCAGCATTGCGGCAGGTGCCGGGGTGCTGCTGCTCTCCATGGCGGTGTCGTGGCTCTTTTTCCGCAAAGACCCCATGGCGCAGATCGGTGTGGCTTTTTCCAACGCCGGGTTCATGGGACTTCCGCTGGTCACAGCAGTGCTGGGCGGCGAAGCTGTGTTCTACGCAGCAGGCTTTGTGGCCCTGCTGAATGCTTTGCAGTGGACCTACGGCCAGGCAAAGCTTTCCGGGGACAAAAAGTACATCCAACTGGGGGCAGTGCTCAAAAATCCACTGGTGCTCTCCCTGCTGGGCGGTGTGATGATCTACTTCTGCCGCATCCCGGTGCCGCAGATCCTTCGCACCCCCATGGGGGCCATTGCGGGCATGAACGCTCCACTTGCCATGATCGTGCTGGGTGTCTATCTGGCCAGAACCGACCTCAAAGCCATCTTTACCCGCCCCCGGCTCTACGCTCTTTCGGCGGTACGGCTGGTGGTGATCCCACTGCTGACGATCGTCTGTCTGATGCTTCTTCCAGCCGGATGGCGGCAGATCGGCACGGTGCTCATCATTGTGAATGCGGCTCCCATCGGCAGCAACATCGCGGTATATGCCCAGCGTCTGGGGCTGGATTCTTCCTACGCTGTGCAGATGGTGTGTCTGAGCACCCTGCTGTCGCTGATCACGCTTCCGGTGATGCTCAGTGTGGCAGCGTTGTTCGGATTTGTCTGAAAAAGAAAGAAGGAAAAGGATGAAACAGTATCTTCTGATCGACATTGGCGGTACCTTCATCAAGTACAGTCTGGCCGATGAACAGGCCCGGAAAATCTCCGGCGGTAAGGTTCCGACACCGCTGACGAATATGGATGACCTTCTGGCGGCCATCGAGGGCTTCGCCGCTCCCCTTCAGGGACAGTTCGTGGGCTGCGCCATCTCTATGCCGGGCCGCATCGAAACCAGAAACGGCATCGCCCATACCGGTGGAATGCTCAGTGCCTTTATGTGGGAACAGCCCTTTGCTGCGCAGGTAGAGGCACGGCTGGGCGTGCCGGTGACCATCGCCAACGATGGCAAGTGTGCCGCAGCAGCGGAGGGCTGGACCGGTGCGCTGGCCGGTGTAGAAAATGGTCTTGTGCTGGTGCTGGGCACCGGCATCGGCGGCGGCATCATCCTGAACGGGAAGGTGCTGATGGGCGCTCACGCCGCTGCAGGGGAAGTCAGCTGCCTTGTTTCCGATATGGCAGCCATGGAGGCAGAAACCTTTGAGATGGACAAGGTGGAAACTTTCTCGGATGCGCCCCTGTGGGCAGGTGCCGCCTCGGCGACAGGTTTGATCCGGGAATATACCCGGCAGAAGAAACTGTCGCTGCAGGGTCCGCTGCCCACCGGCGAGGAGATCTTTGCGGCTTACAATGCCGGGGAACCGGAGGCACGGCAGGCCTTAAAAGTGTTTGCCCGGCGGGTGGCCATTGGAATCGTCAGCCTGCAAAGCGTGCTGGATGTGGAGCGCGTTGCCATTGGCGGCGGCATCAGTGCGGCAGAGGCCCTGCTGCCTGCCATTCAGACCGAGCTGAACAGCCTGTTTGCGCGCTGCCCGGTGCTTCCCATGCTGGAGCCGGAGCTGGTGCGCTGCCACTATGGCAACGATGCCAACATGATTGGTGCCCTGAAGCTGTTTTTTGAGCAGAACCCCGCCTGAAATAAACCAGTAAGAAACAGAGAGGAGAAAGACCATGAGCGTTTTCCGTGATGATTTCCTGTGGGGCGGTGCCTGTGCAGCCAACCAGTTCGAGGGCGCATGGGACGTGGATGGCAAAGGCCCCAGTATCCCTGACCTGTGCACCAATGGCTCTCACACCAGCCCGAAATGGGTGACGACTGCTGTCCGCTCCGACCGGCTGTATCCCAGCCATGAGGCCATCGACTTCTACCACCACTACGAGGAGGACATTGCTCTCTTCGCCGAGATGGGCTTCAAGACCTTCCGCACCTCTATCAACTGGACCCGCATTTTCCCCACCGGCATGGAGACCGAGCCGAACGAGAAGGGCCTTGAATTCTATGACAAGGTCTTTGACTGCTGCAAGAAGCACGGCATCGAGCCGTTGGTCACCATCAGCCACTACGAGTTGCCCTATGCGCTGGTGGAAAAGTACAACGGCTGGGTCAGCCGGGAACTCATCGAGTTCTATATGAACTACTGCAAGGCTATTTTTGAGCGGTACAAGGATAAGGTCAAGTACTGGCTGACCTTCAACGAGATCAACTGCGGTACCATGCCCATGGGTGCGATCCTAGAAACAGGCACCATCCGGGGCTTTGAAGGCCCTACCGACAAGGTGCCGGACAACAAGCAGGAGCGTTTTCAGGCGCTGCATCACCAGTTTGTGGCCAGTGCAGAGGCTGTTCGGTATGCCCACGACCACTACCCTCAGTTCAAGATGGGCTGCATGATCTGCTTTATCACCAGCTACGCACTGACCTGCGACCCGGCCGACGAGATCGCCAACCAGAAGGCCATGCAGATCAGCAACTGGTTCTGCTCTGATATGCATGTCCGCGGCGAGTATCCTTCTTACATGAAGCGTTATTTTGCCGAGAATAACATCACCATCCGGCAGGAGCCGGAGGATGCTGCCATCCTGAAGGCCGGTACTGTCGATTTCTACACCTTCAGCTACTATATGTCCAACTGCATCACCACCCACAAAGATGCCGATGATGTGGGCGGCAACATCATTGCTGGTAAGAAGAATCCTTACCTGAAAGCCTCTGACTGGGGCTGGCAGATCGATCCCGTTGGTCTGCGCTACACCCTCAACGAGATCTACGACCGCTACCGCATTCCCCTGATGGTGGTGGAAAACGGCCTGGGCGCTTACGACAAGAAGGATGCCGACGGAAAGATCCACGACAGCTACCGCATCGACTACCTGCGTGCCCACATCGAGCAGATGGCTGAGGCTGTAAAGGACGGTGTAGACCTGATGGGTTACACCCCCTGGGGCTGCATCGATCTGGTGAGTGCCTCCACCGGTGAGATGGCAAAGCGCTACGGCTTCATCTACGTCAACAAGTTTGACGACGGCACGGGTGATCTGAGCCGCGAAAAGAAGGACAGCTTCTACTGGTATCAGAAGGTCATTGCTACCAACGGCGAAGATTTAGGATAACAAAAACAGACCTCCGGGTGCCATGTTTGCAGTACCGGGGGTCTGTCTTTTTGAAAGAAGGAGGTCATTTATGGAAAAGGCATTTTGCTGTGCGCCGGATTTCCCGGTGGTTCAGACAAATTACGGTCCGGTGCGGGGATATCGCTTCCGGGAGATCAGCAGCTTCAAAGGCATCCCGTATGGGCGGGCGGTGCGCTTCCATGCACCCCAGCCGCCCCAGCCTTGGACAGAGCCGCTGGACGCTTCCAGTTACGGCTGCGTCTGCCCTCTGCTGAGCATCGACAAGCCCAGCGGCGAACTGCGTGTGCCCCACCGCTACTGGGTGCAGGATGAGGACTGCCTGAACCTGAACATCTGGACCCCGGCCTGCGATGCCCAAAAGCGGCCGGTGATGGTCTGGCTCCATGGCGGCGGATTTTTTGCCGGCTCGTCCATTGAGCAGGTGGCCTACGAGGGCGGAAACATGGCGCGGGAAGGGGACTGCGTGGTGGTGTCACTGAACCACCGGCTGAACATCCTGGGCTACTTGGATCTCTCCGATTTTGGGGAGGAGTACGCAAACTCCGGCAATGCGGGTGGGGATGATATCATCCTGGCACTGCAGTGGGTGCGGGACAATATTGCAGCGTTTGGCGGCGATCCCGGCTGCGTAACGGTATTCGGCCAGTCCGGCGGCGGTGCCAAAGTGACAACGCTGCTGCAGACCCCGGCAGCAGATGGCCTGTACCACAGGGCGATGATAATGAGTGGTGTGCTGGAAGGCTTGCTGAACGACAGTGTCGGCAGCGGCAGGGACTGTGTGCAGGCGCTGATGCAGGAGCTTGGCGTGCAGACAGCACAGCAGCTGGAAACTGTGCCCTACCACCAGCTGGCGCAGGCTTACCGGAACGTCAGCCCGGCTCTGAAAGCAAAAGGCGCGAACGTGGGCCAAAGTCCCCACCCGAACCGCTTCTATCTTGGAGATCCGCTCCAAAACGGCAGTGGGTTTCGGCCCGAGACTGCAGACGTTCCGGTGCTGATTGGTACGGTTTATTCGGAGTTCTACGGTTTCTTTGATGGACTGAAAGGAGTCGGCCCGGAGGAAGCAGTGGGCCTGTCTGCCGCAGAGACCCTGCGGGAGCAGTTCCGCACTGCCTACCCGCACCGCCCGGAGGAAGACCTGCTGCTGGCAGATACCAGCTTCCGCGCCCCCACGATCAAATATGTCCGGGAGCGTGCCAAGGCGGGCGGAAAGGTGTATAGTTATCTGTTTGATCAGGACTTCCCTCTGATGGGAAAAAGCACCCCGTGGCACTGTGCGGATATCCCATTTGTGTTCCACAACACAGAGCTTGTGCCAGTGTGTGCCTTTGAGGGAGCAAAGCAGCTGGAAGCGGAAATTTTTGGCGCTGTGATGCAGTTTGCCCGTACCGGTGCGCCGGGCTGGGCTGCCAGTACGGAGGATGTGGAACAGACCATGCTTTTCGGCCCCCAAAGCCGTCTGGTGCAGAATCACGATCACGCACTGATCGAAGCATTGGCACCCTTCACAGATTTACGGATGAAAAAAGCGACCCGGGCAGGCGGACAGATCCAGCATTAAAAAGCGCTGTTCAATACGCGGGAATTCCGGGAAACAGAAAGCAGAACAGGCATCCTGCGATACCGCTTGGCGGTATCGGGCAGGATGCCTGTTCTGCTATGATGATCTTCATTGCATTTTCTATATCCGCAACAGCCTGACGAGATTTCTGGTAGAGTTCATAGCAGATAAAAACAGCGTGCAGCTTTTCTGCATTTTTGCTTGCTGCCTTATCTGTGCGGAATGGATGCCGCACGCGGCATTCAAGGGTCAAACTGGTCTGCATTCTATAATTGCCACTTGACCCAACCCGTGGTATAATGAAAGAATCGAATACTATGGGAACAAAGGACAGGGGTCAGAACAGAAAATGGCAAAACGAAAGCGAAAAACAACTGCAAAGCGCGCGTCTGCACGCAGAAAAAGCCGGGCCGAGGAGCGGATGCCGGCGGGGCTGGGCACCCTGTTTGTGGGGCTGCTGCTCATCGTGCTGGCGTTCGTGGAGGGGGACTCTGTCTGGAAGAGCGCCCACCAGATCCTATTCGGGCTGTTCGGCTGCGGCAGCTTTGTGCTGGGCGCGGCGGTGTGCTATCTGGCCATCCTCTACACCCGGGGGCAGGACCTGCTGATGCAGGTGTTCAAGCTGCTGCTGGGGCTGATTTTTGCCAGCGGCACGGTCATCGTGTTTTCGGATATCCCCGCCGATCTGACCGCTGCCCAGATGATCGCTGCCTGCTACCAGAACGGCGCAAATGCCTGGCTGGGCGGCGGCGTGCTGGGCACCCTGCTGGGCGGCAACCTGCTCCTGCTCTGCGGGCGGCCTGCGGCCAATCTGGTCATGGCGGTGCTGGCCCTGTGTGCCAGCCTGTATATCTTTGATATCACCCCTGCCGAGTGCTGGCAGTGGCTCTGCAATGTGGGCGGCAGCGTCCACGAAAAAGGCCTCGCCGTCCACGAGCAGAACGCCGCCCGCCGTGCCGAACGCCTTGCGGCCCGGCAGGCGGAAGAAGAGTACTGCACCGAGGAGCCTGCGGGCGATTACGATGACAGTTCCGATGAGGAAGATGTGCCCGGCGGCATTCCGGTGCCCGGGTGGCTGTCCGGCGTGTTCAGCTGGGGCCACAAGGTGACTAAGGAGATGGAAGGCGAAGCGGAACCTGCTCCCGTGGACGATTCTCTGGGCTACGAGCCGCCTGCGCCGGTGGAGCCGGAACCGGCTCCCGCCCAGCCTGCTCCGGCCTTTGAGCCGGTCAAGGTGACCTCCAACCATCCCCGCGCGGCGTTTGATATCGACCTTGGGCCGGATACCTCTGTTTCCGAAGGCGGCAGCGAGCCCATTGAGCCCATCATCATCGGGCCGGGCGGCACCTTTGGGCAGGACCCGCTCCAAAAGGCCCCGCCTCGGGCCATCGTCAAACCGGTGGTGCCGGATGCCGTGGAGACTGCCGCCGAGGATTTCTTCGCGCCCGCCGGATCGTCTGCTCCGACCCCGGTGGTGAACCCCACCGTGCCGCCTGCGGCCCCGGAAGCCCCTGCGGCTGCACCGGCAGAGCCCGTGCAGCCTGAGATGCCGGTGTTCCAGACCCCCACCCTGCCCACCACGGACGAGCCGGTGGTGCCGGTGCGGGTCAGCGCGGAAAACGCGGTGGCCATGCGCAGTGAGCCGGACGAGGACGGCTGGATCAGCATTACCAGCGAACCGGTGGAGGAAAAAGACCTGAACACGCTGGTGGCGCTGCCATGGAAAAACCCGCCGCAGGCGAGCAGGCTGCCGCCACCGCCCCGGCCGAGGAGCCGGAGGTGGTGGAGACCTTCCAGTATCAGTATCCCAGCATCGAGCTGTTTGAAAAGTCTGCCGAGGAGGGGGATCCCGGTGCCCAGGACGAGCTGAAGGCCAACGCCCAGAAGCTGGTGGACACGCTGGAAAGCTTCGGCGTGCGCACCCGGGTGCTGGATATCTCGCGGGGACCCTCCGTTACCCGGTATGAGGTTCAGCCCATGGCGGGCGTGAAGATCAGCCGCATCACCTCGCTGGCCGATGATATCGCCCTGAACCTTGCCGTGGCCGATGTCCGCATGGAAGCACCCATCCCCGGCAAGCCTGCCGTGGGCATCGAGGTGCCCAACCACAAAAAGACCCCCGTTTTTATCCGCAGTGTCTTTGAAAGCCAGGCCTTCCTGCGGATGACTTCGCCCTTGGGCGTGGCGCTGGGTAAGGACATTGCCGGTGTGGCCCAGGTGGCCGACCTGTGCAAGATGCCCCATCTGCTCATCGCGGGCAGCACCGGCAGTGGTAAATCTGTCTGCGTGAACAGCATCATCATCAGCATTCTGTTCCGCTCCAGCCCCGAGGACGTGAAGCTCATGCTCATTGACCCCAAGGTGGTGGAGCTGGCTGAATACAACGGCATCCCCCACCTGCTGATGCCTGTCATCACCGAGCCGAAAAAGGCAGCGGGTGCTCTGAGCAGCGCGGTGCAGGAGATGGAGCGCCGCTACCACCTGTTTGCGGAAAACAATGTCCGTGACATCAAATCCTTCAACAAACTGGCGGCCACCGACCCCATGCTGGAAAAGATGCCCTATATCGCCATCATCATCGACGAGCTGGCCGATCTGATGATGGTCGTGGGCAAGGACGTGGAGGATTCCATCTGCCGGATTGCCCAGAAGGCCCGCGCCGCCGGAATGCACCTCATCGTTGCCACCCAGCGCCCCAGCGTGGATGTCATCACTGGCCTGATCAAGGCCAACATCCCCAGCCGCATTGCCTTTGCCGTGTCCAGCCCGGTGGACAGCCGCAC
>ERZ860264.2180-NODE-2180-length-11207-cov-2.949426_pt1 | contig 11207 bp, 9 predicted proteins | sample MGYA00509980_ERZ860264 | MGnify/ENA primary metagenome ERZ860264 (study PRJEB30046, sample SAMN00715212) | human gut metagenome | study: EMG produced TPA metagenomics assembly of the A metagenome-wide association study of gut microbiota in type 2... | reverse complement strand
CTGAATATGCCAACCAGAATGCATACGACTGTATCCAGGTACATGGTGGTTCAGGCTTTATGAAAGATTATGCTTGCGAGCGAATATATCGTGACGCCCGTATTACTTCAATTTATGAGGGAACAACACAGTTGCAAGTTGTCGCAGCAATCCGCCACGTCACCACAGGAACATATCTCAATCAAATCAACGCTTATGCAGCAGAAGAGTATGCTCCCGAAACATCTGAATTGAAAGAACGTCTCGTGAAGATGACAGCACTCTATGAAGAGGCTCTGAAGACAGTTGTGGATAACAAGAACACCGAGTATACAGATTTCCACGCTCGTCGTCTTGTAGAGATGGCTGGACATATCATTATGGGATACCTTCTGCTTGGTGACACAACAAGAAATGAAAAATTCTTGAAGTCTGCCAATGTTTATGTGAACTTTGGAGAGGCAGAGGTTGAGAAGCATCATAAATTTATAATGTCATTCAAACCAGATGGCTTGGAAAACTATAGATAGCCAATCATAAAACACAAAATAAAAGCGTCGTCATTGCAAACAATGACGACGCTTTTATTTTAATTGTAAGTTGAACTTTATCTTTACTCTATTTCAAAACCTTCGCTGTCAAATTCATCTTCATTGAATTCATCAGAACCATAAAAATCAGCATCGTAGTCGTCAGTGTTTTTTGCGGCAGTGGCTGCTGCTTTGTCTATTTCGGCATCAAAGGCGTCGATGTCTACGCTCTGCTTCGGAGCGTGCCCGATTTTACGGGTGCAGATTGGCTCGTCGATGTCTTTTGAGAAAATGCATTCTTTCAGCTCCATGAAGAACGCACGGTTTGTCAGATAGTCAAATACAAACATCAGTCTGTCGCCCTCGTCATCAATGAGTTCAGATATTTTGGTCTCATCCATGAGCCAAATGTCTTCATCGCTGTCTGCGCCCATGTCGGTTAGAGTCACTTCCTTTTCTTTGTTCCATTCTTCATCGCAGATGATGAACGAATCCATTTGGTCTTTTGTATATCCAGCTGCGTCAAGAATCACATTGCGAAGGCTTAAAAATGTGTCGTCGCTATCTATTTGGATTTCTAATTTGAAATCATCCACTTCGTCTGAAATGAGGTTGAATCTGTATATCATAATTGTGTTGTTTTCGTAATGCGAAGATAGTAATAATAGTCAAAAGAGGTGGCATAAAAGGACAAAAAAATGAGCGGCAGATATTTCTGTCGCTCATTCTATTTCATAGCGGATGCTATTTATTGGAAAAAGCATTCCAACCCTGTGCCTTTAACTGAATTTCGTTGTCGTCGCGGGTGGCAAGCACACATCCAAGTTCTGGCTTGGTCATGTGTCCAATAATTCTCACACCGCTCATTTCTGCAATCTTTTCGTGGTCGGTAAGCGGCACAGTGAACAGAAGCTCATAGTCCTCTCCGCCGTTGAGGGCGGCAGTCACTAAGTTCATATTCAACTCGGAAGCCATCACGGCAGTTTGGTAGTCAATAGGTATGCGCTCTTCGTAGATTCTGCATCCAACACCGCTTTGGTGGCAAATGTGGAGCAGCTCAGACGACAATCCGTCGGAAATGTCCATCATAGCAGTTGGTATGATTCCCGCTTTGTCCAGCGCTTCAATTATGTCTTTGCGAGCCTCTGGCTTCAGTTGGCGTTCGAGGATATATTCTTTGCCAGCGAATTTTGGCTGAAAATCTTTGATTCCTTCAGAAGCCACTCTTTCTCTCTCAAGCAGTTGCAAACCCATATATGCCGCGCCAAGATCGCCTGACACGCAAATCAAATCAGTATCTTTGGCTCCATTGCGATACACAATCTTTCCACTTTCGCCTTCTCCAATGCATGTGATGCTGATAAGCAGGCCTGTGGCTGATGCCGCCGATAAGATCTACACCATAGACGTCACATGCCAGCTTTATTCCATCGTAAAGCTGTTGCAGGTGTTCGATTGTGAAACGCTTTGACACGCCTAACGAAACTGTTATTTGACGAGGCTTGCCATTCATTGCATATATGTCGGAGAAATTTACCACAGCGGCTTTATAGCCGAGGTGCTTTAACGGCACATATGTCAAATCGAAGTGAATGCCTTCAAGAAGCAGGTCGGTGGTGACAAGTGTTTCTTTGTCGCCATAATGAAGCACAGCGGCATCATCTCCGACACCTTTTACCGATGAGGGATTCTTCAGTTCTACGCCTTTGGTCAGATTCTCAATAAGTCCGAATTCGCCGAGCGTTGAAATTTCCGTATCAGCCATCCTAAGCTTTGAATTCGTTGATAAGACCCTTCATGATAGCCGTCATCTTTGGCTGCGCCTCTGCTGCGGCTTTTTGAACTTCTTCGTGAGAAACTTCAACAGGATCGTCCATACCTCCAAGGTCGGTGATTACAGAGATGGCAAACACTTCCATTCCTCCATGTCGAGCAACGATTACCTCCGGAACTGTGCTCATTCCGACAGCGTCGCCGCCAATGGCTTTAAAATAGCGGTACTCTGCTGGAGTTTCGAATGTAGGACCTTGTGTGCCTACATATACACCTTGCTGCACCTTGATGCCGTTTTTCTTTGCAACATTGAGAGCATCAGCAATGAGGCGTTTAGAATATGGTTCGCCCATATCAGGGAAGCGCGGGCCGAGCTCGTTATAATTCTTACCGCGCAGAGGGTGTTCTGGGAAGAGGTTGATGTGGTCTGTGATGATCATAATGTCGCCGATTTGGAAATCGGGATTCATGCCGCCTGCGGCATTTGAAACAAACAATGTGTTGACACCCAAGGCTTTCATAACTCTGACAGGGAACGTCACCTGCTGCATGCAATATCCTTCATAGAAATGGAAGCGTCCTTGCATAGCCATTACACGTTTGTTGCCGAGATTTCCGAAAATCAATTTTCCGCTGTGTCCCTCAACTGTTGAAACAGGGAAATTAGGTATGTCTTGATAGTTCAACTCATCGGTAATGTCAATATGGTTTACCAATTCTCCAAGACCAGTGCCAAGAATAATGGCTGTAGTAGGGATGTCGTTGACTTTTGCTTTGATAAAAGCAGCGGTCTCTTTTATTTTCTCTAACATATCCATAAAGGTTTAATGTGGTTAATAAATAATCTATCTTGTTATTTTTTATGAGCGACAGCACTGCGCAACTCAATGTCGAAGTCTTCTTTCCCAGACTGTATGAACTCAACATTTACTGGTTGATAGAAGATATGTTGCTTCAATTCGGTCGGGAAATAAGGATTGTTGGCAATCCTTACTGCGTCTTTCTCTGTCGTCATAATGAATTTATAGCGTCCGTGAAGAGCTGAGAATGTCTTTTCGATGTCGCAGATGTCGTCACGGGAGAATACGTGGTGGTCGGGATATTGCATTATTTTAACCACAGCGTCGAATGACTTCAGAAATTTTATCAATGGCAGGGGATTCGCGATGCCGGTGATTGTAAGAATTGTGTCTTTTCCAGTAAGTACATCAAGTACGGGAATGTATCTTGAAGCATCCGGAAAAACAGGGGCCAGACTGCCATAGTTGAACTTGCTGAAGAAAAGTTTTTGGTATGGGAATAAGTCCAGATTTTTCTTAAACAGCAGCAAATCCAACGGAGTTATGCTGTCGGGGCATTTTGTCACAATGACAAAATCCGCTCTGTTGCGCACAGACTGGACGCTTTCTCTCAAGCGACCCAACGGAAGCAGCCGGTCGTTGTAGAACGGTCGGTTGTATTCCGTCAGTACAATAGACAGAGATGGCTTGACATACCGATGCTGGAACGCATCGTCGAGGAGAATCAAGTTGATTTCCGGGTGCTCTATCAGCAATTGTTTTATGCCGTTTACTCTCTTTTCGCATACGGCAACTTGTATGTCGTTGCGGAATTTCTGATAAATTTGGTATGGCTCGTCGCCAATGTCTGCAGGAGACGAGTGTTGAGAGGCAAGAACGAAGCCTGATGTTTGCCGCTTGTACCCACGGCTGACAACGCCAATCCTGTATGAATTGCGCAAAAGGTTTATGATATATTCTGTATGCGGCGTTTTGCCAGTGCCTCCAACAGCGATGTTGCCAATTGAAATTACGGGAATGTCGAAACTTTCCGATTTGAGTGCATTCCAATCGAAAAGCTTGTTGCGTGCATATATCCCTGCTCCATACAAATAGGACAGTGGGGTAAGAAACGCGTTTGCTAATTTATGTATGTCAATAGAAAAATTCATTAGTACAAACAAATATCTTCCATTCTACATTGTATACGGTCCTTATTGAGTATATCCTGAACCGTGAGTGCATATCTTAACAATTCCGGGTTGTAGGATTGCTGCATCCGTATTGTGGCAGATTTCTCAATAGTTGCATAAAGCAAGTTGATAAAGTTAGGTTTGAATTCAGGATATATCTTTAACTTGAAATCTCTTCCAAGCTTGGCTTTGTTTGCAACCCATTTTGCTGCATCCTCAATCCCTCCGAATTGGTCCACAAGGCCAATTTCCTTTGCAGATTCTCCATCCCAAACACGGCCTTCTGCAATGGCTTTGATTTCATCTGTGGTCTTGTGTCTGCCTTTTGCGCAACGGGCCACAAACAGTTCGTAGCCACGGTTTACATTGCGCTGAATGGCATTGCGTTGAGTTGGGGTCAGCTGCTCAAATGCCGACAGATTGGAGTTTGGCGAGGTCGACACAAAATCAGCCGTAATGCCGAGTTTGTCATTGGCAAGACGTTTTACATTCGGGATCATTCCATAAATGCCGATAGAGCCGGTTATTGTTGTCTTTTCAGCAAAAATACGGTCTGCTCCCGCTGAGATGTAGTATCCTCCCGAGGCTGCATAATCACCCATTGACACGGCAAATGGCTTATTCTTGCTCTTGAAGAAATCAAGGGCTTCCCAAATTTGCTCAGATGCGAAAGCGCTTCCTCCAGGAGAATTTACGCGTAAGACGAGTCCCTTTACAGACTTGTCGTTTGCCAATTTGATAATCTCAGGGACAATGTCCTTGGAGTTTATGCTGGAAGAGTTTCCATCAACGTTGATTTCTCCTTCAGCATAAACGATGGCGATGTGTTCACCGCTGGAATTGTCTGTGATTACAGAATTCATAACGTCTGACGGACTGACAAAATTCAAATCATCAGTTTCTGTGATGCCTACAAGTTTGCGCAGCTTGGATTCAACCTGGTGCTCATAGCAAAGTTCGTCGACAAATTTCTTTGAAACAGCAATTTCGGCATCTTGGAAAGCCCCAATACTGTCAGAGTATGCTTGAACATCGTCGGCGTTTACTTTTCTGGAAGAGGCAATGTCGGAGGTTATGTTTTTCCAAATGCTTCCAATGAAAGCCGATGTCTGTTGCTTGTTGGCTTCGCTCATCTGCGTGAGCATAAACGGCTCGACAGCACTTTTGTAAGTGCCCACACGGATTATTTGCATCTCCACTCCAATTTTGTCGAGCAGACCTTTGTAAAAAAGGATGGAGCTGGTAAGTCCATGGATGTCGAGGGCTCCGGCTGGATTTAGAAATATTTTGTCGGCGACAGATGCAGCGTAATAGTCGCCTTGTGCAATGTCGTTTCCATAGGCGTAAATCCATTTGCCCGATTTTTTCTTGAATGAAATCAATGCATTGCGTATTGCGGTAGCAGAGGCTACTCCCATTCCTGCGCCATCGCAATTTATGTAGATTCCTTTAATGTTGCTGTCGGCGCTTGCGTGGTCAATTGCTCCAAGAATTTCATAGAGGTTGCTGGCGTTGCCGTCGTTGTTGACCAATTCTTGCAATGATTTGTTATAAGGTTTGTCTGTGATTGACCCCGACAAATCAATGCGTAGAATAGCATTGTCGCCGATTGTTGCAATTGGCGATATCGTAGACGAGGCAAGCGAGGAAATCATTGCTATGCCTGAAAAGAATATAAATATTCCTATGACAAAAAATGCTATCCATGTGCCCGTGAATGCACCTAAAAGAGATGATACGAATTTGTTCATAATATTCGCTGTTAGTCAAACTTCTTTCTTCTGAATATGAAATTCCTGCCGAGGTATTTTTCCCGCACAATAGGATTTTCGGCAAGTTCTTCTGATGTGCCTTGAAAGAGAATCTTTCCTTCAAACAGCAGATAAGCGCGGTCTGTGATGCTGAGCGTCTCAGGCGCATTGTGGTCTGTTATGAGGATTCCGATGTTTTTCTCCTTCAATTTGTATACGATGTACTGAATGTCCTCCACTGCAATTGGGTCGACACCAGCGAAAGGCTCGTCAAGCATGATAAACTTGGGGTTGATGGCAAGACATCGTGCTATTTCAGTTCGTCTGCGTTCTCCACCTGACAATTGGATTCCCAAGTTTTTACGCACTTTCTGCAGTCTGAACTCAGAAATCAGACTTTCCAGTTTCTCCGCTTGATATTCTTTCGTCGTGTCGGTCATTTCAAGGACAGCCCGTATGTTGTTCTCTACACTTAACTTGCGGAACACGGAGGCTTCCTGTGCCAAATAACCGATGCCATACTGCGCCCGTTTGTATACAGGAAATTTGGTAATGTCCACATCGTTAAGAAAAATTTTGCCTTCGTATGGGGTTATCAGTCCAGTTGTCATATAGAAAGTTGTTGTCTTTCCGGCTCCGTTAGGACCGAGCAGACCCACAATCTCTCCTTGTTTTACATTTATGGAAACGTGATTGACCACCGTGCGTTGGCGATATTTCTTGACCAGATTTTCCGTGCGTAGCATCATTGGACCATCGCAATGCGTAAGTTTCTCAACCATTTCGGCTTTTTCTTTTCCAACCGAATGGTTTTTAGCGGCAATGACTTTGCGTTCTATCGTATTTACAATATTTCGTATAGACATTGTTTCAATCCTCCTTATGCGCGTTTATGCGACCTTCGATGTATTCTTTAAGCAGTTTTATGGCTACAGTGTTGTTTCCGCCTTGAGGGATAATCAAATCTGCATATTTCTTTGCCGGTTCGATATATTTGTTGTGCATAGGCTTCAAAACGCGTTCGTATCGCTCCACAACAAGTTCTGGCGTACGCCCGCGCTCAATGCAGTCTCTGTTTATGACACGAATCAGACGGTCGTCGGCATCTGCGTCGACAAAAACCTTGATGTCCATCATATTGCGCAACCGCTCATCGCTGAACACAAGAATACCCTCTACTATGACAACATCGCGGGGCTGCATCGGGACTGTCTCTGGCTGTCGAGTGCAGGTGAGATAAGAGTAGGTCGGGACTTCTATGTTTTTGCCGTTTTTTAAGTCTTCAAGTTGTGAAATCAATAGTTCCCAATCAAAAGCAGCCGGTTCGTCGAAGTTGATTTTTTGTCTTTCTTCAACAGGAATATGGCTGGAATCTTTATAATACGAATCTTGGGGAAGTACAGATACTTCACCTTGAGGGAGGGCTTCCACTATTTTTTTTACAACCGTGGTCTTACCAGAACCGGTGCCGCCGGCAATGCCAATTATAATCATACAACGTTGTTTTTTCAAATGCTTTTACAAATGTAATCAAAATTTGTTTTATGACGTAATTATTCACTGGAATATGTTGAAATAAGGCAAAAAAAACAATCCGATACTGTCGCTGTTGCAACAATATCGGATTATTTGTATCGGATTGTGGTGTTGTTACTTAAGTAAGTCTATTGACCTGCGGAGGAATTTGTCAAGATCTTCTCCACGAAGCAGATTGTTGCCAAGAAGCGCAATGTCGATGATTTGGCGGATGGCAGGGACCGTGTCGGCATATGTCTTGATGTCGGCATTTTCTTCGTTGCGCAAAGATTCGGCTTTTGCCTCATGCTCTGCTGCCTGCTTCTTCTCGTCGTCAGTGGCGTCTTTCTTTTCGCGGAGTGCCTGTGCCGCTTTGTTCTCGACGTCAATAGCCGTTTCAATTGGCGACACTTTTTCATTCAGCGATGCCTTGGCTTCATCAAGCAGCCGCTTGACAACAGGATGCTCGGTGTTGAGTACGAGATTGTATGAATCTGGCATTTCGCCATAGAAACTCATTCCTGGTTGCATTGCTGCCATTTCTTTCATTCGGCGCATATATTCGCTTTGTGTAATCTGCACTGGTTGCGACTCGCAGCCGAGCGACTCAAAAGAAACAAGAAACTCGGTCTTGTCGACATGCGGAATCTGGCAGCGGAACAACTCAGAGAAGATGTTGCGTTCTGCAGGAGTCATAGCCGACACCTTGCGTTCCTCTTTTACAATCAGATTCTCAACAATGTCGCTGTCAACGCGTACAAAACGAGATTTCTCGAGTTTGTGTTCGAGCAGTCCGACAAAGTGATTCCCAAGTTGGTCGTTGATGAGCAGCACGTCGTAGCCCTTGTCTTTGGCGGCTTTGATGTAGCTGTATTGAGCAGTCTTGTCGGTTGCGTACAGATAGACGAGGTTGCCGTCTTTGTCGGTCTGGTTGGCGGCGATAAGCTCCTTGTATTCATCAAGTGTGAACTTCTTATCCTCGACATTGGCGAGAAGAGCGAATTTCATTGCTGCGTCGCAGAATTTTTCATCCGACAGCATACCGTATTCGATAAATATCTTGATGTCGTTCCATTTTGTTTCGTATTCGTTGCGGCGATTCTTGAAAATATTTTCAAGCTGGGAGGCAACTTTTTTCGAAATATAGGATGAAATCTTCTTTACGTTGGAGTCGCTTTGCAGATATGAACGAGATACGTTCAGAGGAATGTCGGGCGAGTCGATGACACCGCGCATAATCATCATAAAGTCTGGTACAACGCCTTCAACAGAGTCTGTTACGAACACCTGGTTGCAATAGAGCTGGATGCGGTTTTTCTGCACATCCATCTCGTTTTTCAGTTTCGGGAAGTAGAGGATGCCAGTGAGTGTGAAGGGATAGTCTACATTGAGGTGTATCCAGAACAACGGGTCTTCTTCACCAGGATAAAGTTCGTGGTAAAACTTTATGTAGTCCTCGTCTTTTAATTCTGAAGGCTGGCGAGTCCAAGCCGGCTTGGTGTCGTTTATGACGTTGTCGTCATCGGTATCAGTCATCTTGCCGTCTTTCCATTCTTGCTTCTTGCCAAAAACAACAGGGATTGGCAAGAACTTGCAATATTTCTTGAGCAAAGACTCGATCTTGTCTTTTTCAAGGAACTCTTTGCATTCGTCGTCTATATAGAGAACAATGTCTGTGCCACGATTTTCCTTGTCGATTTCGTTCATCTCAAATTCAGGAGAACCGTCGCAGCTCCAGCAGATTGCTTTCGCATCGGCTTTATATGATTTTGTGCGGATTTCAACTTTCTTAGACACCATGAAGGCTGAATAAAATCCCAATCCGAAATGTCCGATTATTGCGTTTGCATCATCTTTGTATTTTTCGAGGAATTCTTCTGCTCCAGAAAATGCTATCTGGTTGATATATTTGTCAATATCGTCGGCGGTCATACCGATGCCTGAGTCGCTTACGGTCAGCGTTCCCTTGTCTTTGTCGAGAGAAACGCGGACATTTAAATCCCCAAGTTCTCCTTTAAACTCTCCGCAAGAAGAGAGTGTGCGCAGCTTCTGTGTGGCATCAATGGCGTTTGACACGATTTCGCGCAAGAAGATGTCGTGGTCGCTATATAGAAATTTTTTGATGACAGGAAAAATGTTTTCTGTCGTTACTCCAATTTTACCTTTCTGAATAGTCATAGTTGTTAGTTTTTATTTTCTGAAACCTTTAATTGCAAAAAAAATGCCATATCTGATGAGATATGACATTTTAGGCATATTGTCTGACTAAACGTCAGTCTTTGTCATCTGCGATGGCGCATGTGAGCCGTTCGTTGCCTTCGGTGTGGTCAACAATAATTTTGTTGCCTTTCTCAACCTCCGCCCGTAGGATCATTTCCGCCAGGTCGTCCTCAAGATATTGTTGCACGGCGCGTTTCAATGGACGCGCTCCAAATTGTTTGTCGTATCCTTTCTCGACGAGGAAATTACGTGCGTTTTCGGTCACGTCAAGGGTATATCCCATTTCCTTGACCCTCTTGAAGAAGCCCCCCAATTCAATGTCGATAATCTTGTTCAGGGCTTGCTTGTCGAGCTCATTGAACATAACAATGTCATCGACACGGTTTAGAAATTCCGGAGAGAAAGTCTTGTTCAAAGCCTTTTGGATAACACCATGGGCGAAATCTGTTGTACTGCCACCTGTGTTGAACCCGATGCCGTTGCCAAAGTCTTTTAACTGGCGTGTGCCGATGTTGGATGTCATTATTATGATGGTGTTCTTAAAGTCGACGGAGCGTCCGAGACTGTCGGTCAGACGGCCTTCGTCCATCACTTGCAGCAACATGTTGAACACGTCGGCATGGGCTTTTTCCAATTCGTCAAGCAGCACAACGGAATAGGGGTGGCGGCGCACCTTTTCTGTGAGTTGTCCGCCTTCTTCGTAACCGACATATCCGGGAGGCGCTCCCACCAAGCGCGACACGGAGAATTTCTCCATATATTCACTCATGTCGATTCGAACGAGAGAGTCTTTTGAGTCAAACAAGAATTCTGACAGTTTCTTCGCGAGATGGGTTTTGCCAACACCTGTCGGGCCAAGAAACATAAATGTGCCAATTGGGCGGTTGGGATCTTTCAGCCCGACGCGATTTCGCTGAATGGCTTTTACAATCTTGTCGATTGCCTCATCTTGTCCAACGATGCTGCTTTTCAATTCGTCGCCCATGTTCAGCAACCGCGAGCTCTCGGTCTGTGCGATTCGTTGCACTGGCACGCCGGTCATCATTGCCACGACCTCTGCAATTTTGTCTTCGTCCACAACTTCTCTGTGGTTTCTAAGGTCGGCTTCCCATTCTTCTTTTTTGTTGTCAAGTTCGGCTTGAAGGTTGCGCACAGAGTCGCGAAGGCTTGCTGCCTCCTCAAAGTTCTGCGCTTGTGCGGCTTTGAGCTTGAGCTCGTTTGTGGCGGCAATCTTTTCCTCGATTTCCTCAATCTCTTTTGGAGCGTTCACATTGCCTACATGCACTCTTGAACCAGCTTCGTCAAGAGCGTCGATGGCCTTGTCGGGGAAATAGCGGTCGGTGACGTAACGCCCGGTGAGCGTCACGCAGGCCTGCAACGCCTCCTCGGTGTAGTGCACCTTGTGGTGCCGCTCGTAGTGGGGCGCGATGTTGCGCAGGATCTGGAGCGTCTGCTCGGGTGTCGTCG
>ERZ860264.2178-NODE-2178-length-11209-cov-3.589385_pt1 | contig 11209 bp, 6 predicted proteins | sample MGYA00509980_ERZ860264 | MGnify/ENA primary metagenome ERZ860264 (study PRJEB30046, sample SAMN00715212) | human gut metagenome | study: EMG produced TPA metagenomics assembly of the A metagenome-wide association study of gut microbiota in type 2... | reverse complement strand
GCTGCCGCCGTGTTGCGACGGGGCTGCCGCTGCAACGCAACAACGGCCCCGTCGCAACCCCGGGAGGGCCTTACGGCTCGGCTTCAGACGATTTTTTGAAGAAAAACGGGAACGAAAACGGCGGACCGGGGAATTTTTGCCGTTCCGTCGTTTCTATTTTGCGACTTTTTTTCGACGAAAAAACTGGCATATTTTCTTTACTGTTGTTTTTAGTAAGGGAGATAAAAGAAGATAGGGGAAGATAGAAGGAAATAGAAGACGTATGCCCTGTTGTGAAACAAAAGCTATCGTCCTCTATCTCCTTTTATCTTCCACTATCTTCTTTTATCTACCCTATTATGAATTCACAGTACGGCTGCTGACATTTCCTTTCCTATGGAGACAATGCCTTTCCTGATTTTATCCATCATCTCCGCACTTGGTTTCCACACGCCATATCTATAACGGGCGAGCTTGGTCCAGTGCATGCCGAGATATTCGGCAAATGCTTTCATGTCGAGATAGGGAAAACGGGACAGTAGACGGTTGACCTCATTGTCATAGTCCACGCTCTCAGTCTCAGAGAAATTGCTGATGTGAATGTCCTCATCCAGCTCTTCCCAACGTATGCTTCTGCCCTCATCCCAGATATAATAGTTCTCACGTTGGACCGTAGTTGCATTGAACAATGCTGGGAAAACCTCCAATGGCTGGCTCCGCTGCTCCCCTTCTTCTGTCAGAATGAAAATGCGGCCCCCTTCAAACCATAGCTTTTTTATACTATCTTTCATTTTTCTTATCCTTTTATTTGTCAAAGACTTTATGCCATGCGGCAATAATATCATCCTTATAGAAAACCACCGTGTCGACGGCTTTCTTTATCGTCTGGGCCTTAAGCCCGTTGTTCTCAATGACGGTAACTTCCGGCACGACCTGAATTTTCGCTGATATTCCTTGATATTCGATATGCACATGAATAGGCTCATGGTCATTCGGATAGAAGAAAAAACGTATTCCAAATACGTATAATACTGTCGGCATATCTTTTGTTTCTTTTTATTATTACAAATATAGGTATTGTATTTGATGTCCGCAAACTTTTAGACATTTTTTTTAAGTTTTCTTTGATGGGAAGGATGGGAGATAAAAGGAGATAGAAGAAGATAAAAGGAGATAGAAGAAGATAAAAGGAGATAAAAGACGTATGCCCTGTTGTTGAAACGAAAGCTATCGTCCTCTATCTCCTTTTATCTACATTTATCTTCTTTTATCTACCCCTTAAATCACTCCTCCATCAGAACGGATAGCCGATGGCGAAGTGGAGGCCGAGGCCGTCGGAGAACTTCGGGATGTTGTAGTAGCCGCTCTTGCCTGTCTTGTAGGGGACGTGGAGGGCTATGCCGAGGTCGAGGCGGATGACGATGAAGTCCATGTCATAGCGCAGGCCGACGCCCGTGCCGGTGGCCAGCTGGCGGAGGAATGAGCCCGCGCGGAACTCCGAGTCGGGACGGTTGGCGTCCTTCTTCAGCAGCCAGATGTTTCCCGCGTCGAGGAAGACGGCGCCGTAGAGACTGCCGAAGAGGTTGGCACGATACTCCAGATTGGCCTCCAGCTTGATGTCGCCCGTCTGGTCGAGATAAGAATAGGTGCTGTTGGGGGCGACATAGCGGCCCGGGCCGATGCTGCGCACGGTGAAGGCACGGATGCTGTTGGCGCCGCCGACGTAGAACTGCTCATTGTACGGGGCACGCTCGGAGTTGCCGTAAGCCCAGATTATGCCGCCAGCCACGTGGCCGACGAGCTGCGTCTTGCGGCTCAGCTGCCACGTCTTGCGGAGCGAGGTGTTCAGCTTGAGGAACTGGGCGAATGGATTTCCGAAGAGGTCTTTCTCCTTACGGCTGAAGTCCTTGCCCGCCGCCACGTAGAAGAGTGACAGGAGATTGCCCGCCTCAGTGACGCTCGTCTCCCATACAATGGGGTTCTGATAGCCCGCGGGGCTGGTGTATGTGTAGGTGTATTTTATTTTCGGGACAAACTGGTTGCGCATGGAGACGTAGATGGCGGGGTTGGCTCCCATAATGGAGTCAAACGTCGCCGTCGTGTTCCGCAGGAAGTTGTAGTCCAAGAGCAGCGGGCTCAGCTCGTGGCGGGAATTGGGCGAGGTCTGGAACTTATAGGTGAGACCGGCCGTGAGGGTTATCATCTTGAAATAGTCGGCACGGTTGAGGACGTTCGCCGACACGGAAAGCAGCGTCGACGGCGGCCGGTAGAAACGCTTGCGGCGGTAGAGTTTGAAGGGAGCCTCGATGCGCGGATACTCAATGGAGACATCGGCACCGTATTCATACGAGTTGATGGCCTTGTTGCTGCCGGCCACGCGGCGGCCCGTCTGCCACTCGTATGAGCCCTTGATGTTGAAGCTCAGCTTCTCGCCGCCGCGGAACGCGTTGCGCTTTGTGACGCCGAGCACCAGTCCGGGGCCCGTCCTGTCATTGCTCTTCAAGCCGTAGTTGGCCTCGATGGAGCCGTCGTAGGGCTTGTCGAAGACGCAGTTGAGCGTCATGTCGAGCGTGTCACAGGCCGCCGTGGTGTCCCGCGGGGTGAACGAGAAGTCGGAAATGGAGAACAGTCCGAGGCTGTTGATGACGCTGGCAGACTCCTGATAGTTGATCTGACTGTAGAGCTGGCCGCGCCGCAGCTTGATGTCGCGCAGCAGGGTGCGCATGCGGATGGGCGGCTTCTTGCCGGAATAGAACACCGAAAGATTGCGGTGGATGATTGAGTCGGTTATCTGCTCGGTCGTGGAACGGCGCAGGACGACCTTCATACGGCCCAGATGCCACTTGCGGAAGGCATTGGCGGGCATGTCGGCCATGGGCTGGACACGGAGCAGGACATTCCCGGGGTTGGACACAGAGTCGGCCAGATAGGTCGTATAGTCGGTCCGGTAGAAATAATAGCCGTTGTCGCGGAAGAGCGAGTGGAGCCGTCCACGCTCGCCGTCAAGGCTCGCCACCGAGAACGCCTCGCCTGTCTTCAGGCGGCTGTCCGCCATCGTGGCACGGATAAGGCTGTCCGCCTCCGGAGCATAACCCAGATAGCTGACCGAGTCGAGCGTATAGAGATGGTTGTTGGTGACGGTATAGCGCAGCTTCGCTTTCCTGTCGTTGCGCTTGGAGGGCAGCGTCTCGTATGTCACGTTGGCGTCGAAATAGCCGTGGGAGCGCAGCAGGTTCTTCGCCACCAGGGCACGCGTCTCGGGCTTTACGGCGCTCATCAGGACCGGTTCGCGGCCGAACGTCTTCAGCATCCAGCGCCCGAACTTCGACGTCGAATTGGCATATCGGTTGTATATCCACAGTTTCAGCTGAAACGGTGTGCGGTAATAGGAACTGCCCAGCAGCGCTCCGTTCGGTGCGGCGGCCAGCGCGGCCTCAACCTCCTCCTCCACTTCAGAGGAATAGCCGGCACTGTCGCGGTCCGTATAGACGGCCGGTTTCAGTCCCGTATAGAGCACTTCGCCCTCCGGGAGATTGCTCGTCGACGAACATCCGGCCAGCATGAGCACCACGACGACGGCCGGCATGACGGCCGAAAGCATGCCTGTTATGTTATTTCTTGTTTTCATCTGTCGTTAAAGTGTCTTGTTTTACGGGAAGAGCGGTGTGCTGCGGATTGACTCCTGCGGGCGTCGGCGCAGGACGGAATGGCGCCTGCGGAGCATTCCGTGAAGTGTCGTTGCTGCGGAAATTGAACAGTTGCCAGAAGCGGTCGGCCTTCTTTCGCCATACGAAACCGGCTCCATATTCGGTTATCCGGCCTTCGAGCATGTCGTAGGCCTCCTTGTTGTAGAACAGGCGGACATAGCGCATGGCCGTCTGGTCGATGCGGTATTCAAGCGAGACATTGTCTATGAAGGTCTGGTCCTGCTCCGCCCCCATCGCCTCGCTGCTGTTGTCGGAGAGCTTTCCACCGATGACGAAGCTGACGCGGTTGTTCCAGAAGCGCTTGGCGAACTTGAAGGAATAGTCGTTGTAGGTGTTGCCCGTGGCGTCGGAGTTCTGGTCCATGCCGACACTGATGTCCACCGTGCGCAATGCGTTGCCCGCAATGCTGTTGATCTCGCTCTGCAGGAACGAGTTGAGCGCGCTGTTCATGGAGAACTTGCCCGTGTTTCCATCGGCTATATACATGCCCGTCGAGAGCATCAGGACGGCAATCTTGCCGCGCTCTTCGGCACTCATGGCAGCCAGCTCGTTGGTCAGCGTCATGTCCTCCGGCGCGTCCAGTGTGAACTCAAGGCCCATGTCGTTGAGCGTCTTGGTCACTTTGACACCGCAGTTGAAGAGCACGCTGCGGCTGTTTCCGCCGTCCTCGGTGCTCACGAGCGTCTTGACCTCCTCGGTGGCGGTGAGGTTCAGCCTCGGGTTCATCATGTCACCGGTGAACTCGATGTAGCTTCCCTGCGCAATCTTGAATGTCTTCAGCGGAATAATCGGCAGCGAATATTTCATCGTTCCCGAATTTATGGTGTAGCGGCCGAAAAGCTGCATGTCGTCCGTCGGGTTGTACTCCATGCGCAGTTCGCCTCCGCCCTCCAGGCTGACGTAGTTCGACCGGTCTGCGTTGAGAGCGCAGAAGATGTGCGCTCCCTGCTCTATGTTCACCATCAGGAGCATGTCCAGACCGCCGATTGGCGGCCGCTTGACCTCGACATGGGCCGTATCGCGGAAGTCGGTGAACGTCACGAGGTCCTTCAGGCGGTCGTCGGAGTTGAGCGGCGAGTCTTCGAGGATATACGTCATGTCCGTCTTGCCGAGCACGTCGAGCTGTCCGCGCATCTGAAGATTGTCCAGATCGCCCTTCAGCGAGCCCATGAAGTTGACGAACGCCTTGCCGTAGGCCACGGAGCCACGCGTCTGCTTGGCGTTGATGAGCTGGTAGTCGCGAGCTCTCATGCGCATATCCATCGTGATGCGGTCGAGGTTTGAGAAGTTAATATTGCCCGCGATGTTGAGCGGGTTGTCGTTGTAGGCATACATGGTGAAGTTCTCGAAGAGCAGATTGCTGCCCACGACGCGCACGGGGTCGTTGTCGAAGCGCAGCGTCACGCCGTAGGGAACGCTGACGAGATAGGACGAATCGAGCAGGACCTCGCCGTCGACGACAGGCCGTGAGGGCACGCCCTTGACGCTGACACTGCCTTCCGCATAGCCGGTGAGGCCGAAGAGCTGGTCGGGCATGAAGCCGTTGACCGTCGTCAGGGGGAAGCGCGTCATGTCGAACGTGGCGTCGAGATAGCCGTCCTTGCCCTCGTCGCGGTATGTTCCGCTGAGCAGTCCGACCTCGCGGCCGTTCTGCGTGAGCGTGGCTTCGACCACATGGGTGCTATCGTCCTTCATAAGATAGGCGAACTCGGAGCCAATGTCGCCCATCGGACACTTCTCGTAGGTCATCTTCCGGACGCTCATGTCGGAGACCATCGCGAGCTGCCGCTCCTTGTCGAGCATGAGGTGGAAGTCGCCGTTGAGCAGTCCACTGATGCGCGGGGCATACGGCATGACGGACGTTATCTTGTCGAGGTCGAACTGATTGAGGCTGACGGTAAGGTCCTGAAGCATGTCGGGGTTCTGGTCGTCGGAGTATATCTTCACACCGGTGCCGTCGTCGGCCACGAGGTCGACCTTGGCCTCGATGCGGCGGTCGCGCCCGAGAAGGATGAAATTGTCGTGATTGAGATTGAACTCCTTATATCCCAGCGTGGGACGGTCCGGCAGGAGGTGGACCTGAAGGCCGCTGTCGCATACCTCCGCCCTCGTGCCGATGAGCACGCCAAGGCGGTCGTCGCGGTCATAATAGCGCAGATTGAGCTCCGCTCCGCGTTCGAGGATAGTTCCGGCCATGAGCGTCTTGAAGACAAACTGGGGATTGCGGCGGTTGTTCTGGACGATGCCGCTGAAGCGTACGTTGGATTCTTCCTGCCGGATGTGCATCCGGATGGTGTCGATGCGCATGCTGTCGGCCGTGAGCGAATAGACGCGCATGTCGCCGTTGATGCCCTCCTGCGGTGAGGTGCGCATGTCGATGGCGAAATCGTCGAACGTGATTCCACGGAAACGGAGCATGTTCGCCACGGGATTGTCCGCCCCGCTGGTGAGCCGCAATTCCATGACGGGGAGCAGCTCGCGGAGCTTCGGCTGGTCGATGACCTTGTTGTTCATCTGCGCCATCACCTCGTCGGCGAGCGTCCGGCCCTGAGCGGCCAGCTGCTCATAGCCGCATCCGGCCGTCATATAGAGGTCGAGATTGCCGCTGGAGACCTTTGCCCATGTCGTGTCACAGCAGGTGAGCATGTCGAGCGTGAGGTCCTTGGGGCGGTAGGTCTTCTTTTCGGTGCGTATGGTGAAGTCGTTGAAATAGCCTTTAACGGCGTGCGACTGCTTCATGTCCGACGCCACGTCAACATGGGCGCACATCCCCACCTGCATGGGCTTCTCCACGAGGCGCAGCCGATAGAGGTCGGCACGGCCGAGGTCGGTGCTCAGCGTGGCCTCGACGCGCTTGGGGTCGAGAAGAGCGTCAAGGCTGACAGTTCCGTCGGCAAGCTCATTGCGGCTCTCGATGTCTGCCCGGGCACGGCCGTCGGCCATCCGGACATCGGCACGTATGTTGCCCAGCCGCCATGCCGTTCCGTAGTCGAAACGCGAGACTTCGGCCTTGGCCGTCAGACGGCTGCGGCGCGAGAGCATGTCGGTTCCGCGGCCGTCGACCTCGGCACGGGCCGTAACGGTATATAGAGAGTCGTGGGGCATGAAGTGGTGGAGATTGATCCGGTCGACGTCGACCGTGGCGCGATAGGCCGTGGCACCGGCGTCAAAGGAGCCGTCAACGCTCACCGTTCCTCCACCCTCACCCAGCTTCAGCTTCGCTCCGTAGCGGCTGCCGTCGGCCGTCAGGCGTCCGTCGAGCGTGATGCCGTGGGGAACGCGATAGTTCCGTGCCGTTGCGGCGTCGGCCAAAGCCGTCAGGAACGACAGGTCCTGCGTGCGGCCTTTCAGACGGATGTCGGCCCGTAGCCGCTTAATGTCCGAGAGATTGTCGGCCCGGCCGTCGGCCGTCAGCGAGAACGCCGTGGGCAGCTCGACCGTCAGGCCCGTCAGGTCGACGTGACGCATGTTTCCGCCGGCCGAGGCCCGCAGGGTCAGCGGACGGTTGGGATAGCTGCGGACGAACTGCGGAGACAGACCGCCGCAGAAGCGCATGATGTCCTGCTTTCCGATGGAGCCCATCAGACGCAGACTGACATGTCCCGGAGCGACCTTGTCCATGGCGTTGAGATCCATGGCCACACGCGCCTCCAGCTCCGAATCTGGCGTACGGAGGACAAGACGGGGCAGGTGAAGGCGTACGGAGTCCATCCGGACCTCGCCAACGATGTCGCTGATCTCGATGCCCGACCGCTCGCGCATGGCGAAGCGGCGGATGTTCAGCCGTGTCTCCGGTGCACAATAGTATATGGAGTCGAGCGCTACGGCAATCTTCGACAGTGACACGTGATTGGCGTCGAGACCGTCCTTGGCCCGCGGCTCCATCGTCATGTCATAGTCAACGGCGCCGTCCGCCAGCGTCAGGCTGCCCACGCCGTAGGCCGACGTGGCGAGGTCGACCGACGTCCGAAGGGCTTCGGCACGCCCCATATAGGCGTGGAGGCGGATGGTGTCGCCGGGGGTACGGAGGACGAGGTCGGTGCGTTCTATCGTCACGCGGTCGGCGACGATCTTCCATAAAGCCGCGCTCGTCGTTGTGTCCTCCTCGACGGTGTCGTTGAGGGCCACCATGACGCGGGCGTCGCTCAGCTCGGCGTCGTCGATATTGACCGTTCCCCGGCCGAGGTCAATCCCGCGGCTCCTCATGGCCAGCCGCCCGAGCGTTCCGCGGACATGTGCCGAGGGGACAAGTCCGACGGTATTGATGGCCGCACGGCTTATTTCCAGCTCGTCGACGACCACATTCCCCGAGAACAGCGGCCACAGCCTCACGTCGACAACCACGCGGCTGATGTCGGCGATGGTGTCCCGGCGCTGCGGAAGCGAGTCGGAGGGTTGGGTGACGAGTATATCGTCAACGCCGAGGTCGAGCGGGAAGACGAGCTTGATACGGCCCACGCTGATGTCCATTCCCGTCTCGCGGGAGGCGTATGCCGTAGCCTTGCCGACCGCCCACTGCTGCACGGGAGGCAGATAGAGCAGGACGGTAAGTATGACAAAAAGCAGAACGGGCGTCAGAAGGATGGCCCCAATCCACAGAAATATCTTCTTCATGATGCGGACGTTGATATGTTGTTCATACGGATAAGCACATTTCTCTTATTGCAAAGATAGTGCAAGCGAGCGCAATGAAAGTTTACTTTCAAATTCCCGAGTGCAGCCTATCTTATGCAAAGATAGTGCACGAGGAGCGCTATGTGAGCTCGCTCACAAATTGCCGAGTGCAGCCTATCTTATGCAAAGATATACTATTTTTCCGTAGAAACACGGCCGTTTAAGCGAAAAAAACAATGTTTGCTATTTATTAAAGAAAATGACATACCACCATGATGCTGGCGGCATGTCATTATATGAATCGGCTGCTCCTATGCTTTGCTGACCTATGATTCACTATAAGTCAGACGGATCCGGTCAGTTGGAGACCTTACGATATTCCGACAGCTCGTAATATTCCGTATACTCATTAGTATAATCAACTATCTCTACATTCTCCAAAACCAATTTAGAGCCAGTCACCTCTTTCACCGTAAACATGTCCGTTCCGTCTCCTGTCGTGATATAAAGGCATCCGTCCTTATAAGTCCACGTACCTTCGTCCTCGTCATACCATTTTCCGTCTTCGTATTCCAGGCTCTTGCAGGTTCCGTCTCCATTAAGTATAACCCTTGACGTATTGTCCTTTTCAGTTCCTTCCTCAATAACGGTTCCCTTATTTGTTTTCTTGTCATAGAGGGTTGCCTTGTTATAGAAAGACACACTCTCCCACGTTCCTACCAGTTCGGATGAGTTGCCGCCTTTATTGTCGTCATCATCATCTGAACATGCGCTAAAGCAGAACGTAATAGCGGTCACTAATCCTAACAGAAACCAAAATCTTGTTTTTTCATTGAGTACATTGTTTTATGTCTTTCAGTCCCCAAAAGACGTTTTCTTAAACCACGGAAGCGTGGAACTGCAATGTCATCTCTCTTGAATGAACGTTCCGGAAAAGGTTCTGTGAAGAGACAACAGACGCCAACGCCAGGCATAAAAGCCTCAATGGCAGTTGCGTTCTCCTCGAAAATTTTGCCTGATATTCATTCGCAAGAGGTAAGCATGACGCTTCTTTCTTTGTCCAATATCTGATGGAAAGGGAAGCCCCATCCGATTGCAAAGATAAGGAAAAAGAAGCACAACACGTACATAACCGCCGCCTTTTTTGAAGTTTTCTTCATAACAAGCTCATCCGGAAGTCCTTATCCATGCCACAGCGGATTTTCCATAACGCGTGTGGAACGAAAGATATGCCGTCCGGACAACGGATTATGCGGACTGCTAAAATCCGCCATAAGAAGCACATGACATCACAAAACCACCACCAAAAGATAAGGATAATTCTGAATTTTCGGCCACTTTGCCGAACAGCAAAAACGCGACGATTCGTTAATAAAGCCTTACCTTTTAACTTTCCGTAACCTTTCAGCATCACGATTTCAGCTCCACCGCCGACCAAGGAGGGCCTCCCGGGGTTGCGACGGGGCCGCTTTCGCACTGCAACGGCGGCCCCGTTGCGATACCGTAAGGGCCCCGCGGCAACCCCGGGAGGCCCTTACGGCAAGACGGCCGGAAACCCGGCAGAAGACAAATTCAGCATATTCCACTGAGCCACAGAACGTTAGCGTAAAGCAAGAAAAATCCGCATTTTCTCGTGTGAAAATGCGGATTTTTCGTCAGATGCGCCGTTTTTGAAGGCAAAGGTTAAGTTAATTCTGAATTTTTCAGGCCTCAGGAAGAGGCATTTTATCTGTGTTCCGCCTCTCGGCCCAGCTCCTGCCAAAGCCGGTCGGCGGGCAGCGGAGCCTCAACCGAGATGTGCTCGTGGCTGACGGGATGGTCGAACTCGACACGGCGGGCAAAGAGCGATATGCTCCCGTCGGGATTGCTGCGCGGCGCACCGTATTTCAGGTCGCCCTTGATGGGACATCCCATCGCGGCCAGCTGGCAGCGGATCTGATGATGGCGACCCGTCAGCAGGCGTATTTCCAGCATCCGGTAACGCTCGCCGCGGGCTATCACACGATAGTCGAGCACGGCCTTTTTCGACTGCGGGACCTCCCGGTCGTAGGCGTAGCTCTTGTTCTGGCGCTCGTTGCGCACGAGCCAGTTCTCCAGACGGCCCTCCGTGCGGGGCGGTTCGTTGGCCACGATGGCCCAATAGGTCTTATGGACACTGCCCGCGCGGAACATCTCGTTGAGCCGCGGCAGGGCCTTCGACGTGCGGGCAAAGACGACCACGCCGCCCACGGGACGGTCGAGGCGGTGGACAACGCCGAGAAAGACATTGCCCGGCTTGCTGTATTTCTCCTTGATATACTCCTTGACAGTCTCCGAGAGTGGCTTGTCACCGGTCTTGTCGCCCTGGACAATCTCGCCGCTCTCCTTGCTGACGATGATGATATGGTTGTCTTCGTAAAGTGGTTGCATGATAAATGTGTCCCTTTATGGGACATATTATGAATCCGGCACATAAAAAAGTAGGGACATAGTCCCGTTTCTGTCCGCCAAACGAATATTGATTGTCATCATATCCTTATGCGGACAAATACAAGAATATGTCCCTACCATGTGCCATATTTGTATTCTTAAAAATCCCGGACCGCGGTTTATTCCCCGCAGCCCTTCCCCTCGGCAAAACCGAAGGGCTGTTCCATCCACGGGCTCTCCCCCTTTGGGGGAGCCGGAAGGGGCTTTACATGTTCATACCGCCGTCAACCTGGATGACCTGTCCGCTGATGTAGCTCGACATGTCAGAGGCGAGGAACGTGGCGCAGTTGGCGATGTCGGCCACCGTACCGCCGCGGCGCAGAGGAATCTTCGCTGCCCACTCCTTGCGGATTTCGTCCGACAGAGCCTGTGTCATGGCTGTGTCGATGAAGCCCGGAGCGATGGCGTTCGCACGGATGCCCTTCGGGCCCATCTCCTGA
>ERZ860264.2174-NODE-2174-length-11217-cov-3.404497_pt1 | contig 11217 bp, 8 predicted proteins | sample MGYA00509980_ERZ860264 | MGnify/ENA primary metagenome ERZ860264 (study PRJEB30046, sample SAMN00715212) | human gut metagenome | study: EMG produced TPA metagenomics assembly of the A metagenome-wide association study of gut microbiota in type 2... | reverse complement strand
GACAGCTGCGGGCAGTGGATAGCCGGGAAGTTCCGCGGCTACGGCCTCGAAGTCATCGAACAGAACGCCACCGTCAAGGGATATGACGGCACGCCGCTGCGCTGCAAGAACATAATAGCAAGCTATCGGCCCGAGGAGACCACACGCATACTCGTCTGCGCCCATTGGGACAGCCGTCCGTGGGCGGACAACGACCCCGACGAAGCCAACTGGCGGAAGCCTGTCATGGCGGCAAATGACGGCGGGCATCGCGGTGATGCTCGAACTGGCCCGGCTCATAGCCGGCGGCGACTCGCTCGCCCTCGGAGTGGACTTTGTCTGCTTCGACGCCGAGGACTGGGGTACGCCCCAGTGGGTCGAATCGACAGGCGACGACGGTGACACATGGGCTTTGGGAGCACAGCACTGGGCGGCAAATCCGCATCGCCAAGGCTACGAGGCACGCTACGGCATACTGCTCGACATGGTCGGCGGCAGTGATGCGCGGTTCCACAAGGAGCTCATCTCGAAGCATTTCGCACCGGCAATCGTCGACAAGGTGTGGGCGGCAGCGGCAGCGATAGGCTACGGCAACATCTTCCCCGCAGCTGACGGAGGCGGTGTCAACGACGACCACGTGCCCGTGAACCGCATCGCCGGCATCCCCACCATCGACATCATACCTTATTATCCGGACTGCGAGGCAAGCTCGTTCGGCCCGACATGGCACACCGTCAGCGACGACATGGACCATATCGACCGCGGAACGCTGCAGGCTGTAGGCCAAACGGTGATACAGGTGCTATTCAGCGAGAAGTAAATTCGAGTCAGAGTTCAGAGTGATGAGTGAAGAGGTATGATTACCTTTGTTGGCTTCATACCTGCATACATACAACAAAGAGTTATCATACCTCTTCACTCTAAACTCTTCACTCTAAACTAAAAAAGTAATTATACCTCTTCACTCATCACTCTGAACTAAAGAGAGTAATCATACCTCTTCACTCATCACTCTGAACTCTAAACTAAAAAATATGAAGACTTTCATCAACGTAGAAGACCTCGGTGACCTCCGCACAGCGCTGGCCGAGGCACTGGAAATAAAGAAGGACAGGTTCAAATATGAGCATCTCGGCAAGCATAAGACGCTGCTGATGATATTCTTCAACAATTCGTTGCGCACCCGATTGAGCACGCAGAAGGCAGCTATGAACCTCGGCATGAATGTCATCGTTCTTGACGTCAACGCCGGAGCGTGGAAGCTGGAGACCGAACGCGGCGTCATCATGGACGGTGACAAGAGCGAACATCTGCTCGAAGCAATTCCCGTGATGGCGTCCTACTGTGACATGATCGGCGTCCGCTCGTTTGCCGGACTGACCGACCGCGAGTATGACTACGCCGAAACCGTGCTCCATCAGTTCATCCGCTACAGCGGCAAGCCTGTCTTCGCCATGGAGACGGCCACGGTCCATCCGCTTCAGGCGTTCGCCGACCTCATCACCATCAACGAGAATTATGTCCCCGAGACCCCGGGCCGCCGTCCGAAGGTTGTTCTGACGTGGGCTCCCCACTGCCGCGCGCTGCCGCAAGCCGTGCCTAACTCTTTTGCGCAGTGGATGAACGCGGCCGACGTCGACTTCGTCGTGACCCATCCCGAGGGCTACGAGCTGGACCCGCGCTTTGTTGGAAACGCACGCGTGGAATATGATCAGATGAAAGCGTTGGAGGGTGCCGACTTCGTCTATGCGAAGAACTGGAGCTGTCCGGGCGTCACCAATCCGGCCGACTACGGCAAGATTCTGTCACGCGACATGAGCTGGACAATAGACGAGAAGCACATGGCCGTGACCAACAACGGCAAGTTCATGCACTGTCTGCCCGTGCGCCGCGGTCTCATCGTCACCGACGATGTCATCGAAAGCGCCAACTCACTCGTCATTCCTGAGGCCGCCAACCGCGAGATTTCGGCACAGGTAGTGATTAAGAGGATGCTGCAATAAGCTAAAGCCCCCAACAAACCTAAAACCCAACAAACCTAAAACCCACCCCAACCCTCCCGAAGGGAGGGAGCTTGATTACTCTTTGAGCTACGGAATGGACTCAATGACATATTAAGCTCCCTCCCTTCGGGAGGGTTGGGGTGGGTTTTTACTTTTCTTACGGCAGCATCATCAGCTGATACATCAGCGTTTTGGCTATGCGCTCGTGACCGCTGTCGTTGGGATGGAGGCGGTCGGTGTCGGCGCGGTTGAAGTATTGCGCATGTTCATCGAGCATGGGCATAAGGCCGCAGAGCGAATAGAGGTCTATGACGGGCACGGCCCAGACGCCGCCGGCCTCACGTGTGGCCTGGACGTAAGCGTCAAGATATTCGCCGCAGCGGTTGGCGTAGTCCTCCGTGCACTGCCAGTTCTTGTCGTTGGCATAGAAGCCGGCGCGGTGGATGGGCGTGAGGAGGACAATCTGCTTGGTGGGGTAGAGGCGCTTCAGGCTGTCGAGGGCGATGTTGATGCGGCCGCGGTAGGTGTCCGTGTCCATCACGGGGATGCGGCGCATACGGTCTTCCTTGCGCTTGGCATAGCCGTGGCCGTACTCCACGCTCTCCATCCGCTCGTCCCACCAGCGTCCCGTGGGCACGGCATTGTTATAGTCGTTCGTGCCGACGAAAATCATGATGGCATCGACGTCGTCACCGTGATCCTGCTTGAGCTGGGTAGCCTGACGCGGAATGTCGTTCCACTGGCGGCCGCTGACGGCATAGACGTAGGGCGTTATGCCGAGCCAATCCTGTAGCCAGTTCCAATACTTCTTCTTTGCTGCCTTGTTGCGCGGGTCGGTGATGGAGTCGCCGAGATAGGCGACGCGCTTGCCCTGCCATGGATGGGTGATGGCCTGCTGTGCTGCCGCGGGCATGACGGTGAGCAGACAGAGCAAAAATGTGATGATGTTCTTTCTCATATTGCTTTTTTTAAAGGGAGTTTTCTTTTAAGGGCATTGATAGTTTTTAAGGTCTTTAAGGACTTTAAGGTCATTAAGGTCTTTAAGGACAACGCCTGGATGACTATTTTTTCTTAATTCTTCACTCTTCATTTTTTGAAGTATTCGCTCAGCTGGCTTGCAAAAGCGGCCAGCGTCTCCGGGTCGTCATTGCCGAAGCGCTGCCAAACACTGCGGCATGCGGCGTCGAGTGGTGTCGTGGCGGTATGGGAAACGCTGCGGCCGTTTCCGCGACGGAAATACGGGTCATGACAGCGGAAACTGTCCATTGCCGCGACTATTGTCTCGACCGGCGTCGACGTCATTCGCGACAGGCCGACAACCTCCGGAGTTATGGCCACCATTGTGTCGGGCACGAGCCGGAAATAGAGATCGAGCGTGAGGATGAGCACGACAGGCGTCAGACTGCCGCATCCTTCGATGGGACGGAAGTCGCGTTCGAAAGTCTCGCAGGTGTCCACACCATCGAAGAAGTCGTCAGCATTGTTGAACCCGTACATGCTCCGGACCATCTTCACGGCACGTGCCAACCGTCGCGGATTGTTTCCGTACGTCTTCCATATGTGTTCTATGCGCGGCGTTTCAAGCCGTGCGATGGCTTCCATACGGCTGTGAAGGACTTGCGGGTGAACATGAAGTTCGAGACTGAGGTCAACCATCGGTCGGCTGTAGACGGGTTTGACGCCTGCCGGACGGCTCAGATAGAGCTGAAGCAGCAGCAGCCAATATTCATCTGACCAGTTGTTCGGTTTGGGCATGTCTTCGGAATGTGTTATGTCGTTTATATATTGTCTGTTACAAAAGTACGCAAAAAAAATGCAAGGACAAAATTTTGGTTCCGGTATTTGGAGCAATACCGCCGCACATATCTCCGCTGGCGGGGAGCATGCCACAGTTATCCATAATGTAAAACCATATCACCGGATATGCCGGATGAGCCAAATATTCTTTTGGAAAACAATTAACGAAAAGTGTCGAAAAAGCCCTCTAAACGACATCAGGAGTGGGCACTTTTGAAAATATTTCCCCGACGGCCGCAAATTCCGGAGTTTTGCGCGTGCGAACACAATCAGCTGACATCCAGACGGTTATCCCGTTTTTCCGTAATATGTGCAGTTTCAGAAAGCCGAAAAACCGCTTTTTCAGGCCAAAATGTCAGGATTTTCTCTGCCGTAAGGGCCTCCCGGGGTCACGATGGGGCCGCTTTCGTCGTGCAACGGGGCCGTTGTTGCAATGCCGTAAGGCCACCGCCAGAACCCCGGGAGGCCCTTACGGCAAAACCGGCATCTGTCCGCCATGCTTCCAGCGCCTTTCCAGCGTTCTAAAACGGGATTTTCATTTGTCACCGTTTTTTGCGCAGCAATATTTACAGTAAGATAGTCCGGAAGACAATGAAGGGAAAAACGCCATCATTATGTAGAGGGTTCTGCAGAACCATATAATTCGCCCAACCTGTAGGGACATCGCTCTGCGATGTTTGTTGATTACGTCAAGAAGGTGTTGCCGAAGCACACTGTAGGGACCCCACTTTGCCCCCTCCCCACGCACTCATCCTCGAAAATATACGAAACCATCTCCTTTTCTCGTTTTTTTGTATTACATTTGCACATTATTTATATATAGAAGAATAAACAATCATATCGACGATGGAATATAACTTTAGAGAAATCGAGAAGAAATGGCAGCAGCGCTGGGTTGAGCAGCAGACCTATCGCGTGGAGGAAAACAAGGAAAAGAAGAAATTCTACGTGCTCAACATGTTCCCCTATCCCTCGGGAGCAGGTCTGCACGTAGGCCATCCGCTGGGATACATCGCCAGCGACATATACGCCCGCTACAAGCGTCAGCAGGGCTACAACGTCCTGAACCCGATGGGATATGACGCCTACGGACTGCCCGCAGAGCAGTATGCCATCCAGACGGGACAGCATCCGGCCATCACGACCGATGCCAACATCAAGCGCTACCGCGAGCAGCTGGACAAGATTGGATTCTCGTTCGACTGGAGCCGCGAGATTCGCACCTGCGACCCGGAATACTATCACTGGACGCAGTGGGCCTTCCAGAAAATGTTCAACAGCTACTACTGCAACGACACCAAGCGTGCCCGCCCCATCGAAGAGCTCGTCGAGGCTTTCCCGAAACACGGCACGGAGGGACTCAACGCAGCATGCTCCGAGGAGCTGACGTTCACCGCCGACGAGTGGAACTCATGGGACGAGAAGCGCCAACAGGAGGTTCTGATGAACTACCGCATAGCCTATCTCGGCGAGACGATGGTCAACTGGTGTCCGCAGCTGGGCACGGTGCTGGCCAACGACGAGGTTGTCGACGGTGTATCCGAGCGCGGCGGCTATCCCGTCGTACAGAAGAAGATGCGCCAGTGGTGCCTCCGCGTGTCGGCATACGCACAGCGTCTACTCGACGGACTGGAGACAATCGACTGGACAGACTCGCTCAAGGAGACGCAGAAGAACTGGATCGGACGCAGCGAGGGAACGGAGATGCAGTTCAAGGTGGCCGACAGCGACATCGAATTCACCATCTTCACAACCCGCGCCGACACCATCTTCGGCGTCACATTCATGGTGCTCGCACCCGAGAGCGAGCTCGTCGACCAGCTGACCACAGCCGACCAGCGCGCCGCCGTCGACGAATATATAGCCTACGTGAAGAAGCGCACCGAGCGCGACCGCATCAGCGACCACCGCGTGACGGGCGTGTTCTCAGGCTCCTACGCCATCAATCCCTTCACGGGTGACAAGATTCCGGTGTGGATTTCGGAGTATGTCCTCGCCGGCTACGGCACAGGCGCCATCATGGCCGTTCCTGCCCACGACTCCCGCGACTATGCCTTCGCCCGTCATTTCGGTCTGCCCATCATCCCGCTCATCGAGGGCGCCGACGTCAGCGAACAGAGCTTCGACGCAAAGGAGGGCACCGTGATGAACAGCCCCAAAGCCCCCTCCGGCTCCCCCAAGGGGGAGAGACCTGCGGGTTCGGACAATAATTCAAGCACTTCATCCCCCCTTGGGGGGACTGAGGGGGGCCGAAGCCTCGTCCGCGTACATTATATATATAAAGGTCAGTCCGGCGTCTACCATCTGCCGTTCATCGACGATGCCTCGGTCAAATGTTCCATCGCCTGCGCCTGCGTCGCGCTCTATCTCGGCGTCACACCAGAGGAGCTTGACGAGCGCATGTCGCGGCTTGAACCCGTGGCGATGCGCCTTGAAGTGAAGGAAGGACGCCACGGATGCACGCTCATCAACGACTCCTACAACTCCGATTTGTCCTCACTTGACATAGCCCTCGACTTCATGAACCGCCGTCCCGACCACAAAGGACGGCGCCGGACGCTCATCCTGAGCGACATCTATCAGAGCGGCGAGAGCGAGGAGGCGCTCTACCGGGAGGTCTCGGAGCTGGTGGTGAAGCGCGGAGTGGAGAAGTTCATCGGCATAGGTGAGGCCATCAGCCGTCAGGCGGGCACTATCGCCGTGGCTGACCGGAGTTTCTTTGCCGACGTGGAGGAGTTCATCGGCAGCGGTGTGTTCCGCTCGCTGCGCGACGAGGTCATACTCATCAAAGGCTCGCGGGCCTTCGGCTTTGACCATATCACGGAGCTGCTGGAGCAGAAAGTCCACGAGACAATCCTCGAAGTGAACCTCAACGCCGTCGTGGCCAATCTCAACTATTACCGCTCTTTCATGCGGCCGGAGACCAAGCTTGTCTGCATGGTCAAGGCCGACGCCTACGGATCCGGCGCCGTGGAGGTGGCCAAGACACTTCAGGACCACCGCGTCGACTATCTGGCCGTGGCCGTGGCCGACGAGGGCGTGACCCTGAGGAAGAACGGAATAACGGGCAATATCATGATTATGAACCCCGAGATGACGGCTTTCAAGACCATGTTCGACTATGATCTGGAGCCCGAGGTTTACAGTTTCCGTCTGATGGACGCCCTCATTCGGGCCGCAGAGAAAGAAGGAATCACGGGATGGCCGGTGCACATCAAACTCGACACGGGCATGTGCCGGCTGGGATTTGACCCGCGGCACGACATCGACCGTGTCATCGACCGGCTGAAACATCAGAGTGCGATAATCCCGCGTTCGGTCTTCTCCCATTTCGTCGGTTCCGACAGCAGCGACTTCGACGATTTCTCCGCACGCCAGTTCGCACTCTTCGACGAGGCGAGCCGCCGTCTTCAGGCCGCTTTCGATCACCGCATCCTGCGCCATATCGACAATTCCGCCGGCATCGAGCATTTCCCCGAGCGTCAGCTCGACATGTGCCGTCTCGGCATCGGGCTTTACGGTGTGGACAGCATCGGCAACCGGATTCTCAATACCGTCAGCACGTTGAAGACCACAATACTCCAGCTGCGCAACGTTCCGGCAGCCGAGACCGTGGGTTACAGCCGCCGCGGCGTGCTCACGCGGGATAGCGTGATAGCCGCCATCCCCATCGGATATGCCGACGGACTCAACCGCAGGCTGGGCAACGGACGGTGCTACTGTCTCGTCAATGGTCAGAAAGCGCCATACGTCGGCAATATCTGCATGGACGTGGCCATGATTGACGTCACCGGAATAGACTGTCGTGAGGGCGATTCCGTCGAGATATTCGGCCCGAACCTGCCCGTGACTGTGCTGTCTGACGTGCTCGGAACCATTCCGTATGAGGTGCTGACGAGCGTGAGCGGCCGGGTCAAGAAGGTCTATTATCAGGACTGACATGCTCTTCCGGCAAGCACCAGCGATCTTATCCGACCGCTGGTGCTTGCCGCCGACCGTCGAATAACCGGATGTCGGCAAACGTCTGGCTTACTGTCGCACCGCGTCGAGCTTACCGTCGGACCATGCATTACTTGTCGTTGACTGGCAGATGGCGCAGCCGTAGCCGGAGAACACTAATGAATAAAAAACAAAACAGATATTCCCGAATATCATTTATTTTCCATATCTTTGCAAAAACAATTATTTAAAGACCTAAAATAAACAAAAATGAGTCCCTTACAAACTACAAAAATGACAAATTGGCGTTGGTGGATATGCGGCTTGTTGTTCGTTGCGACAACAGTCAACTATCTTGACCGACAGGTGCTGTCACTGACAGCAAAGGAGTTTATCTATCCTGATTTCCACTGGACGGATGAAGACTACGGTAACATCACGGCTTATTTCTCCATCTTCTATGCTGTCTGCATGTTGTTCGCAGGTAAGTTCGTAGACTGGATGGGAACAAAGAAAGGATATCTTTGGGCTATCGGAGTGTGGAGCTTCGGAGCATGTATCCACGCCGGTACAGCCGTAGCGACCCAATATATTCACGGACTGGACAGCCTCGACGCCATGCGCGCCGTTGAGAACGGCAGCTCTGCCGCTCTGGCAATCGCTTCGACCGGTGTATGGCTCTTCCTCGTCTGCCGCGCAATCCTCGGTCTCGGTGAGGCCGGCAACTTCCCCGCAGCCATCAAGGTTACGGCAGAATATTTCCCGAAGAAAGACCGTGCTTACGCCACGTCAATCTTCAACGCCGGTGCTTCGGTCGGCGCGCTGGCCGCTCCGCTGATGATTCCGCCATTGGCAAAATATTTCGGTTGGGAGATGGCCTTCATCATCATCGGTGCCCTTGGCTTCATCTGGATGGGCTTCTTCGTCAAGTGGTATGAGAAACCGGAGAAGTCATCAAAGGTCAACGAGGCCGAGCTTCTGTACATCCATCAGGATGACGAGGCTGAGACCGTGAAGAAAGAGGCCGATGTCAAGGAAGAGAAGCAGATACCGTTCCTCCAGTGTTTCGGTTACAAGCAGACCTGGGCGTTCATCGTGGGCAAGTTCTTCACCGACGGTGTATGGTGGTTCTTCCTGTTCTGGGCTCCGGGCTATTTCCAGGATGTCTATGGATACAAGGCTTCTTCAGGCACGGGTATGCTGCTGATCATGACTCTCTATGCCATCGTGACCTTCCTCTCCATCTATATCTGCAAGCTGCCGACATATTTCGTTGACAAGAAGGGCATGAACCCGTATGCCGGCCGTATGCTCGCCATGATGTTCATCGCGTTCATTCCGCTGGTTTGCCTTGCAGCCCAGCCTCTTGGAGAGTATTCCGCATGGTGGCCCGCAATCATCATCGGTCTTGTCGGTGCCGGCCATCAGGCTTGGTCAGCCAACATCTTCTCTACCGTTGGTGACATGTTCCCGAAGAGTGCCATCGCGACGATTACCGGTATCGGCGGTATGGCCGGCGGTGTAGGCTCTTTCCTTATCAACAAGGGTTCCGGCCAGCTCTTCACATTCGCTGAGGAACAGGGTGCCGCATTCACGTTCCTCGGCTTCGAGGGCAAGCCCGCCGGCTATATGATTGTCTTCTGCATCTGCGCCGTTGCCTATCTGCTGGCCTGGATCATCATGAAGACGCTCGTGCCGAAGTATAAGCCCATCATAGTGGAATAAATCCGATTATCGTCGTCTGACGATAGCAGACACATAAAATAAAGGTTGCGCACGTACCTCGATGAGGTGATGCGCAGCCTTTAATGTTTCTTCACTGATTCTTTATTCCCGTCAAATTGTCATTGCCTGATGCCAATCCGATTGTCTGTCAGTTGTCAGTTTGTTGTCCATCCGATGTTCGCCCGTTATTTAGGCAGTCTTATCCTGTTGATGAAGACGTAGGCGAGTCCGGTCTTGTAGAAGACGATGTGGAGCAAGGCCCTGTATTCCGTTCCCAAGGTGTCCTTTATGATGAAGTCCTGATTGACATAGTTGGCCTCCTTCTGGCGTATGACGCTTGTCAGGTTTTTCATGAACCTCAGGCGCGCCTCGTCGTCGGCAATCATCTCAGTCATGTCATAGTCCTTGGTGTTGTCCATGTCGAAGGCGCTCTCCTTGACGTATTTCCTGTTTATAATGTCCTTCAGCCGTCCGTCTGCGTCCACGATACAGATAGGGCTTTGGATGGCCTTGAGCAGCCTTTCGTGTTCGAGGCTCTTCTCTTCGAGCTTCTTGCGTGTGCCGGTCAGCAGCAGGGCGGTTGCGCCCGTTGCCGCGGCAAGAATGATTATTATTGCGGTTGTCATGTCCACGATATTTTTTCCGTCACCGGCGGTCACTTGTCACCGTCCGACGGCGTCTTCCGTTCAAATAAATCCCTGGTTCCTGAGCGCCTCCATCATACCGGCTGACATGGCTTCGTTGTCCTTGCGGGTATATCGGATGTCGGTGAAAATCTGTGCCAGAGTCTCCTTGTTGTTGATCTCGCAGAAGTGGCGGTTCTCCTCCAGCGCCTCCTTGGCCGCATAGAGGCGGTCGATGGCCTGCGGAGTATAGTCGCGGTATGTCTCCTGATGGACGAATGCCTCCGTCGTCAGACGGTCTGAGAGCGGCGGATTCTCATCGGGCCATCCCAGTGTGATTGTGGCCACGGGCATGACGAGCTTGGGCAACTGCAGCGCGTCGATGATCATCTGAGGCATATAGACCGTCGTTCCCAGCCAGCAGAGCCCCAGTCCTTCCTCCTCGGCCAGATTACAGAACGTCTGCGTATATATGAGTGCATCGGTGGCGGCATTGATGAACGAAAGGAAATTGTCATATCCCGGCTCAGCCTTGCGGTTGCGACACCACGTGCTGGTGCGGTTGAAGTCGGCGCAGATGGTCAGCACCACCGGCGCGCCGGTGACCATGGGCTGGTTGAAGTGAGCCGGCGCGAGGCGCTTCTTTCCCTCCTCCGAGCGTGTGACGACGACGCTGTAGAGCTGCAGATTGCCCATCGTCTGAGTGCGCGCAGCCTCGGAGAGCAGCCGTTGGAGCAGCGCCTCATCCACATCCCGCGCGGAATATCGGCGGATAGTCCGCCTCGTGTTTATTGTCTTCATAACGTTGTGTGTATTTATACGTATCTGCAAATGTACGTAAAAATCCTGAAAGAGCAGGACTTTCGCTCCGCTTTTTCAGGATGCGGCTCGTTTTCGGACGAATCGTTCGTCAAATCATGGACGTTGTTTCGTGATTTGCTTTCGGATTGTATGATGTGTTGTACGACCCAATAAGGAATGTCGGGAACAAGAAACAGGAATATCCGTACATAGATACTGACCCGTTGCATATACGGTATATCACCTATATGACGTCATGATAATATCACGGAATTTAACACTTCAGAATTTTAATTCTGGAGAGCTTCAATGCCGGAATTTTGACATTCCGTCGCCGCCGTCCGCCGTTT
>ERZ860264.2171-NODE-2171-length-11241-cov-3.758180_pt1 | contig 11241 bp, 9 predicted proteins | sample MGYA00509980_ERZ860264 | MGnify/ENA primary metagenome ERZ860264 (study PRJEB30046, sample SAMN00715212) | human gut metagenome | study: EMG produced TPA metagenomics assembly of the A metagenome-wide association study of gut microbiota in type 2... | reverse complement strand
TTCGGAAATGCCCTTGCCGGTGTCGGTCACTTTGATCTCCACATACATTTCCCACTGAACCACTGATACAGAAATCTTTCCACCTGACGGAGTGTATTTTACTGCATTGTCCAGCAGATTGAAAAGGGCTTCGCTTGTCCACTTGCTGTCATGGGAGATTATCAAATTTTCCGGGCAATCCACGGATACAGCAATTTCTTTTTTCTCTGCGGCATATACAATACTGCTCATAGCTTGTGCAAGCGTATGGAATAAGCTGCTGTCTTTCTTTTCTAATCGTATTGCTCCGGTTTCTAACCGGGATGTTTTAACCAGTGCTTGGAACAGAAAATCCAGTTTATCAGTCTGACTGCGTATGCCTTGCAAAAAGTCCATCCGTTCTTCTTCTGAAACAGGCTTTGTTAAAAGTGTGTCCGTTACCATTTGCAAATTGCTGACAGGTGTTTTGACTTGATGCGAAATATCAGAAATCAGCATTTGAAGCTCCTGTCGTTCCATGTCTACCTTGTGCCGATTTTCCTGCATAATCTCATACAACCGGATTAAGCGGTGGTTGATACGGGCAAAAAGAGTTTCACTATCATTTGACTTTTGTAATTCCTCGTTTCCATCAATCATGTTGTCCAGCGTCCGGCACAAATTAGAAGTAAAATGAGAAAGGCGTTTTCCAAAAAACAGCACCAATAGCCAAATCCAGAAAAATGCACAGAGTGTCAATGTTCCACCTGCTATGAAAATTCGTATATCCTGCATTATACCGCCGAGAATACCGGTAATTACCAGCATAGAGAAAACCATGCCAGCACTAATCAGTCTACAAATTTTCTTAGCAGAAAGGTTATTCAGTTTCATTTCTTTTCGCCTCCTGTCCATTGATAACCCATACCGTAAACCGTTTTGATATATGTGTCGCCATCCGCTTCAATCTTACTGCGAATGCGGCTGATAGAAGTAGTAAGGGTATGTTCATCTACATATTTTTCATCAATGTCCCACAGCCTTTCCAAAAGTTGTTGGCGGGTAAGTACCTGCTTCGGATTTTTAAGAAATAGGTTCAGCATTTTATATTCCATCGCAGAAAGCGGTAATGGTTTCCCGTTCAAGCTTGCAAATTGTTCCGAAAAATCCAGAAACAGGCTGCCATCCTCGTAAATATCCTTAGCTGGTTTGTGATGTTCCAACATAGCGAACATGGCTTTGATCTTTCGCTGCAAAGCACTAATCGAAAAAGGTTTCGTGATATAATCCACTGCACCAGCTTCATATCCTCGTATCTGATCGCTTTCCTGATCGTTGGCAGTTAGAAATATAACTACTGTATCAGGATGCTCTGGCTTGATAAGACGGCATAGGTCATAACCATTTCCGTCTGGTAAATTTATATCCAGCAATACCAAATCAAAAATGTTTGTTTTTAATGATTCAGCGGCTGTCCTTGCATTCAGAACAGAAGTTATTGTGTAACCGTCCAATTCCAAATTATAAGTAAGCGTTTTATTCAAAAGATTATCGTCTTCGACAATTAAAATCTGCTTCATATTGTCACTTCCTTTTCTTTTTGCAGATAGTATAACAGGCAAATGTCCGAGAATTGTTACAAGGACAAATATATTTATCATTTTACAGCTTTTTTCTGTGTACTGCAATTTTATAAAAGAAAGGACAGCAGTGTCAAATTGCTGTCCTTAACGAACATATTTAATGAAACATCGGAACCATCTTCTTTTTGTTGTCTACCTATAATAACGATTGGAGTAATCGATTATAGACACTGCAATCAAAAAAATCTGAAAATATATTTATCAACATTACATAAAAGTGTGTAGATGCACATAAAATGGGAATACATATTGAAATTCAGGTCGTTCTGTGATAGAATCTCATTACTAAAAAGTGTGTAGGTGCACGGAAATGGGGAGTGTAACGATGGAGATTAAAAGAGACGCTTACCTACAGCAGCTGATCGAGCGAAAAGATAATGGAATGATAAAGGTGATTACCGGCATTCGTAGATGTGGCAAATCCTTTTTGCTGTTTACCATCTTTAAGAGATACTTACTGGAGAACGGCGTTGATGTTGATCATATTATTGAGATTGCATTGGACGGTATTGAAAATGAGGAACTAAGAGATCCTAAGGTGTGTTTCAAGTACATCAAAGATGCCATGAAAGAGGATGGCACGATCAATCGTGCGGCTCTTCCGGCCATTTTCAATCCCGAGGACCTCAATGCCCTCGAACAGGCACTGAAACTTAAGGAAATGTATCCCGGCACGAAAGTGACGTTGCTCACTATGGGGCCTGCCCGTGCGGCTGAAATTATCCGTGAGGGAATGTATCGCGGCGCGGATGGCGGTATCGTGCTTTCTGACCGTGCGTTCGCCGGGTCGGATACTCTCGCCACATCTTACGCGCTCAGCGCGGCTGTCCGCAAGATCGGCGATTATGATCTTATCATAGGCGGACGTCAGGCTATCGATGGAGATACCGCGCAGGTCGGACCTCAGATCGCCGAAAAACTCGGGTTGCCGCAGGTGACTTATGCCGAGGAGATCCGCGAGGTGACAGACGGCAAAGTGATTGTGAAACGCCGCATCGAAAGCGGTGTCGAGACAGTAAAGGCTCCTCTGCCTCTCGTCATCACGGTCAACGGTTCCGCCGACGCATGCCGTCCGCGCAACGCGAAGAATATCCAGAAATACAAATATGCCTGTGTTCCCTCCGAGGCAGCCGGCGATGAAAAGAAACAGGAAATGCTGACCAAGCGTCCTTATCTCAACATCGGCGAATGGACTGCCGAGGCTGTGGAGGCTGATCTTTCCCAATGCGGACTGGCAGGCTCTCCGACAAAGGTAAAACAGATCGAGAATGTGGTCTTCACCGCCAAGGACGCGCGCCGTGTCGAGAACAATGACGAGGAGATCGAGACTCTCATCAAGGAACTCATCGCTAACCATACAATCGGCTAATCATGGCAACAGACAAGCATAATTTAATAGTATACTGCGAATTTGAAGACGGCAAAGTGGCGGATGTAAGCCTTGAGCTTCTGACCAAAGGCCGCCAGCTGGCCGACAAACTCGGCATCAAACTCGAGGCCGTTGTGGCTGGCGATAATCTTAAGGAAGTCGAGAAGCAGATCCTTCCTTATGGCGTGGATACCGTATATAAGTTCGAGGACAAGCGTCTTTCTCCTTATACCTCGCTTCCCCACAGCTCTATCCTGATCAACCTTTTCAGGGAGAAAGAGCCCCGTATCGCTTTCATGGGCGCTACGTCGATCGGCCGTGATCTCGGTCCGCGTGTGTCGTCCGCTCTTCACAGCGGTCTTACCGCCGACTGCACCCAGCTTGAGATCGGCGATCACAAGGATGCGCGTACCGGTCAGGAATATAAGGATCTTCTTCTTCAGATCCGTCCGGCATTCGGCGGCAACATCGTCGCTACGATCGTCAATCCAGAGTGTCGTCCGCAGATGGCCACCGTCCGCGAGGGCGTGATGAAAAAGGAAGTGCGCGATTCGAATTATGTCGGAGAAGTAATCGACCTTGATGCCGCGGACTATACTCGTTCCGAGGATTTCGTCATCGAGGTAATCGACCGCAACGTCGAGAAGTCTAAAGTGAATCTCAAGGGCAGTCCTATAGTGGTTTGTGGCGGTTATGGCATGGGCAGCAAGGAAAATTTCCAGATGCTTCATGAACTTGCCGATGTTCTCGGCGGAGAAGTGGGCGCAAGCCGTGCGGCTGTAGATGCCGGCTGGGCGGATCATGACCGTCAGATAGGGCAGACCGGTGTGACTGTACGTCCCAAGCTTTACATAGCTTGCGGTGTGTCAGGTCAGATACAGCACATTGCCGGTATGCAGGAATCTTCAATTATCATATCGGTCAACAATGATCCCAATGCCCCGATCAATACTATTGCCGATTACGTGATCACAGGCAACGTCGAGGACGTGGTGCCCAAATTAATCAAGTACTATAAAAAGAATACGAAATAATGGCTAATTTCTATACAGACAACGAGGCGCTCAAACACTATCTGACCCATCCCATGATGGAAAAGATCGTGGCTCTCAAAGAGCGCGATTTCGCAGACGCTGACAAATATGACTATGCGCCTCAGGATTATGCCGACGCACAGGACAGTTATGACAAGGTTCTCGAAGTGGTCGGAGAGATCTGCGGCGATGTGATCGCCGAAAATGCGGAAGATGTGGACCATACCGGTCCCCGCGTGGAAAACAGCCGTGTGATCTATGCCGAAGGCACTGCCCGCAATCTTGACGCGTGCCGCAAGGCCGGCCTCATGGGCATGGCTATGCCGCGTCGTCTCGGAGGTCTTAACTTCCCTATCACTCCCTATATAATGGCTGCCGATATCGTCAGCCGCGCCGACGCCGGTTTTGAGAATCTGTGGGGTCTTCAGGACTGTGCGGAGACAATCTATGAATTCGCCGACGAGGAGCAGAAACAGAAATACATACCCCGTGTGTGTGCCGGCGAGACCATGTCTATGGACCTTACTGAGCCTGACGCAGGTTCCGACCTTCAGTCGGTGATGCTCAAGGCCACTCAGAAAGAGGACGGTTCATGGGTTCTCAACGGAGTGAAGCGTTTCATCACCAACGGTGATTCCGACATACATCTTGTTCTTGCACGTTCGGAAGAGGGTACAAAAGATGGCCGTGGTCTTTCGATGTTCATTTATGACAAGCGCAATGGCGGTGTCAACGTACGCCGTATCGAGAACAAGATGGGTATCAAGGGCAGTCCGACATGCGAGCTTACCTACAAGGATGCTCCTGCGGAGCTCGTGGGATCTCGCCGCATGGGTCTTATCAAATATGTGATGGCTCTTATGAATGGCGCCCGTCTCGGCATCGCCGCGCAGAGTGTCGGTCTCAGCGAGGCCGCATATCGTGAGGCTCTTGCCTATGCCAAGGAGCGTACTCAGTTCGGCAAGGCCATCATAGAGTTCCCAGCTGTGGCGGAGATACTTTCTGTCATGAAAGCCAAGCTTGATGCATCGCGTGCTCTTCTTTATGCATGTTCTCGTTTTGTGGACATCTATAAGGCATACGATGACATCGCAAAAGAGCGCAAGCTCGAGCTCGATGAGAAGAAAGAGGCAAAAGAGTTCTCTCGTCTTGCCGATGCATTCACTCCGCTGGCAAAGGGTATGACATCTGAATTCTGCAACCAGAACGCATATGACTCCATTCAGATACATGGCGGCTCAGGTTTCATGAAGGATTATGCATGTGAGCGCATCTACCGCGATGCCCGTATCACTTCAATCTACGAAGGTACGACGCAGCTCCAGGTAGTGGCCGCTATCCGCCACGTCACCACCGGTACATATCTCAGCTGGATCAAGGAGCAACTCGCTGCCGAGTGCAAGCCGGAGGATCAGGATACAAAAGCGACTCTCGAGTTCATGGCGCAGCAGTATGCGAATGCAGTCGAGGCCGTGACAGGAATCGAGAATCCTAAATATGTTGATTTCATGGCACGTCGTCTTGTCGAGATGGCAGGCTACACGGTGATGGGTCTTCTTCTTCTTGATGACACTACGCGTAACGACGCGTTCCGCCGTTCGCTCCATGTGTTTGTAAAACTCGGACAGGCCGAGGTCGCCAAACATGCCGACTTCATAGCGAACTTCCGTCCCGAACAGATCGAGGACTACCTCTATGAGGCATAACGATATTGTCAGATGATATGAAATGCAGCCGGACGAAACCGTCCGGCTGCATTGTTTTTACTGAAGAAGTCAAAATAAACTGTTTTTTTCTTGATTCTGACCATAATATCCAATTAGAATCGGCTCTTTTCATTTGCGCCTGCTCCCCGACCCTTGTAACGGTCACGGCTGGAATTTATACACCCATCGAATCAGGATCCTCGTTCTGTGCGATAGCTTTTAAGGAAATAGAGCAATCTGGGGATAGATATTTGCATATTGCTGTATGGTTTTTATTTCCAAAAAGATGCTTGACAGTAGAAAATAGGTCATAAGACGAGAAAACTTTTGTAGGACACATCTGATTTGCTTGAAAAAGTGTAAAAACATGTATGCTGTACTTGTTTTAACCTTAATATTAATGCCTCAATCTTTCTTGAATTATACCCAATCTGATATAATTGCTGTGGCGGAACAATAAATTATACCCATACTGATATAATATCGAATATTTGTGCTAACTTTGTACCCGAAAAGGTATAAAATATTATGCTATGAATAATCTTTCTACCACGGTCAAAATGTTACGAAAGCAATATAATCTGACGCAAGAAGAACTTTCGTTGAAGTCGGGTGTGGGGTTACGCTTTGTGCGAGACTTAGAACAAGGCAAACAAACGCTACGTCTCGATAAAGTGAACCAGCTTCTTGACTTTTTCAATTATGAAATGGTTGCCACTCAAAAAAGTAATAAACAATGAGACAAGCCCATATATTTTACAAAGGCCAATTGGCTGGTATTCTGATAGAAAACGACGAGGGATATGAGTTCCGCTATTTGCCGAAATATCTCTCTTCGGAAACGGCAAAGGCTGTTAGCCTGACATTGCCTTTACAGGAGGAAGCATATACAAGTCCCGTGCTGTTCCCATTTTTCGATGGTTTGATTCCTGAAGGATGGTTGTTGGATGTTGCATTGCGGAATACAGACATCAGTATTCTTGACCGAATGTCGTTGTTGCTGACATGCTGTAAGGATTGTATCGGAGCTGTAAGCGTTATTCCACTGGAAGAAAAGGAGGGATATTATGTGTAAATGTCTATATTGTTATCGTCCGCTCTTGAGAGGGGAAAAGGATATGCACGCCGCTTGCATAAAGAAGTTCTTCGGAACCACAACATTGCCAATTCTTGATTATACGACAGAGCAACTTGACCAGCTTGCTCTGCAAATCATTCAAGATCAAACCTCTTTGACCGGTGTTCAGCCGAAATTATCCTTGCATTTGAAGGAATATGAAGGCTGTAAGCGTTTGACTATTGTCGGTCTATGGGGCGGTTATATTTGTAAGCCTCAGACCACGAAATATGAAATGATGCCTGAGGTTGAGGATTTAACCATGCATCTTGCAGAGGTGGCACGTATTGAGGTCGTTCCTCATACGCTGATGCGGATGGCAGATGATACGCTATGTTACCTTACCCGTCGAATTGACAGGACTTCTGCCGGAGAAACGATAGCGATGGAAGATATGTGCCAACTGACAGAAAGGCAAACAGAGCATAAATACAAAAGTAGTTATGAACGTGTCGGCAAGGCTGTTTTGAAATACTCGTCTTTACCTAAAATGGATGTTACCAATTTCTTTGAGTTGGTGCTTTTCTCTTGGTTGACGGGTAATAACGATATGCACTTGAAAAACTTCTCTTTGTATGAGGTAGTGGATAAGATACGTTTAACCCCTGCTTACGATTTGCTAAATGCAGCTATAATCAATCCCAAGGATGACGAAGAGTTGGCATTGACGTTGAATGGTCGGAAGAAAAAACTTAAAAGAGAGGATTTTATTAGGTCAGCCTCCACGCTGGGTATAGAGAATGTGATTGTAGAACGATTGATAAATAAGTATATCAAACTATTACCCAAGTTTGAGACCGTCATTCAAAATTCTTTCCTAAGCACTGAATTAAAGAAAAAGTATGGCGAATTGTTAATAGGGCGACTTGAGGGCCTTTCACAGGAAGTTGTATAATAGTAAAAGTAGAAACAACTTCATTGGCAAAGTTCGGTAGAAAAAAGGACTTCGGGGTAAAACAAGTTTTATTCGCCGGATTTTTCAGCGAGATTTTTTCGGATCCGGCTCAGATATACCGGCGTGACGAGCAGATACGAAGCAATAGCCAGGTGTATATGAATAACCGTTTACAATGTCAGAAGAACAAATTCTTTTCCGTTCCAACCTATAATGCTTGAATCATCCTTGGCCGCTATACGATAAAGCGGCCCTTTTAAATCGCAGTATCTTGCAATTATGTTACCGTTCCAGTCGAGTTTGATAATGGTTGGATTGGAGTGTCGGGAATCGGCATATTTGAAGCTCCAGTACAGAGCATAGATATAATCCGGCGCACTTCTCGATTAAATTTTACAAGACTAATTCTTCTCTCGCTTCCGAAAACAAATCTCTTGCCGATACCAACGCAGGACTTTCGGAGGAATCCGTCAGACTTGCGGAGTAGCGGAAAGGACTTGCAGAGAATACCGACAGAGTGACCGCCGAGAAAAAGGCATACGAGACTTAGACTGACGAGGCGAGAAAAGAAGCCCGAAACGCCATCCGTGAGCGCGATGAGGCGAAAGCCGGGCGGGATGCGTAACGCAAGGAACTCGGCAGCAACATCGCCAATATATTCACCGGGAGCAAGACCAAGAGGCTTGAAGCCGAGATTGTCAAAAAGGATGTCAGGACGTAGGGTTGAGTGACAACTCCACAAAGAGGCTTCTCTCGTTGAAAGAATATGTCTTAAAGTCAGGCATGACACTCTATCATCCGTTCCAGCGAAGGGAGGTAGACGCTTCGGATGCGAAGGTACAAATCAAGCGAGACCCCACGGACAGCAAATTCCATCTCCATGTCAATGGCACTCGGATATTCCAATGGCTTAAAGACCAATGGCAACGGCTGACACAGACGGTGAGGCGAGGCTTTGGAATTAAATAATGCAAAAAAGGAGCCACAGGCAAAAAACTTGTGGCTCCCTTTTAAGTGGAGAGTATTCGTTATTTCAAGATTGCTATCTCGGTGTTCCCTATACCAGAGGTTTGGTGGTAGCACCTTCCGTAGTCGCTAAAGGATATGTACTCCGTTAAAGATTGTTTTATCTTATAATCTTTTCTGTTTTAATACTCCCATCTTCATATCTTGTACATTTGATGGCGAACCCGGTTTCGAAATGTCTGATACGCTTGCCCGAAAGATCAATAAAATAGGTTTCTACAACAGTTTTGGGTTCTTCTTCAATACCCTCTAAACCAGCCGAGTCATTATATACGATTGTAGACAAGTATTTATTACCGTCATCATCAATTACAAATGACTGAACACCTATACGGCTATAATTACCAGAATAGAGGTATATAGCATGATTAATTCCGACACTGAATATGTCGTAGCCATCAGTGAGGCCATAAGGGATATCTGTCAGTTCCTCATCGAGCTCTACATAACAGTCAGGAGACAATGTCATTTTCTCATCATCAAGATAGATGTTATAGAACATATTCGCGGGATTGATTAACAGTCCTTCATTAGTCCAGAACGGGATGTTGAAATTGAAAGTTCCGTACCCCTGTATCTCATTATAAGGAGAATATTGCACAATTTCTGGTTTATCTGGGGAATTGGCCACGTATTCGGCCTGTGGTGTCAGTCTTGGTTCTATGTATAAATCGCCACCTCCGACCTTAGACTGCCCGTTCGTGATGGAGAATCCGGTTAAAGCCGAAGTAAATGTCATTCTCTTGCTGACTGGATCAAGAGAAGCGACGAATGCATCAGCCGGAGCAATAGTATTTAAAGTCTCTCCTGTGTCAGGATCCAATATATCATCAGGTGCTGCGGCCACCATATAGCAAAAATAATCCCCGGATTTCTCAACACCTAAGAATTGATTTGAGGCAAATGTCACTGTGCAGTCATCAGTATTGATATCGCCGACTATACATACCTCAGAATCTTCGGCAAGTCCGGCTATGTAAATTTTGCCATTGTTTTCCGCTATGTCAACAAAACGAGCCCCTGAACTGTGAGAGAGGGCATAGCGTTGCGTTTCCGATCCTTCTGGAATTACCGCGGGGTCAGCATCAACGCATACCCATTCCATATCGGCATATGCAATGCCGAACCATTTGAGCACACATCCATCGTAACCAGCCTCTGCAGGCTGGTCATCTGTCACAGGATCGGATACATAACAGATTCCTACCGCCGCTTCTTGATCTAACGGCATGTAATTGCCGTTATTGTCACACGTAAGGACAAGTGTCTGGCTCTCTGCAACCTCAAGATCAGAGGCGTCTTCGTTGAACTGCATACAGCAAGCATAGTAGTAGTAATGCTTCCCGTCATTATATGTTTCATCGAAAATGATTTGTGGAAATTCCAATGTGATGGAACCGGTCTCTGTATCGTGGACACCTTTAAGCCATCCGGAACCTTGAAAATCGGTGAACATATTACCGATGTAGACTATACCGTCATTACCACTGATGATTTTTGACGGCACCGAACTTTCTCCTCCGTATTCAAGGGGGCCTAAGAGATGCATGTACTTTGTAGAGTTCCTGGAATGCCATGCCGACTCTCCAGCAGGTTCTTCGATCACTAACTCTCCAGTATCCGGAAACGGATAACTCACATTTTGCGCTGTTGCTCCGAGAGCACATCCTATCGCAAACAATGTCGCGATTGTTTTTAAGAATCTAACATTCTTCATAACTATATTATTGGGTTACTTTTCTTCGTGAAATCTGAAATGATTGGAATATTGGTCATTCGTATTCCAAGATTGGCTGGTATCAGACTCCTCATTCAATGATGGATATCCTGATTTTCCTTTATCTTTGTTGGCTATGTGTACACATGCAGACATACCTATCAATGAGAATAGCATTGCAGTAATGGTTATATATGGAGAATTTGTTATACCCCTTATTGTAAAATTTGTCTTATGCATAGCGCAATTATTTTTAATGGTGCTAAGTTAGTCAAAATGCAGTTTACATTTATGTACAACAATGTTCAAAACAATGTAAATCAACAGTGTACATCAATATGTAAAATGAGGCCAATCAAAACATGGTTTAACAATACGATGAACATTGACATAATACCGTCTATTATTCAATGATTCGTTTGCAGAAGTTTCCTAAATTTGAGACTACATAATAAATAAGTCATCAAATTTTATTAATTTTGCAGTATGACATCAAGGAAGAACTTATTTATGTACAGATGGATAGCCAATATCTGGTTGTGTATTATCACAATCATTCTACAGACCACCATTTCATGTGAACATAATGAGTATCCCTATATATTGGTACAGATGGATCACCTCATCGAACAAGACCCTGATTCTGCAGTCCGCATGTTGAGAGCAATAGAAGGGCGCATGAGTAATGGACCTAAATCTACGGAGATGTACTGGCGGTTGCTTCTGACAAAGGCTTCCGACAAGTCTTCAAAGCCAATGTGCACGCCAACAGAATA
>ERZ860264.2170-NODE-2170-length-11252-cov-3.451907_pt1 | contig 11252 bp, 10 predicted proteins | sample MGYA00509980_ERZ860264 | MGnify/ENA primary metagenome ERZ860264 (study PRJEB30046, sample SAMN00715212) | human gut metagenome | study: EMG produced TPA metagenomics assembly of the A metagenome-wide association study of gut microbiota in type 2... | reverse complement strand
TGCCGCCTGTGTTTTGTACTGGTGAGAGAGCGTCTTTAAGACCTTCTGTTCCATTTCGTTCATGAAGTTCACCTTTCTCTGTCCCCGTGGTCCACATTGGAGCAAGAACCGCAGACCCGCTTTCGCTTCGGACGCTTAACCGTAACGGTACATAAGCGGTCAAAGTACGCCCGCTAAGTACCGACGGTTGCTTAGAGTCTGCTTGTCCTTACCCCAATGTGTCCCACTGGTTTCTTGAAAAATTCAGCAATATACTGATTACATTGCTGCATCGATCACATCTGACATATTGTACATGCCGGCAGACTTGCCTGCCAGGAATTTGGCAGCCTGTACGGCACCTTTGCCGAATACAGCTTTGGAGTAGGCGGTATGGGAGAAGGTTACGACTTCGTCTGCTCCGGCGAAGATGACGTCATGGTCGCCGACGATGGTACCGCCTCTGACGGAACTGATACCGATCTCTTTCTTGGGTCTGCGTTCTCTGCGTGTACTGCGGTCGTAGACGTATTCGTATTCGTTATCGAATTCTTCGTTAATGGAGTCCGCCAGTGCCAGTGCGGTGCCGCTGGGAGCGTCTAGTTTCAGGTTATGATGTTTTTCTACGATCTCAATATCAAATCCCGCAGGTGCCAACACTCCGGCTGCTTCTTTTAACAGTTTTAACATCAGGTTGATACCCAGGGACATATTGGCGGATTTTAAGATAGCCACCTTTTTCGCTGCTTCGTCTACTTTCGCCAGCTGTGCCTCGGACAGGCCGGTGGTGCACAGCACGCAGGGGATTTTCTTCTCTACGCAGTAATTTAACAGCTTGTCTACTGCTACTGCCGCAGAGAAATCAATGATGCAATCTGCAGCCACATCGCATTTTGCAATATCCGTGAATACAGGATAAGGATTGTGTCCATCGTCTCTGGCATCGATTCCCGCCACCAGTTCCATATCGGGATCTGCCGCGATCAGTCCGCTGATCACCTGTCCCATTTTTCCGTTACATCCATGCATGATTACTTTTACCATTTTGTTCTCTCCTATCTTAATATTCTTATATACTTAAAAACATCCCGCCTATGATAAAAATTTCACAGGCGGGATTCTTCCACTCTTGCTTTTTCATTTCCAGCCTACAGGATACCATAATCCTTCAGGGCTTTTTCAAGCCTCTTGGCATTTGCCTCATCCATTTCGCACAGAGGCATACGGAACGCTCCGGCTCCCATTCCCATCATATTCAGTGCTGTCTTCACCGGGATCGGGTTCACTTCGCAGAACAGTGCATTGCACAGATCCATAGCATCCAGCTGCATCTGACGGCTGCCTGCCACATCTCCATCGAAGAACTTCTGGCAGATCTCGTGAGTCTGTGCAGGTGCTACATTGGAAAGCACGGAGATAACTCCGATACCGCCCAGAGACAGGATAGGTACGATCTGGTCATCATTGCCGGAATAGATATCCACGACGCCCTGACCGATAGCTGCCAGATGTGCGATCTGGCTGATATTGCCGCTGGCTTCCTTGACACCTACGATGTTCTCTACATCCTTACACAGCTTCACCACAGTCTCCGGCAGGATATTGCAGCCGGTGCGGCTGGGCACGTTGTACAGAATAGCAGGAACCTTCACGGAATCCGCAACGGTCTTGAAGTGACGATACAATCCCTTCTGGGTTGCTTTATTGTAATAGGGGCTTACCAGCAGGATGCCGTCCACACCGTATTTTTCCGCTTCCTGGGACAGATATACTGCGGTATCGGTACAATTAGAACCGGTACCGGCCACTACGGGGATTCTCTTCGCTACTTTGTCTACACAGTATTTGATGGTATCCAGATGTTCCTCATGGGTCAACGTTGAGGATTCTCCTGTAGTACCACATACGATAATGGCATCTGTGCCGTTTGCGATCTGGAATTCGATCAGTTCACCGAATTTCTCATAGTTGACAGATCCGTCTTCGTTCATGGGTGTGACGATTGCCACGCCTGCTCCTTTAAAAATAGCCATATGTTTCCTCCATTTGCAAAACGCCAGCGCACAATGGCGCCGGCGCTGATTATCCAAGCTTATTTGATAGCGCCCCATCTGCTTACGAGATGACAGTCATACGCTTCTTAAACGTATGCCCAAGATAACAATATACAGGATACCTTATCTTTCGGCGTGTTCCCCTTTCTTCTTCCCTCAACGGTACCTGTTACCTCCGAAAAAATACTCTTGAAAAACGCAACCTCTATCTTCTTAAATATAATTTTATGATAGCATTAACCCATGTGACTGTCAATCCCAGACCTTGAATTTTACGGTCTCGATCCTGGATACTTCATCTGCCAGAACGCATATTTCATCGTTCAAAGTGATTCCTGTCAGGATCACATCCGTATCTCCTCTGCATTCCAACAGTGTCTTCAGAGTATCCACTGTAATGATGTCCTTTTCCACCAGTCCCAGCACTTCATCTAAGATCAGCAGATCGCATTCTCCGGTGGTCAGCACCTTTTTAGCAAAGCCGATTCCGTTACGGATGTTCTGGATTTCCTCCTGCTTCTTCTCCTCCGGCAATTCTACAAAATTGCTGTCCGATTTTTCGAAACGGAACAATTTGATCTCCGGTTCCATCCTGCGCAGGAAATCCGAATCCTCCAGTCCCTTTCCCTTCAGGAACTGAATGATAACGACTCTCTTCCCCTCTACTGCTGCCTGTACTGCTCTTCCGATCGCTGCCGGTGATTTGCCTCTGCCATCGCCGGTATAAATATAGATGCATCCTTCTGCCATTACACACCTCATGGTCTATCTGCGTTTGCGGCAGATAGCTGTCCGCAGTTGTCAGTTACTTATGCATTTCTTTATACCATATATTGTAAATTTTTGCAATCTTTTGTCGTCAGACTATGGATTCCTGGGCTTCCTCCAACAGCTCCAGTTTGCTGACGGACACTTCGAATGCGACACGTTTCTCCACATTTTCTTCATCCAGTTTCTTCATATATTCACGGCTTTGGATCCGTCCCCAGATAGCACAGCGCTCGCCCACTTTGAAATGTTCTGCATAGCGTGCATTGCGTCCCCAGCAGATGCAGGGAATGTAATCAGACTTGCCGTAAGGGCGGTTCACGGCAAGCAGCAGGTCTGCGATCTCCCTTCCTAACGGTGTCTTGCGGTATACCGGCTCCTTACATATATATCCATCGAGATAGATCTGGTTCGTCTTGGAACTTTCTTCCATCTCCTCAATAAATTTCACCTCTCTGGCAAACACAGACAATACCAGTCTGTTCTTACGCTCCTCATGACGGTTATAGGACCGAAACTGCCCATTAACGCACAAAAGCATTCCAATATAGCTCGCTGTCACATCTAAAAGTCTCTCCGAGACCATCACCGGTATGATGTCAAAGCTGTCACTCAGTCTCGTACACCTTAAGTCCACCATGTAGAATCCTTCCCCGTAGATCTCATGGCTGTAGGAAAAATCGCTTACCACTTCCCCCATCACCGTTACCTGATTGTTTTCAATAACCTTATCTGTCATTTTTGTTCTCCCTTCTACATCTTCTGACTCTTCTACAACAATCCTTATGTATTGCACTACTATTTATACTCTATTTTTTATCGTTTGAGTACTAAAACCCATCGCATAAAAATGCAAATACCGCCCAAAAGTTGTTAGAAACCACCAAAAACGTTGATTTTACACGGTTTTTTCTTGCGTCCGGAAATGATAAGTGCTATACTGAAACAGTTTGAAAAAAGGATAAATCAGCTGCACGCATTTTTAGAAAGGCAAGGATTTTTATGAGACAAAAAAGAGAAGATGTCAGAAACGTTGCAATCATTGCTCACGTAGACCACGGTAAAACTACCTTGGTGGATGAGCTGTTAAAACAAAGCGGTGTATTCCGTGAAAATCAGGAAGTTGCTGAGCGTGTCATGGACTCCAACGATATCGAGCGCGAGCGTGGTATCACCATTCTGTCCAAGAACACTGCTGTTATGTATAAGGGTACCAAGATCAACATCATCGACACCCCGGGTCACGCAGACTTCGGCGGCGAAGTAGAACGTGTCCTGAAGATGGTAAACGGTGTTATCCTGGTAGTAGATGCTTTCGAAGGTGCTATGCCCCAGACCAAATTCGTACTCCGTAAGGCTCTGGAATTAAAGCTTCCCGTTATCGTATGTATCAACAAGATCGATCGACCCGAAGCAAGACCCGATGAAGTCGTAGACGAAGTACTGGAGCTGTTTTTAGAGCTGGATGCGGACGATTCCCAGTTAGACTGTCCTTTTGTGTACGCTTCCGCCAAGGCAGGTATTGCTTCCCTGGATGCCGACGAGATGGGTACTGATATGGAGCCTCTGTTCGAGACCATCATCAACTACATTCCCGCTCCCGAAGGTGACCCCGAGGCAGCTACCCAGGTACTGATCAGTACCATCGATTATAATGAATATGTAGGACGTATCGGTGTCGGTAAGGTAGACAACGGTACCATCCGTGTGAATCAGGATGTGGTCATCTGTAACCACCACAACCCCGACAAGATCATCAAGACCAAGGTCAGCAAGCTGTACGAGTTCGACGGTCTGAATAAAGTAGAAGTCAAGGAAGCAGGCATCGGTTCCATCGTTGCCGTCTCCGGTATCAGCGAGCTTCACATCGGTGACACCATCTGCTCTCCGGAAAATGTGGTACCCATTCCTTTCCAGAAGATCAGTGAGCCCACCATCGCCATGCAGTTCATGGTCAACGACTCTCCTCTGGCAGGCCAGGAGGGTAAATTCGTTACCAGCCGTCACCTGCGTGACAGACTGTTCCGCGAGTTAAATACCGATGTATCCTTGCGTGTGGAAGAGACCGATTCTCCCGACCGTTTCAAAGTATCCGGCCGTGGTGAGTTGCATCTGTCCGTGTTGATCGAGAATATGCGTCGTGAAGGTTTCGAATTCGCCGTAAGTAAGGCAGAGGTTCTGTATCATACCGATGAAAACGGTAAAAAGTTAGAGCCTATGGAGCTGGCTTATATCGATGTCCCCAACGAGTTTGCCGGTGCTGTCATCGAGAAGCTGGGACAGCGGAAAGGTGAGCTTCGCAACATGGGTTCCATCTCCGGCGGCACTTACACCCGTCTGGAGTTCTCCATCCCCGCAAGAGGACTGATCGGTTACCGTGGCGAGTTCATGACCGACACCAAGGGTAACGGTATCCTGAACACCGTATTCGATGACTACGGCCCCTACAAGGGAGATATCCAGTATCGTAAGATGGGTTCCCTGATCGCTTTCGAATCCGGTGAATCTATCACTTACGGTCTGTACAATGCGCAGGAACGCGGTACTCTCTTCATCGGACCCGGCGAGAAAGTATACTCCGGTATGGTCATCGGTCAGACCGGCCGCAGTGAGGACATCGAGATCAATGTCTGCAAGAAAAAGCAGCTGACCAACACCCGTTCCTCCAGCGCCGACGAAGCTCTGCGTCTGACACCGCCCAGGATCCTGTCTCTGGAGCAGGCTCTGGACTTCATCGATACCGACGAACTGTTGGAGGTAACTCCCACAAACCTTCGTATCCGTAAGAAGATCCTGGATCCGACCCTGAGAAAACGTGCCATGATCAATAAAAAAGCTTAACTTCATAAGACTGGAATTTAAAAATACCTCCCTGTATTCCGGAAACGGTAACAGGGAGGTATTTTTGTAAGCTGAAAAGCTGTTTCTATTTTTGGCTGTTGATATAGTTGATCAATCCCTCTGCGGCAATGATCTTCTGCATGAACTCGGGGAATGCCTGTCCCTGGAAGCTCTCGCCGGTGGTGAGATCTTTGATCAAGCCGGTATTGAAGTCTATCTCGACTTCATCGCCATTGTTGATCTTGCGGGATGCCTCTGGACACTCAATGATGGGCAACCCGATATTGATGGCATTGCGGTAGAAGATTCTGGCAAAGGTCTCTGCGATGACGCAGCTGACGCCTGCCGCCTTGATGGCGATGGGGGCATGCTCTCTGGAGGAGCCGCAGCCGAAGTTTTTCTCCGCTACGATAATGTCACCTTTTTTCACATTTTTGATAAAATCCTTATCAATGTCCTCCATGCAGTGGGTAGCCAGTTCTGCGGGATCGGAGGAATTCAGATATCTTGCGGGAATGATAACGTCGGTATCCACGTTATCTCCGAATTTAAAAACCGTTCCTTTTGCGTTGTTCATTTTCTATTACCTCTTTTATTTTATTTGAGTTCACAGGGGCAGGAAATCTTGCCAGTGATGGCGCTGGCTGCTGCCACTGCGGGACTCGCCAGATAGATCTCACTCTTTACATGTCCCATACGTCCCACGAAATTACGGTTGGTTGTGGAGACACATCTCTCTCCCTCCGCCAGGATACCCATATATCCGCCAAGGCAGGGGCCGCAGGTAGGTGTACTTACCACTGCTCCCGCTTCGATGAAGGTCTTAAGAAGTCCCTCTTCCATCGCCTGCATGTAGATGGACTGGGTGGCAGGGATCACGATACAACGCATGCCCTTTGCCACATGTCTGCCTGCAAGCACCTTCGCTGCGGTGCGCAGATCGTCAATACGTCCGTTGGTACAGGATCCGATCACTACCTGATCAATGGCGATGGGCTCCATCTCGTGGATCTCATCGATAGTATGTGTATTCTCCGGCAGATGAGGGAATGCCACGGTAGGCCGTAAAGTGCTCAGATCAATGGTATATTCTGCATCGTACTGTGCATCCGGATCTGCTTCAAATACCTTATAGGGGCGTTTTGAATGCTCTTTCATGTAAGCAATAGCCTTCTCATCCACAGGGAAAATACCGTTCTTACCGCCGGCTTCGATAGCCATGTTGGCAATGGTGAAACGGTCATCCATGGACAGATTAGCAATACCGTCTCCCACAAATTCCATAGACTTATACAGTGCACCGTCCACACCGATCATGCCGATGATATGTAAGATCACATCCTTACCGCTGACCCATTCTGCGGGTTTGCCGGTCAGATTGAATTTGATCGCCGCAGGTACTTTGAACCATGCCTTACCGGTAACCATACCGGCAGCCATATCCGTTGAACCTACACCTGTAGAAAATGCGCCGAGCGCACCGTATGTACAGGTATGGGAATCCGCACCGATGATCACATCTCCGGCTACGGTAAGTCCTTTCTCGGGAAGCAGTGCATGTTCGATACCCATCTCTCCTACTTCGAAATAATTGGTGATCTCATTGCGTCTTGCAAACTCACGGACACATTTGCAGTGCTCCGCAGATTTAATATCCTTATTGGGAACAAAATGATCCGGTACCAGTGCGATCTTATCCTTATCAAACACTCCCTGTACCTTCATTTTATCCATTTCCTTGATTGCCACCGGACTGGTGATATCGTTGCCCAGCACCAGATCCAGCTGTGCCTCGATCAGCTGTCCTGCCTGTACCTGCGCAAGGCCCGCTGCCTGTGCAAGTATCTTCTGCGTCATTGTCATTCCCATTGTCTACTGCTCCTTTTTCTCTTCATACAACTTGCGCATTCCGCGCAACTGTTCCACTCTTCAGATACGAAATACGTCTCCTTGAAGTTTCCATTATTGTAGCACACTCATTTGTAATTGAAAACATCCACAATTAACGTATTTCTACGTAAATGTGGATGTTTTTGCTTTAATTTATTGATCTATTTTAATATTACAATGTAATACTTTTTATGATTACAGTGGTTATTTTTCTATTTCTCCGGCCGTCACTTTGTCCCCGGAATTGTCGTGATTTCCGCTCTCTGGCTTTACTTTCCAGATCAGCACCACCTTGAATAAATCTCCATCCAGTTCGATCCGGAACTTTCCGCCCTGAATTTCTGTAAAGCTTTTTGCAATTGCCAGTCCCAATCCGCTTCCTTCTGTGTTACGGGAAGCATCCCCTCTGACAAATCGCTCGGTCAGTTCTTCTCCCGATACGGATAATTCCTGCGCTGTGATATTTTTTAAGATAATGGTCACCTCATCCTTTGCCGTAAAACCGTTGACATAGACTCTGGTTCCCGGCAGAGCATATTTTGCAATATTGCCAAACAGATTTTCAAAAATCCGGAAGGTCTTCTGACTGTCTAACGGCACGATAACCTTCTCCTCCGGCATGCTCATCCGCACCTCCAGTCCGGCATCCGCCAGCTTATCTTCCATCTCGAATTCGACCTGTTTCACCATGCTTACGATATCCACATCGCGGATATCGAGCGTGATATTCTGGGAATTTGCCTTGCTGACTTCGAACAGATCCTCGATCAGTGCCTTCAGGCGCAGCGATTTACGATCCAGAGTCTCTAAGTACTCCTGCCGTTGTTCTTCCGTTACTCCCGGCTCCTGCAATAATTTTACATAAGTAATGATGGCCGTCAGTGGTGTCTTCAGATCATGGGATACATTCGTGATCAGCTCCGACTTCATCCGCTGGCTCTTCACTTCCTCCGCCACCGCATTGCGGAAGCCTTCCTCGATCCGGTAGATCTGTGGTTTAAAGGGTTCAAACACGCCCAGATCTTCCTCAATGGTCACATTCAGATTGCCCTGAGCTATCTCATTGGTAGCCTTTAACAGCAATCCGTACTTTTTCTGCAATTTGCTGACATAACGCCGTAGTACAAAATACAGTACCACAGAATAAATGACTGCAATCGTCACTCCTCCCAGCGGAAGGCTGCATACGATCACCAGAATCAGGGCATTCCACAATACGATCCGCAGGATCAGCTTCTTGGCATCCTTTGTCACATCAAAATGCTCTGCATCATGATAGACATCCACCACCTTATCCCTGCCAATGGAAAATCCCTTCTTCATTCCTCTCCATAGTTTTTTCCAGAGAGGCACTAACAGATAGCACAAGCTGTGCTGTCTCAAATACGTTCCGGCTCCCTGGACCCGCATTGCCCGCAGGGATACACCGCTGCACCAGGCAATGAAAAACAAGGCTGCCACTGCCAGAACATTTAATGCATAGGTCAGTATTGTGGTCAACATCTGTATCTGCGCACTGTTTCCCTGTAAAACCGTGTTTAGCGCATGACCGCTCCTTACCCAGGATACCAGTCCTACCACCTGTTCACTTCCGATACCTGCTATGATAGTCAGGATCACAACGATCGCCTCGACAGGCAGCTTCAGCAGAACCACCTTCTCCCAGGCTCTCTCTTCCCCAAGTCCCGGCAATACAAGCGCCAGCAGGAAGATCAGCAGTGCCAGGATCAGAAACATCTGCTGACATCCGGACAGATAATAGGATGTATACTGATCTCCCATGGAAAAGTAAACACTGACATTGTTCATGTCCTGATCATAATAAATATACTGACCGTTCTGTCCCAGACTCTGTGCCGCCTGTCTGGAAATGCAGAAGGTGATCTCACAATTTTTCGGCATTTCCAGCCGGAACATGGTATTATGACCGGCATCGATCACATTGCCCATATTGGCATCCACCATTCGCGTAAGACCGCAATTACGGATCACTTCCGCCGCTGTCTTGCGAAGGGTTGTCGTATCCGATCCGATCACCGTATTCCCTAAGGTGGCATCATTTCCATAGGCGTCAAATACAAAAGTCAGATAAAAGCTCTGGTCCTCCGCCACGATATCCGTATCCGCCAGATTGCTTAGGATCTCTCCGGTCTTCGTATCCCGGATCCTGTAATCATACAAATTATTCAACTGACTGAAGGAGCTTTCCAGGGTATTGAAGTGCTCTTCCAGGTATTCCCTGGTCTGTACTGCAAAGCTTCCCTGGGCTACATAGTCTTCGAGATCTTCTCCTTCCGGTATGGTGAGGTCCTCCGTATCTCCGTCCGCCATTTCTGCCCGCTTCTGGTCATCATTGAGCCATTCATTCCCCTCCGTGGACTGCATATATAATTCTCCATAGCTTAAGGAAGTCTGATGCTCTTTGTTGTACAGATCGCGGTAGAGCAGATAGCAGTTCTGATACAGATAAGTAATCGTATTCGACGTCTCCAGCGGATCCTCAATGTATTGTTCGTTCCTCCTGCTCTCCGCTCTACGCTCGAAGATTCCGTAGCAGGCGGTAAAAATGCCGGAAGCTGCCAGACTGACAATCAGTCCGATGATCAGCCATTTGACTGCAGGCTTTCTGTTTTCTCGGTTTTCCCGTTTTTCCGTTGTCTCCGCTTTCACAGCCTCTGTTACCTGTTCCATTCTTACACCTCTCCGGTCATTTCCCTCTGTCTGCCGAAACGCTTTGTTTCCCACAGCCGCATTTATTGTTTGTCGATCTTATATCCTACACCCCATACCACTTTCAGATACTTGGGATTTCGCGGATCGATCTCGATTTTTTCGCGGATATTCCGCACATGTACCATAATGGTATCGGTGTTGACCGCTTTCTCGTTCCAGATACGCTCGTAGATCTCATCCGCGGAAAATACTCTGCCCGGGTTCTTGATCAGGAGCTGCACGATCTTGAATTCCATAGGAGTCAGCTTCACTGCTTCTCCGTCCACCGTCACTTCCACGGTTTCTTCGTTCAGTTCCAGTCCACCGATGGTATACACATGGGATTTTTCCTGTTCTTCCCCACTGACTGCCGTCAGATATTTGGAATATCTGCGCAGATGGGAATTCACCCTCGCCAACAGCTCCAACGGCGTAAAGGGTTTGGTCACATAGTCATCCGCCCCCATATTTAATCCCATGATCTTATCTACTTCCTCGGACTTGGCGGACAGCATGATCACCGGGAACTCGTGATTCTGCTCCCGCAGCTTCATTAACATCGTCACACCGTCCATCACCGGCATCATAATATCCAGGATAGCCAGATGGATCTCCTCCTGTGCTACGATCTCCAGTCCTTCCTTACCGTTGGCAGCTTTCCATACCTGATACCCCTGATTTTTCAGGTAAATCTCCACACCATCCCGGATTTCCTTATCATCCTCCACGATGAGAATATGATATTTATTGTTCTCCATGACTCCCTCTCATTCTGCCGCATGCGGCAAGGGGATCCTCTCCCCTGTCTGTTTCTGATTCTAAGTTATAATTTCTAATTTCACCTACAGAAAAAACAAAAGATTTTCTAAAGATTTTTTTCGTAAAAACACCAAGGAGGCGGACATTCGGTGCCACCTCCTTGATCATCTTCGAAGCGTACATTCCGGCTTACATGGTTATACTTCATCCTCATAGTACCGGATCATGCATACCAGTTCGCCGTCCTCT
>ERZ860264.2165-NODE-2165-length-11274-cov-2.727516_pt1 | contig 11274 bp, 8 predicted proteins | sample MGYA00509980_ERZ860264 | MGnify/ENA primary metagenome ERZ860264 (study PRJEB30046, sample SAMN00715212) | human gut metagenome | study: EMG produced TPA metagenomics assembly of the A metagenome-wide association study of gut microbiota in type 2... | reverse complement strand
GCCTGCGACTCCGGTGCCGGCAAGAATCTCCTCACCGTCGGCATAAATCTTGTAGCCCATTTCGGTGTCTGAGACATCAGTGCCGTCATACAGCTCAGTGGGAAGCGTGATTGTGAAGTTGGCATCCATCGAGCCATCCGAACAGCTGACCTCGAAGCCGGGAACGGCGGGAGCCTTGTCAGGAGCCTGGAAGGGGATATACATGCCGACAACCTCATCGCCGTTGGCAAACTCAGCGATTACCGTAGACTGAGCGGTCTGGGGATTGATTTCGGTAAGACCTGACGCTGCGTCGTTGCAATATGCAAGGATAATCGTGTTGTCCTTGTCATTGTAAGCGGCCGAACTCATATAGAACAGGTCGGGACAGCCGGTAGCGCCTACAAGGGTAAGTTCACCTGTGGTCTTGTTGATTTTGTAAAGGTTACCGCTGAGGTCGATACCATAAGCCTGGCCGAACTTGTCGATGGCCACGCCGCGCAGCGAGACATCTATGTCGGCGATTTTCATCACCTTCTTGGACTGGAGGTCGAGATAACCCCAATGACGGTAAACTTCCCCGTAATAGTCGCCGGAGAAACAGCCGTAGACACGGCCTGAGGTCGTGTCATACGCGACATCGGTAGCCTTCAGTGGCAGGTCATCCCACTCGTAGACCTGAATCAAGGCGCCGGTTTCGGCATCATATACATACAGGTCATAGCCCATCACATATGAGCCATAGGCCACCTCATACATCGTGTAGACCTTGCCGTCACCGTCATAGAAACTGTATACGGGCGACTGGGTCTTGAACATCATTGTGAAGTCACCTCCGGTAGATACCGGCAGCTTGTAGACACCCAACTTGTCGTAATTGGTCCAGGTGGAATTGTAAATCACCGTTCCGTACAAGTTGAGCGACGCCGACACGCGCTGGGCGGTCGTTGCCGAACGGAGCGCCTTGGCGTTCTTGACTTTGACCAGCGATTCAGGAACACGGAACAGCCCGGAACCGGAATTGGAAATCTTCCGCACTCCGCCCGTCAGATTCAACGCGCGATTTTCCCCTGAAGACTGGGTACGGGTTGCTTCCGGACACCTCTTCAGGTTGTCAGAAGCATTCCTCATCTGAGCCAAAGGCGCAGCATTTGCCGGCACCATAAGCCCGAAGGCCATTGCGCCTGAAAGCAAAAGCGATAGACTTTTTCTCATAATGCAATGATAATGTTAAAATAGAACTATGATTAGTGGAATAAAAAAGTAATCTCCGCATCTGTTAGCAGCAAATGGCCATTCTTGGCATCCATTGCATAATCATGCCTCATTCACACCAGCAATTTGCAAGCTCAATGATTATAAGAATGTCCATTTTGCCATTTGCTATCTTTTCCGGCAAAGATAGCATATTACCTTCTCATTTCCAAATTATATTTACACCTGACTCGATTCCGCGTCAAAATAATGACTCTTTTGCTTTTTCTTATCCCCAATGTCAAGTCTTTTGCCAAGGACAAAGAACGACAGCCACCGGTTCCTTTTGATAATGTTAATCAACAAAAGACTTATGCCCAAAACACCGAGAGAGACCGCCGGTGTGACAATAAAATTATAGACCTTAGGATTCATTCCATCAATATGCCCGATATATTTCGGAGGCAATTCCAGCAATATTGTCTGGAAAAGATAAACCCCAAGAGTTTCCGCTCCCCACGCGGCAATCATCCGGCCATACTTGCCAGCAGTTATCTTCATTGACAAATATTCAAACAGCGATATGAAGAAAAGAGAACCGGCCAATCCTATGACAAACCGGAAAAGGTAGCAATACAGCCCGGCATATTCATGCTCATTGATTGCCGTATTGAATGCCGCAAGACATTTTGCCACGAGAATCTCACTGTTGAAATGAGGTAACATCAAAATAAAGACCGTCCCGGAGCATAAGGCTATCATTCCGGCCTTGGCTTTCAAGTAACTCTGATAGGTTCTCAATAAAATACCGAGAAGGAAGTAGGGATACAGACGGTCCACTCCGAAATCCGTGATGCAAAAACTGACGACAAGCGAAAGCATGATTCCAAGCCAACGCCAGGACACCACTTTTATCCCCACATAATAAATCAGGAAACAAATGAAGGCTGATTTGAGAAACCAATAAGATGAAATTATGCTGTTTAAAGCTATTGACGGCCCCGATTTTAACCATACTCCTACCGCAAGGAAAACGCCGACCACCAATGGAGGGAGCAACAACTGCCGGGCTTTTATGGTGATGAAGTCACTGAATCGTTTTTCGGCCACTGACCCGGAGAAGAATCCGACCACTGTCATGAACAACGGCATATGGAAAGAGTAAATGGCGATAAACACCGGATTCTCCGTAGGATCTGATGTCTGAAGATACGCTACCGCGTGACCCCACAGCACCATTAATATGGCGAACAGTTTAATCGCGTCATATACCAGATTTCGTTCTTTTGCCATCGGGATTGCCAATATTTCCGGTTATGTGTTACAATTGGGCAGAGGGCTTGGCGCGTATGCCGGAATTCATTTTACAGGGACATCGCTCCGCGATGTTGTCTTGGAGGGCCAAGTCCAACTCAGCGAAGCGATGTCCCGGTAAATAAGGATAGGCGGCCATTCTTTACTCTGGCCCTCATATCTTAAACGGGGATGAAACCCGGTTATTGCATCAATATATGAATCCGAAGAGGTCTGATACCGCAACGGAATTGAATATCGAGTCGTAGAAGAAGCTTACGATACCCAGCAGGATGATACCCAGCACGGTTGCCCACAGGCTGACGCGCTCGCTGCAGGTGGAGCGGAATGTCGCGATGCGGGGTTCTTCAGGTGAGATATACATCGCCTTCACCACCAGCAGGTAGTAATAGAGGGAGATGATAGTGTTGATAAGGGCAATCAGCACGAGGATATAGATGGCAATCGAACCCTGGTTGATGGCCGAGGTGAAGATGAAGAACTTGCTGAAGAATCCAGCAAAGGGAGGGATACCGGCCAGCGAGAACATCGCGAGGGTCATCGAGAAGGAGAGCCAGGGATTGGTCTTGGAGAGGCCGTTGTAATCGGTCATCTCCACCATTCCGGTCTTGTTCTCGATTGCGCCGATAACACCGAATGCGGCAAGGTTGGAGAAGATGTAGACAAGGATGTAATACATCATCGCTGTCAGGCCCATCTCATTGCATCCCACGATACCGAGCATGATATATCCGGCCTGGGAAATGGAGGAGAAGGCCAGGAAACGCTTCATGTTGCGCTGACGGATGGCGAAGAGGTTACCGACAGTGATGGTGGCGATAATAAGTGCATAAAGCATCCACTCCCATACCTGGCTATAGAACTGGCCGAAGGCCTGCACCAGAATCACCAAGAAGGCGAAAGCGGCAGCACCCTTGGAAATAACCGACAGGTAAGAGGTGACGGGGGTGGGAGCGCCCTGATATACATCGGCTGTCCAGAGGTGGAAGGGGACAAGCGAAAGCTTGAAGCCGAGACCCGAGACAACGAATGCCAGGGCCATGATCAGCATCGTGTTGCTCTGCGAGCCGAGCTGCATGGCGATGTCCTCGAAGTAGAGCGAACCGGCCAGACCGTAGACAAACGACAGACCCATCATGAAAATAGCAGATGAGAACACGGCGGTCATAAGATATTTGACAGCGGCCTCGTGGCTCTCATAACGGTGCTTGTCGAAAGCCACCATCGCAGCCAGAGGCAGCGACGCTGATTCGAGACCGATGAGGAAGAGGAGGAAATGACGGGCCGAAATCATCAGGTACATTCCGAAGAGTGTCACCAGCAGGAGTTCGTAATATTCTCCACGGCGCACAGCCTGGAAATCGGAGTTGACCCAGGAGGTAGCCTGGACAAGCACAATCAGCACACCGACATTCAGGATGTTCTTTATCATCGCGCAGACGGGTGACGTTACGTACATTCCGGCGAACGCCTCGACGGTGTCTGCCGTGCCGCCCCAGATGAAGCTCCACGCTGTGAAGAGGAGGAACAGCACTGAGGTGACCGCTGAGGTCGCGCCCAAGGCTTTGCGGGGCATGAACGTATCATAGAGGAATACCAACAGGAACACCACAAGCAGGGCGATTTCCTGTTTCATTGCCAAAAATTGAGAGTAATCCATGTGACAGAATTGGTTTCTTCCGTTTCAAAGGTTTGTCAACATCAGTTGAGGCCGATGGCGCGGAATATTTCGGGGCTGAAGGTGAAACGAATAAGGCTCTCGAAGAAGTTGGGGAAGCAACCGATGGCGGCCACGCTGACGATGAGAGTGATGGTCGAAAGGCGTTCCCACCAGGTGGCGTCGGTAAGCTCGGCGTGATGGGGGTCGAGAACCGGGCCGAAGAGGAGCTTGCCGACTGTGCGGAGGATGTAGACCGCTGTAATCACAATCGAGCAGCAGGCCACGATGGTGAACACTCGGTGGAACATATCAGTATGCTCGAACGAGCCGACGAAGATTGTCATCTCGGCGACGAAGCCCGACAGACCGGGGAGACCCAGCGAGGCCATACCGGCGATGACATATCCTACACCGAGGAAGGGGAGGATTTTCATCAGACCACCCATCAGACGGATGTCGCGGGTATGGGTACGTCCGTAAATCATACCGATCAGAGCAAAGAACAGGGCTGTCATCAGACCGTGGGAAAGCATCTGCATGATGGCACCGGTGAGGGCTGTGGTGTTGATCATCAGGATAGCGAACAACACCATACCGCAGTGGCTTACCGAAGAGTATGCGTTGATATACTTGAGGTCGGTCTGCACGCAAGCCGAGAAGGCTCCGTAGACAACCGAGATACCGGTCAGGATGAGGAATATCCAGGCGAGGTCGTTGGCGGCCTGAGGCATCAGGTACATGGCCACACGGAAGCATCCGTAACCTCCGAGCTTCATAAGCACACCGGCGTGGAGCATCGACACGGCGGTCGGAGCGCAGGCGTGACCGTCAGGACTCCAGGTGTGGAAGGGGAACATGGCGCCCAGCACACCGAAACCGACGAAGCACATCGGGAAGAGGAAATACTGCCATCCCTTGGAAATGCTGGCGTTCTGTGAAATCTCAAGGATGTTCCATGTGAGCTGCTGGCCTTCGGGCGCGGAATGGAAGTAGATACCGATAAGGCTGAGCATCAGGAAGGCTGAACCGCCCATCAGCATCAGGGTAAGCTTCATTGCCGAGTATTCCTTGCGGCCGGTGCCCCAGACTCCGATAAGAAGGTACATCGGGATAAGGGCGACCTCGTAGAACATGAACATCGTGAAGAGGTCGATTGAGATGAAGAAGCCGTAGACTCCGGTCGAAAGGAGGATGAGCCACATAAAGAAGTGGCGGGCATCGTCAATCTTCCAGGAGGCGAATGAGCCGGCGAAAACGATAATCGACGAAAGGATAAGCATCGCGATGGAGATTCCGTCCACACCGACGGAAAGCTTGATGTTCAGCGGAGCGAACCATGTCCAGTCTCCCCGGAAGAGCATCTCCTCCATATTGCCTGCGGCGCGGAGGGCGATGTAGTCGCAGAGGACCCACACGCTCAGGCCCATCAGCAGGATTGAACCCGCGACGGCTACCGTGCGGACCTGCCTGATGTTTTTGCATATGGCGAAACCAGCCAGCATCAGCAGGGGAATCACCACGAAGTAAATCAGAAGGTTTGAAAACATCTCTGTTTCTGTATTTCTATGATACTATATTTTCACTGTAAGGATTCGGGAGACTGCCGGTCAGATGAGGCAGACGGCGGTTATCGCGCCAAGGAGTATGACACCCACCAGGTAGACCCAGACATAGAACTGGATATTGCCTGACTGGAGGCCACGGATGGCAAACGAGATGCGCTGTGTAACCCAAGCCAGACCATCCATCGAGCCGTCTATGACGTGGCGGTCAAACCATGCGATGGGCTTGGAGATACATCCGAAGATAATCTTGTGGGTGATGAACATATAAAGCTCGTCCCAGTAGAAGCGGTGGTAGCACCAGTCCCAGAGCATGGGTAGGGCGTTCTTCATCTTTGCGGGGAGCGGGTTCTCCTTCTTGTACATCACGGTGGCCAGCAGGATTGCCACGATGGCAACCGCGAGGCTTATCGATGCCACGCTCCAGTCGAGAGCGCCAAGGTTGGTGAAGAAGTTGACCGACTCGAACATCGGATGACCGTTCCAGGTGACGAGGTTGCCGAAAGGCACGAATCCGGCCACGCAGGAAATAACCGCGAGGATTACCAGCGGGAGGGTCATTGTCCAGGGCTGATCATGGGGAGCGTGGTGACCTTCGGGCACCTTGTGTTCCTTCCACCAGAAAATCAGATAGTAGAGACGGAACATGTAGAAGGCTGTCAGACCGGCCACTGCCGACATCCAGATATACCAGAAAATCGACTGGCCGAAGACTGCTGTCAGGATTTCATCCTTGGAGAAGAATCCGGCGAAAGGAATGATACCGGCGATGGCCAGACAACCGATCAGGAATGTGATATGGGTAATCGGCATATGCTTGCGCAGGCCGTGCATTGCGGTGTAGTCGTTCGACCCGATAGCGTGGATGAGCGCACCGGCGCAAAGGAAGAGCAGGGCCTTGAACATCGCGTGGGTGAAGAGGTGGAACATAGCCGCCATATAACCCAGACCGTGGTGGAACTCGGGACGGGCAACACCCAGCGAAACCATCATGAACGCAATCTGCGAAATGGTCGAGAAGGCCAGCACTCGCTTGATGTCGACCTGGGTACAGGCCACCATCGCGGCGTAGAAAGCTGTCAGCGCACCGACCACTGTGATGATGTTCAGGGCAACCTCCTCCATCAGGTAGAGGGGGAAGAGACGGGCCACGAGGAACACACCGGCCACAACCATAGTAGCGGCGTGGATGAGGGCCGACACAGGGGTCGGGCCTTCCATCGCGTCGGGGAGCCAGATATGGAGCGGCATCATCGCCGACTTACCCATACCGCCCATAAAGATGAGGACAAGGGCCCAGGTCAGCACCGAACCACCCATAAATACGGGGGCGGGAGAAGTCGCAATCCAGTTGCGCACACCTTCAGCGGTGGTCAGGTCAACCTGATATACATTGGTCATACCATCGACACCGACAGAGGTGAAGTTGGTGAAGTCGAATGTTCCGGTGTAGAAGCTCAGCACCAGGATACCGATCAGGAAGCCCAAGTCGGCGAAACGGGTGACGATGAATGCCTTCTTGGATGCGGACACCGCCGAGGGCTTGGTGTAATAGAATCCAATCAGCAGGTAGGAAGAAGCACCCACAAGCTCCCAGAAGATATACATCTGGAAAATGTTGGTAGCCACAACCAGTCCTAACATAGAGAAGCTGAAGAGCGACAGGAAGGCATAGAAACGCTGGAAACCTGTCTCCCACACGCCGTGATGGTCGCGCATATAACCGTTGCTGTAAAGGTGGACCATAAATGATATGGTCGTGATGACAACCAGCAACAGAGCGGAAATCGGGTCAAGCAGGAAGCCAAGGCGAATCACGAGGGATTCGGTGAAGGCCAGCCAGTCCCAGTTGAAGATGACACTCTGCAGGCGGACACCCTCCTGGTTGATGAACTCGGAGGAGCCTGAGAAGAAGTAAGTGAAAGCGGTGATGTAGGCCAGCACCATTGTCACTCCCATGCCGAGAGTGCCGAGGATGCCTGCGGTGCGGTGGGCCATCTTGTGGCCGAAAAGTCCCAGCACCAGGAACATCGTCAGGGGCAAAGCCAGGATAATGATAGGTATTACGGGTTCCATATCGGTGCTTAGAATTTCATTTTAGTTACATCGTCGACATCAATCTTCTCCGAGACGCGGAAGACATTGATGATGATGGCGATTGCCAACGCGGTCTCGGCAGCGGCCAGGGCGATGGCGAACAGGGTGAAGAACATGCCTTCAAGCTCACCGGGGAAGAGGAAGCGGTTGAAGACAACGAAGTTGATGTCGACCGCGTTGAGCATCAGCTCCAGGGAGATGAGCATCGCGATCATATTCTTGGGGGTGATAAAGCCATAAACGCCGCAGCAGAACATCAACAGGCTCGGAATCAGATACCAGAGGATTGTAAGTTCCATTATTCGCGGGGTTTAGTTTTTATTTTTGCGGGCTACGACAACACCGCCGATTATACAGGCGAGCAACAGCACGCTGATGGCCTCGAAGGGGAGCAGATACTGGCCGTGGGCCGTCCCCATGAGGGTCTCGCCGATTTGATTCATTGAAGGATTCTCTCCCTGGGGGAGCGCTGTCCAGAGTTCGCAGCGGCTAACCAGTGAGTAGCCGGCGGCAATCAGGAGCAACAACGAGCCGACAAGGCCGAGGGCGCGTTTCCGGGAGGCAAGTTTGGCACTGTTGTCGCCGGGGTGGCTCGTCAGGAGTATTGAGAAGACGAACAGGACCACGATACCGCCCGCATACACCGCAATCTGAACCGCGCCCAGGAACTCATAGTCGAGCTTGAAATAGAGAGCCGCGGTAGCGAAGAGGGTGAAGAGCAGGTAGGTCGCGGCGCGCAGAATCTTGCGCGTGGTGACAGCAAGCACCGAGCAGATGACAATCGTCAGAGCGATTACCACATAAACGATGATACTTCCTACTGATTCCATATTACTTTTTTACTTTTTTCTGATTGGTTTGTGAGGCCCGGATATCAGGCATTGCCTTTCTCGGCCTTGAGTTTGGCGGCCTTTTCGAGGGCGGCTTTCACCTTGGCGATTTTCTCAGGGTCTCCGGTGGCCTCGGCGGCTGCAAGAGCCTTCTTGGCCTTCTCATCAAGCTCGACAGTCGCTGGAGCCTCCGTAGCGGCGGCTTTCTTGGCGGCGGCTGCGGCCTTTGCGGCTTCGATTTTGGCCTTCTTCTCAGCCTCCAGCTTGGCAATCTGCTCGGGGGTAGGCTTGGGTTCGGGCTTCTCGGGGAGGTAGTTGAGCTGCTTCACGAGCTTTGAACGGGTGAAGACAGCCTGCTCGAAATCGTTGCTGAACTCGATTGCGTTGGTCGGACAGGTCTGAACACAGAGCTGGCAGAATGTACAGCTGCCGAGATCATAGATATAACGGTCAAGCTTTTTCTTCTTTTTGCCGTCCCAGGTGTCGACCATCTTTGTCTCGATGGAGATTGTTCCGTTGGGACAGTTTCTCTCGCATGTCCCGCAGGCGATGCACTTGTGGTTGCCCTCTTTGTCATAGATGAACTGGAGGGTGGCGCGGAAGCGCTGGGCGACGTGCATATCCTCGCGGTTGTCGGGATATTTCTCAGTAATCTTCGGGGTGACGAACTCCTTGCCGGTCACTTGCAGACCTTTGACAAGGCTGGTCACTCCTTTTCCCAGACCTGAAAAATAATCTTTAATACTACCCATATTGTTTTTTAAGCGATATGATAATGTCAGTTATTATTCATGGAAGGTCACTTCACCTGGCCGCCGAGAATGTCGAGCAACTCGGTGGTGATGGCCTGCTGGCGAAGTTTGTTGAACTCAAGCTGCAACTGGTCGTGGAGCTTCTTGGCGTTGTCGTTGGCGCTCTGCATGGCCATCACGCGGGCAGCCTGTTCGCTGGCACGGTTCTCGGTGAAGATGTCCTGGATTACAGCCAGCAGATACATCGGCAGCACTTTCGCGAAAATCGCGTCGGCCGACGGCTCGAAGATATAGGGCTTGACAGCCACCTCTCCTTTCACCCCGGCAAACGCCTCGGAGGTAACGGGGAGAAGTCCGGCCGACTCTATGCGCTGGCGGCTCACCGACTTGTATGACATGTAAAGCACCTCCACGCGGTCGAATTCTCCCGACAGGAAGCTGTCACGCAGACTCCAGGTGAAATCGCGCACCTCGGTCGTCTTGGAATCGACATCCTGGGGAAGGCGCACATCCACACCGGCAATCTTTATCTTCGATGCAGCCTTGGCCATTTTGACACCGACAGGGATGACGGTGACTTTCACCTCGTCGCCGAACGCCGAACGGAACTCGCCGATTTTGGCCAGCAGCTGCTTGAAGATGTTTATGTTGTAGGCTCCGCAGAGTCCGTCATCGGAACCCCAGACAACCACCGCCACGCGGTCGACAACCGGGCGTGGAGTCATAAGCGGCGAATCGAAAGCCGCATCGGAAGCGAGCAGGTTGCCGATGATTGTCTCCACCTGGTCGCGGTAGGGACGCAGCTGACGGAGCGCGCCCTCGGCCTTATGCATTTTCGCCGACGAAATCATCTTCATCGCGCCGGTGATTTTCTCTGAGGAGGCCACCGAGCCGATTCTGCCTTTGAGTTCTCTTAATGTTGCCATTAACGGTTGTTTGCGGGAGTCGGGTTAATTGTTGTTGGTTGGGGTTTGCAAGCCTGCGCGTGCCTTGGTCAGGCGTAACGCTGGGCCACCTCTGTGGCGGCCTCGGTGAGCTTGGCGGTGCAGTCGTCGGTCAGCTGACCTGACTTGATGACATCAAGCACTTCGGCCTGGTATTTTGCGTGGAGCAGCTGGAGAAGTCCCTGCTGGAACTCGGCCACCTTCTCGACAGGCACATCAGACAGAAGGCCGTTAACGCCGCAGTAGATGACGGCAACCTCCTCCTCCACTGCCCAGGGTTTGTACTGGGGCTGGATGAGCAGACGCTCGTTCTTGCGGCCACGGTCGATGACGCGTGCTGTCACGGGGTCGATGTCGCCACCGAACTTGGTGAACGACTCCAGCTCACGGAACTGGGCCTGGTCGATTTTCAGTGTACCTGCCACCTTCTTCATCGACTTGATCTGGGCGTTACCGCCGACACGCGACACGGAGATACCCACGTTGATGGCCGGGCGGATACCACGGTTGAACAGCGCGGTCTCAAGGTAAATCTGACCGTCGGTGATTGAAATCACGTTTGTCGGGATGTAAGCCGACACGTCGCCTGCCTGGGTCTCGATGATGGGGAGGGCAGTCAGTGAGCCGCCACCCTTGACCATCGGCTTGAGCACCGCAGGCAGGTCGTTCATGCTCTCTGCCACCTGCTGGTTGTCGATAATCTTTGCGGCACGCTCAAGAAGACGTGAATGGAGGTAGAAGATATCACCGGGGTAAGCCTCGCGGCCCGAGGGACGCTTCAGCACCAGCGAAATCTCGCGGTATGCAACAGCCTGCTTCGACAGGTCGTCATATATGATAAGGGCATCGCGCCCGGTATCGCGGATGAATTCTCCGATTGCCACACCGGCAAACGGGGAGTAGTAACGCATGGCGGCGGAGTCGGCTGCGGTAGCTGCCACC
>ERZ860264.2160-NODE-2160-length-11285-cov-3.375423_pt1 | contig 11285 bp, 8 predicted proteins | sample MGYA00509980_ERZ860264 | MGnify/ENA primary metagenome ERZ860264 (study PRJEB30046, sample SAMN00715212) | human gut metagenome | study: EMG produced TPA metagenomics assembly of the A metagenome-wide association study of gut microbiota in type 2... | reverse complement strand
GGCGTTTTCCCGTTTTTCCGTTTCTATTTTGAGATTTTTCAAGTGTTAAATTCCGGGATATTATTTTTACTACGCAAGAACGCTCTTTATGGCTGAATGAGGATGGAAGATCGAAGAGGTGCGATATGCGGGAAGTGGCGTCGAAGATGCGACAACATGCAAAACGACAGGGACTGTGGCCTGTGGAGCATGTAAAATAAAGAAGTCAGGAGCATTAAAAACATATAAAATAGCGAAGTCTGAGCATTTTTTCATTATCTTTGCCACATAATTATTCATGTAGATTTCAGGCACATAATTTAATACGCTTAGAAGAAAAGACAATGGAAATATACCACGGAAGCTATATAAAGATAATATCTCCGAAAATCATAGAAGGCGGATTCTATAAAGACTTCGGCAACGGATTCTATTGCACACAGCTGAAAAGGCAGGCCGAAAGGTGGGCAAGGAGATACGACAGTCCGATGGTCAATACATACGAGTATAAAGAAAATCCCGGTCTCAACATTCTGAGATTTGACGAAATGAACGATGAATGGCTTGACTTCATCGTCAGCTGCCGGAGCGGACAGCCTCACGGCTATGACATTGTGATGGGGGCTATGGCCGACGACCAGATCTACAACTATGTGGCCGACTTCATCAGCGGAGTGATTACGAAGGAACAGTTCTGGGTGCTCGCCAAATTCAAATACCCGACACACCAGATAAACCTCTGCACCAAGGAAGCACTGGAATGTCTTACGTTTAAAAACTGTGAGGAAATTATATGAACGGACGTGAAGAAAAGAAATGGAACGACCTGTTTTTCGTTTGCAGCCTGATTGAATATATCGCCCGAAAAACAAGAAACGAACGCCGCGACATCGTGAATGCGATGGGACGCGACGGGCTGGAACATTATTACAGCCTGGCCGACGTCTACCATTGTGATAACATCGACAGAGTGACCGCCGACATCATTGCCAAATACGGCATCAGACAAGGCTCTTACGACAATCTGAGCAACGTCGACGGGCGCCTTCCGACGCACTGGGACATCGGAAAAGTGATGCACCGGATCATCAAGAAAGTGACCGGTGACGAAAACGGAGACATCATAGAAGCCTTAATCAAGGTGTATAATTCGTGGATAGTAAGGAAAATCGACAACTACAACAGCTCCATGTACTACGAGAACGACAGCTATCTCTACGCCTCTTATGTCGCCGGACATGCCTTGTGAGAAGTGAAGAAGAGACGGCTTCCAGAGCACAGTCCTCCGCATAGACACTGTTTCGCAAATAAATTCCGACCATGTTCGCCGGTCCTGCAAGGCCGGACTGACACTCCGCGAACCGCCAGTGAATGCACATCCGGTCTATATATCACTGACTACAAGCAACATTCCGCACCATTCCCTTTGCCGGCAGGAATATTATTAGTACCTTTGCGGCATAGGATTTTCGTGCGAAAATGCGGAGTTGGGAGGCATCGTCATGGTGCTGATTAGGTCACTGAAAGTTTGCGACAGATTATTATATATAACTAAGGTACACTGAATGAAAGAATTTGTAATATCCGAGGCCAAAGCCGAGACGGCTGTGCTTGTGGGCCTGATAACCAAGGAACAGGACGAAGCGAAGACCAAGGAATATCTTGACGAGCTGGAGTTTCTCGCCGACACGGCCGGCGCCGTCACCGTGAAGCGCTTCACGCAGAAGGTGAACGGGCCGAGCTCGGTGACATACGTCGGTTCGGGAAAACTCGAAGAGATACGCCAGTTCATCGAGGCGGAGGAAGACGCCGAACGCGAGGTCGGAATGGTCATCTTCGACGACGAGCTGTCGGCCAAGCAGATGCGCAACATCGAGAAGGAGCTGAAGGTGAAAATACTCGACCGAACGAGCCTCATCCTCGACATCTTCGCCATGCGCGCACAGACGGCCGAGGCCAAGACCCAGGTCGAACTGGCCCAGCACCGCTACATGCTCCCCCGTCTGCAGCGCCTCTGGACTCACCTCGAGCGTCAGGGAGGCGGCTCGGGCTCGGGCGGCGGAAAGGGAAGCGTGGGACTGCGCGGACCGGGTGAGACGCAGCTCGAAATGGACCGGCGTATCATCCTCCAGCGCATCACGCTCCTGAAGCAGCGCCTCGAAGAGATTGACCGCCAGAAGACGACGCAGCGGAAGAACCGTGGACGGATGATCCGCGTGGCGCTGGTGGGATATACCAACGTCGGGAAGTCGACGATGATGAACCTGCTGGCCAAAAGCGACGTCTTCGCCGAGAACAAGCTCTTCGCCACGCTCGACACGACGGTGCGCAAGATGGTCATCGAGAACCTGCCGTTTTTGCTCGCCGACACCGTCGGCTTCATCCGCAAGCTGCCCACCGATCTCGTCGATTCGTTCAAGTCGACGCTTGACGAGGTGCGCGAGGCCGACCTGCTGGTCCACGTCGTCGACATCTCCCACCCCGATTTCGAGGAACAGATAAACGTCGTCGACAAGACACTCGCCGAGCTCGGATGCGCCGACAAGCCGTCGATGATTGTCTTCAACAAGATTGACGCCTACACATGGGTGGATAAAGAGGAGGATGACCTCACGCCGCCGACACGCGAGAACATCTCGCTCGAAGAGCTGAAACGCACGTGGATGGCCAAGATGGCGGACAACTGTCTGTTCATTTCCGCCCGCGAGAAGCAGAACATCGACGAGCTCCGCGACATATTATATAAGCGCGTGCGCGAGCTGCACGTCCAGAAGTATCCCTACAACGACTTCCTCTACGACAGCTATGAGTGACATCGTGGACAACTACCGCAGCCTCACGCTCGACGAGATTGCCGCCATGGAGAGTCAGGGGTGTACGGCCGGCGACTGGAACACGGTGCGCGTGGCCGAAGCGTTCAGCCCCGGCAACATACGCGGCGTGACCTTCTGCGGCACGGTCTGCCTCGGAGTCTTCGACAAACAGATTGAGATAGGCGAAGGATTCATGCGTCAGGCCGGCATCAGAAACGCCGTCCTGCGCGACGTCACCGTCGGCGACAACTGCCTGATAGAGAACATCGGATGCTACATCAGCCGCTACGACATAGCCGAAGAGTGCTACATAGCCAACGTCGGCCGCATGGCCACCGACGACGGAGCCACCTACGGCAACGGCAACGTCGTCTCCGTGCTCAACGAGGCGGGCGACGGCAATGTCATCATCTACGACGGGCTAACCTCCCAGATGGCCGCCTTCATGGTCGCCCACGCCTCCGACGCCGATTTCATGGCCCGGATGCGGGCCATGGTGGCCCGCGACGTGGAGACACGGAGGCCGGAATGCGGCACGATAGGCTACCGCGGGAAAATCACGAACACGCGGGAGATTGTCAACACTATCGTCGGCGACGACTGCGAGATAAGCGGAGCGTCGCTCATCAGCGACTGCACGCTCACCGGAACGCCCGAGGCCGGGACATACATCGGCCACGACGTCATCTGCGAGAACACCGTCGTGGCGGCCGGAGCGTCGGTGACGGACGGGGCGAAGGTCTCCTGCTGCTTCATCGGGGAGGCCTGTCACATCGGCCGCGGCTTCTCCGCGGAGAACAGTCTCTTCTTCGCCAACTCCTACATGGCCAACGGCGAGGCATGCGCGGCGTTCTGCGGACCGTTCACCGTGAGCCACCACAAGTCCACACTGCTCATCGGCGGCATGTATTCGTTCTATAACGCCGGCTCCGGAACGAACTTCAGCAACCACGCCTACAAGCTCGGCCCGATACACTACGGCACGCTCGGACGCGGCTCAAAGACGGCCAGCGGCGCCCATTTGCTCATGCCGGCGACCATCGGAGAGTTCTCCATGCTGATGGGCAAGATTGAGAACCATCCCGACACGGGCGCCCTGCCTTTCTCCTACATCATCGCCAGCGGCGGCAGGACCCACATCGTGCCCGGCCGCAACATCACGACCGTCGGCACGTGGCGCGACACGGCGAAATGGCCGCGGCGCGACATGCGCCCGCACGGCGGCCGCCGGAGCCTCGTCTGCTTCGACTGGCTGAGCCCGCTCACCGTCACGGGGGCCATACGGGGCCGCCATCTGCTGGAAAGCCTGCGCGAGGAACAGGGCGAAGACGCCGCCGAATATGTCTTCGGAGACTGCGTCATACGCAACAGCGCGCTGCTGAAAGGCATCCGCTACTACGACATGGCCATACGGCTCTATATGGGCGAGGCCGTGAAGAACCACTACTGCGAGCTGCCGGAGAGCAGCGTGGGCACCGGCGGCTGGACCGATCTGGCCGGACTGCTGGTCCCCGAGAGCGAGGTGGAGCTGCTGGCGGACGACATCAGAAGCGGCGTGACCGGCGACGTGGCCGCCGTGGAGGAACGTTTCGCCACGATGGCGGCCAGATATGAGGACTACAAATGGAACTGGACCTACCGCGTCATCCTCGACTACTTCGGGCTGGACACGCTCACGGAGGCCGACCTGCAGCGCATCACGGACGAATATGAGGCCGCACGGCGCGACCGCAATGCCGCCATAAGGCTCGACGCAGAGCGCGAATATGCCCTCGGCGACGTGGAGGAAAGCCTTCTCGGCGAGTTCCTGGAGAAGCTCGAAGACTCCGCCGGAGCCTGAATCACGGCAAGAAACTTACGGACAGGAAAGGCCATCGGGGCCGGAAGACGCAGCAGCATCTTCCGGCCCCAACCGTTTCAGCCATACCGCCGAAAGCTGACAAAATAACACAAAAATAGCCCCGAGGGCGACAATAATTCCTTTTTATGTTTGTCCGCATGGCAAAAATCATTACCTTTGCAAGCACAACACTACATCGTTGGTATTCATAAACAATTTAACAACAAAATGAGATTAAAATTCATTGCCACTGCCTGCATTGCGGCCGCCATGACAGCATTAGCGTCACAGACGGCTCAGGCAAAAGAGTACAAGTATCAGACCGTCGGGGGCGATCTGACAAACGCCCGTATCTACACGCTGGACAACGGTCTGAAAGTCTACCTCTCGGTGAACAAGGACGCCCCGCGCATACAGACGTATATCGCCGTGCGCACGGGAAGCCGAAACGATCCGGCCGAAACAACGGGTCTGGCCCACTATCTGGAGCACCTGATGTTCAAGGGAACGAAGAACTTCGGAACGTCCGACTATGCCAAGGAAGCGCCGCTGCTCGACTCCATCGAGGCCCGGTATGAGGTCTACCGCACGCTGAAAGACCCGGAACGGCGCCGTCTGGCCTACCGCGGAATTGACAGTCTGTCGCAGATTGCGGCACAGTATTTCATCCCGAACGAGTATGACAAGCTGATGTCGTCCATCGGAGCCGAGGGCACGAACGCCTATACGAGCTATGACATGACGGTCTATGTCGAGGACATTCCCGCCAACGAGGTCGAAAACTGGCTGCGTGTGGAGAGCGACCGCTTCCGGAATATGGTCATCCGCGGTTTCCACACCGAGCTGGAAGCCGTCTACGAGGAATATAACATAGGCCTTTCAGATGACAGCAACAAGTCGTTTGACGCCATGGCAGCCAAGCTCTGCCCCGGCCACCCCTACGGCACACAGACCGTGATAGGCACTCAGGAGCATCTGAAGAACCCGTCAATCACGAACATCAAGAACTATTTCAACCGCTATTACGTGCCGAACAACATCGCGTTCTGCATGGCCGGCGACATGGACCCAGACAAGGTCATCGCCCTCATCGACAAGTATTTCGGTTCATGGAAGGCAAGCCAGACGCTCTCGCGCCCGGAATATCCGGCGCTGAAGCCCCTGACAGCGTCCCGCGACACCACTGTCGTAGGACAGGAAGCCGAGAACATCATGCTGGCATGGCGCTTCAACGGAGCGTCTGACGCACAATCGGACACGCTCGACGTCATCTCGAAAATGCTCGCCAACGGCAAGGCCGGTCTCTTCGAGCTCAATCTGGAGCAGAAGATGCTGGCTCAGGGCGTGAGTGCATACAACTTCGGTCTGACCGACTACTCCTGCCTCTTGATCAACGGCTACCCCAAGGACAACCAGACGCTCGAAGAGCTGCGCACGCTCATACTCGGTGAGTTCGACAAGCTGAAGCGCGGCGAGTTCTCCGACGACCTCCTGCCCTCGGTCGTCAACAACATGAAGCTCAACCACTACAAGGGAATGAAGAGCAACGACTATCGCGCCGACCTCTTCGTCAGCTCGTTCATCCACGGCACCAAGTGGGAAGACGAGGCCCGGAAGTACGACCGCATCGCCGGCATGACCAAGCAGCAGATCGTCGACTTCGCCAACCGCCACTTCGGCGACAACTTTGTCTGCGTCTACAAGAAGATGGGCAACGACACGACACTGAAGAAAATCGACAAGCCCACCATCACGCCCATCCCGACGAACCGCGACATGAGCAGCCGTTTCCTCAAGGAAATCACCGGAGCCGAGGTTGAGCCGATACAGCCGCGCTTCCTCGATTTCAAGAAGGACATGACCGTATCGGCGGTCAACAAGACGCTGCCGCTCTACTATAAGCACAACGACGAGGACGACCTCTTCACCCTCGCCTTCTGCTACGACTTCGGAACCGAGGACGTCAAGGGCCTCGACCTCGTGCCGGACTACCTCTATTATATAGGAACGGACAAGAAGACGTCGGCCGAGATAAAGCAGGAGTTCTACAAGCTGGCCTGCAACTATTCGCTGTCTGTCAGCGACAACACCCTCTGGGTCTATCTCAACGGCCTCAACGAGAACCTCCCGCAGGCCCTCCGCCTCTTCGAGGATTTCCTGAAGAACGCCAAGGGCGACACCGAAGCATACGAACAGTATGTCAATCTGGTCATGAAGGGCCGCGAGGACAACAAGACCAGCCAGCAGTATAACTTCTACGCGCTGCGCCAGTACGGCCAGCTCGGAGCATACAACAGCATTCGCAACACGCTGAGCGAGAAGGAACTGCGCGACGGCGGAGCACAGATGCTGCCCGACATGATCAAGGGTCTCAACTCGATGGAGCACACCGTGATGTACTACGGACCCTATACGGAGAAGCAGCTGGGCTCGCTCCTCGCCAAGGAGCACAAGACTTCGAAGAAACTCTCGCCCGTGCCCGCCGGCCGCGAGTACACCAACGAGACCACACAGGCCAACGACGTGGTCATCGCTCCGTATGACGCGAAGAACATCTACATGATGCAGTTCCACAACGAGAACCGCACATGGAATCCGGAGGAGGCTCCCGTCAAAGCCCTCTTCAACGAATATTTCGGCGGAAGCATGAACGGCATCGTCTTCCAGGAGCTGCGCGAGGCCCGCGGACTGGCCTACCACGCATCGGCATACTACAACGAGCCGGGGCTGAAGAACAAGCCCGAGACGTTCTACACCTACATCATCTCTCAGAACGACAAGATGGCCGACTGCATCAGCACGTTCAACTCAATCATGGACACCTTCCCGCAGTCGCAGGGTGCATTCGACATCGCACGCCAGAGCCTGACCAAGAAGCTGCAGAGCCAGCGCACTCTGCGCGAGAACGTGCTCTTCGCATACCGCAACGCCGTCCGCCGCGGCATCGACTATGACATCGACGAGCGCATCTACAACGCCCTGCCGTCGATGAAGCTCGAAGACGTCGTGCGCTTTGAGCAGCAGAACATCGCCAACAAGCCGTTCCGCTACATCATCCTCGGCGACGAGAAGGAGCTGGACATGAAGGCTCTGGAGAACCTCGGACCCATCAAGCGCCTCTCTACGGAGGATATTTTCGGATACTAACTATATTCCTGCTTTTGACAAGCGGGACACCGATACCTTAAAAATAAGGTTCTGAACACTGAGACACGGAGACACAGTGGTTGATATATAACCCTGTGTCTCCGTGTCTTTGTGGTTGCAGACTTGCAATCACGGCGTGCGATTATCTTCCGGACAGCCTTGATTGCCTGTATGCATAAGCGCGAATGGCATCACACTTATTTACAAAACGACCTCCACCAAAACTTTCGTTTCAGCGCGTTTCCGACCCCCGGGAGGCCCTTACGGGATTGTTCCGTGACCGTCCGGCACGCAAAAACAGACGCGTTTTTGCCCCACTCTGCCCCCGGGAGGGCCTTACGGCTTTTCCAGAACGAAGATTTCGTGTGATTTCTGATGTCTGAATTTGTCCTAAAAAGCTACCGCTTCTTTGCCGTAAGGGCCTCCTTGGGTCGCGACGGAGGCCTTACGGCAGTGCAACGGCGGCCTTGTTGCAATGCAACGGGGCCCTTACGGCGACCTCGGGAGGGCCTTACGGCAGGACTGCCGGCGTCCTGCGGTGGAGCGATGGGAATGCTACTGTCTGTAAGCGGCTGAATGACAGTGTGTTGTGAAAATGATGGGAAATCTCCCGCCGCGACCCCTGATTATTTGATACGCGCATGCTTGCGATATTTGCGCCCGCGGCGGAAAAATTTCAGAAAGTGGTGCTTCTCGCGGGCTTAAAAGTCAGAAAAAAGGGGACATGGACGCATTCTATGACATATTCAAAATGCGAATGCAGCACACGTGGAAGGATGTTCAGTCTTTCATACATGCCAGCGGTATGACCTTGACGCCGTCGTTGCGCGTGTATGCCATGCGGCTGCCGGTCATGACGATGAGCAGGTCCGGTTCGCGGAGCGGAACCTGTTTCTCCGTCTTGTTGTGTTCGCGGATGAGACGCCTTATCTCCAGGAGATGGCCCGCTCCCTCTTCTATCTCGCGGCTGCCGAGCTTACTTGCTTTTGACTTTTGTGGTGTTTTGGTTTTGACTTTTGCGTTTGGCTGGTGTTTCAGCACAGTCTCGTCCGCTGTTTTCAACACATTGTAGGGGCATAATCTTGTTTCTGCCCGAAACAGGAATGGTCTTTGCTTGAAAAAGAATGATGGGCTTTGTCGGCAGAACGAATATAAAAGAAACGCGGCGCAGATTGCGCCGGTCTTTTAGGGAACAGTGTGGGTTCCGTGGGACCGGCGTAATCTGCGCCGCTATGTCGTAGAGTGGCGCGTGCCTGTCAGAGCTTACATCTTGCCGATGATACCGCGCTGGGTGGCCTTCATGAATTCGATGATCGTGCGCACTTCCTGACCGTCGGGCACCTGCTGCTCAATCTGCTTGATGGCATCGAAGACGGAAGTCTGGCCGTGGAAGACGAGACGGTAGGCATTGGCGATGTGACCCTGTATCTTCTCGCTCACCTTGTGGTTGACCAGCGTCATCTTGTTGACGCCGCCATACTGGACGGGATTGCCGCAGGCAACGATATACGGTGGTATGTCCTTGCTGATGCGGCAGCCGCTGGACACCATGGCCGATGTTCCGATGCGGACCTTCGGGTTGATGATGACGCTGGACGAAAGGATGACACGGTTGCTGATTTCACAGTCGCCGGCAATCTTGACGCCATAGCCGAAAACGCATGCGTCGGTGATCTTTGTATCATGGGAGATGTGGACACCCTCCATGAGGAAGTTGCGGTTGCCGATGACGGTCTGGCCGTTGCTGAACGTGGCGCGGTTGATGACGACATTCTCGCGGATGGTGTTGTCGTCGCCGATTATCAGCGAAGTGTCGTCGCCCTTGTAGTAAAAATCCTGAGGCATGGCGCCGAGCACGGTGTTCTGGAACACCTTGTTGTTCTTGCCTAAGCGCGTACCCTTCATGATACTTACGTATGGAAAGATGACGCAGTCGTCACCGATTTCCACATCGTCTTCTATATATGCGAAAGGATAGATGGTGACGTTCTTGCCAATCTTCGCTTTCGGGCTGATTTCTGCTTTTTCGCTTATCATAAGTCTTTGGATGTTAGATGTTAGATGTCAGATGGTAAAATAACATCTACCATCTGACATTTACCATTATTTAATTTCTTCCTCCGCCGAGCGCACTGTAGAGGCTGACCACGGCCTGCATCTTGCTGAAGTCGTCAGCTGCCTTCGACAGCTCTGCGTTGAGCAGACTCGTCTGTGCGGAGATTACTTCGAGATAGGTGCTGCCGCTGCTTGTGTACAGTTGCTTGGTGTCTTCGACGTTCTTTGTCAGTACTTCCACCTGACGGGCTTCGAGCTTCGATTTCTCGTCGGCCGAGTTATACTGGACGAGGGCGTTGCTGACCTCGCTGCCGGCCTTGAGTATCGCGTTCTGCCAGTCGTTGTATGCCTGTTCCTGCTGGGCCTTGGCGACCTTCAGTCCGGCGATGAGCTGGCCGCGCTGGAATATCGGCTGAACGAGACTGCCGACGGCCGAGAGAAGCCACTTGCCGGGATTGACTATGCCCATGCCGCCGCTGTTGGTGTAGGCTCCTGTGCCGCTGATGGTGATGTTAGGGTAGAAACGGCTGCGCGCTGTCTCTGTGTCATAGAAGCACTGGGCGAGCTTCATCTCGGCTGCGTGGACGTCCGGACGGTTGTTGAGCATCTGGATGGCAACGCCTGTGCTCAGCTCTGTGGGCAGTGACTGGGCGTCGAGGCTGCTGCGGGCGATGGTCTGCGCGGGCTGGCCGAGCAGCAGTGAGAGGGAGTTCTCGACCTCACGGATCTGACGCTTTAGGTCGACGGCCTGTGCCTGAACGGAATAGTAGTTGGCCTCGGCGCTCTGAACGCTTGTCGAACGGGCGCGTCCGAGGTCCATCTGCAGTTTCATCATGTCCCATGTGTTCTTGGTCAGACCTTCCATCTTTGTCACTATCTCCAACTGACGGTCAAGCATCAGAAGGGTGTAGTACATATTGGCGATGCCGCTGACGATATTGCTCTGGACTGCCATCTGATAGTCCTTTGTGGCTATCAGTGCGACCTGTGCGCTGCGCTTCTGCGAGAGGAGATTGCCGAAGAGGTCGAAACTCCAGCTTGCCGTAACGGGAAGCGAGTAGGTCTTTGAGGGCGTATGGCCGTCCCATGACGAGAGTGTTCCCTGCGGAGAGAACGTGAACGACGGCACGAATGCCAGCTTGGCGGCCAGCAGCTGTGCCTTGACCATCTTCACGTTGAGCGCAGCGTTGAGCATGTCCGGGTTGTTGGCCAGTCCGGTCTCGATGAGCGTCTGAAGCTGCGGGTCGGTGAAGACGCTGCGCCATGGCAGATTGCCGAAGCTCGTGGTGTCGCTTACGGCCAGCGTGTCGGTGAGCGACGTCACGTCACGCACCAGTCCCTTGGTGTTCACGTCTTCGGGACGCTCGTATTTGTTGTAGAGTCCGCAGCTGCCGAGAAGCAGCGTTGCGGACATTATCATAATCAGTTTCTTCATATATCAAAGATTATAG
>ERZ860264.2156-NODE-2156-length-11305-cov-3.618222_pt1 | contig 11305 bp, 7 predicted proteins | sample MGYA00509980_ERZ860264 | MGnify/ENA primary metagenome ERZ860264 (study PRJEB30046, sample SAMN00715212) | human gut metagenome | study: EMG produced TPA metagenomics assembly of the A metagenome-wide association study of gut microbiota in type 2... | reverse complement strand
CCTTAAATTTTATTATTTTAGGAATATCCCTTGTTAATAATCAAACCGTTAAGCAGCAATCGGTGACAGGTGACAGAGATATAATTAAAATAATTGTATAGAGAGGTTAGAACATAAACATGGCAACGGCAACAATACGGTTGTTACATACGGCATGGGTATCTTGAATTTTCCCATTGGACGTATTGAGCGAACCATACCATGCAGAGCTTAATGTATATTCCAACCCGAATTTCCAGTGGGGGACATTGTAGGTCAGTTCTGCTCCTGCCGTAACTAATTGGTTAAGGTCTGTTCCTGTTCCATAAAGTTTTGCATCATTTCCTTTGGGAGCATATAGTGCATCACTTGTTCCCAGATTCTTGGCATAGCCTACGAAGATTCCCGGCTTCCATTTCTGTCCGTAGACAACGTTGAACCAAGAGCTGGAGAAACGTATCGGAGTATATTCTTGTTCTCCCGTTTGTTCGTTGACAGACTTGATCCCGAATCCACCCAAACCGGAAGCTTGTGTCAGATTGGATCCTAATACACTCTTCGCAGCGATGAACCAGTCTTTGTTGGTGTATTTCACATGAGCTTCGTATGAAAGAGTTGTGATGCGTTCGTCTACCTTGTATTTATCTGTATTTACTATAGACTCCGTACGTGGTTTCAATGATAACAACTCAATGCCTACGCCGGCCAGCAAACCGCCATTCTTATAATCAGCTCCGACATAAAATTCGGGAATACAGCTTTGCTTCAGATACTTATGTGTTTTCCCTTCCGGTCCTTGTGAAGTATATTGTGATTGCCACACTGCGGCTCCGGTAAGTTGGAAATTCTTGTTTGTATAGCGATAACGAATTTGTGGCGCACGGCTGAAGGGCTGAAACGGTGCTCCTACGGAGAGATTAAGAATCTGCGGAGACACATCTCCGAATAAGGGATGCCAGTTCTGTCCGAGTAATAAAGCTGATTTTCCCCAATCCAGATTCAAATAAGCATGACGAAGGCGAATGACCGAATAAGAAGTGCCTGTGCCGCGGAAGTCGACTTCTACTTTGGCAGATGTCTTGGCTGTTCCCAGTTTTGGACCGGCAACGTCTACTCCAAGGCGCGAATATAAAGTATAGAAGTTACTGTTGGGTGTTGAGTTCAAATCGTTCCCCTCCGGATCACGCACTTTGTCTTTTGGATACATATAAAACAATCCGTCTACGGTTTCTTCGTTAGCACGACTATTATAATAGAAGTCAGTACGAATCTGTCCATAGAATTTGAACTTGAAATCCTGCATTTGTGCGAAACTGCCTGATACGGTTATCAGACAAAGAAAGATTAGAATGTATTTTTTCATAATGTGCATGTTTGTAAACGGGCGCAAAATTACGTAAAATTACTGGTTATCAGTTTATCGTTGATTAAAAAAGGCAAGGATTGCCTGATTATATTTGTTGAGACTTGTGCTTTTATGAATTGCTTTCAGTAATTTTCTGTCTGCTTGCGGCATTAAATATTCCCAGAAAGTTTTCATTTTGTTCAGAAGTTGTTCGTCTCCTCCTTCCAACTGTTCTGCATATTGATTGTATACGCATTTGTGCATAGATTGCAATTTTTCTCTCATTTCATCGAACTCGAGTGCACGGTTTTGTCTATACTCCAAAGCTAATGCCGGGTTGGCAAGTAATCCCCGTCCTATCATCATTCCGGCTAGTCCGGGAAACTGTTCCTGAATGCGGTGAATATCTTCTACACTATTGATATCTCCATTATAGATGAGCGGATGCTTGCAGGCATTCTGAAAAGCCTCAAACGCTTTAAGGTCAACTTCTCCTTTGTATTGCTGTTTTCCCAAGCGGGGGTGCATAACCACTTGTCGCAAGGGTAGCTCATTGATAATCGGAGCCAGTTTCAGACATTCTTCCGGATCTTCCCAGCCCAACCTCATTTTGATGGAGAAACTTATTTGCGGATATTCTGTAATCAGGCTAAGTAACGCCTGAACTTCTTCGGGATAAGGAAGAATGCCGGAACCATTGTGGCGTTTAGCCAGCATGGGAAAAGGACATCCTATATTGATGTCGACTTCCTTATATCCCTTTTCAATGAATAGGGATAAGATTTTTTCTGCTTTCTCAAAAGAAGGGGCTATCAGTTGGGGAATCAGATGGGCTACCTGATTATTCCCGGGTTCGATTCCGCGGACATCTCTATGGCGGAATCCGCCTTTTTCGAGTCGTACAAATGGGGTATAATAAGTATCTATACCTCCGAAGCAGGCAGCATGAGCATTACGGTAAAACACTTCGGTGTAACCTTGTAATGGGGCAAAATGAATAGGAAGAGTCTTTGGCATTATTTTTATTTTTGTGCAAAGATACAGAAAAAGTAAAAGAGAGGAACCTCGCGGTCCCTCTCTTTCTGATGTTAAATTGATTAAAGTCTGATTTTTATAAACGTTTTCTATGATTGAAGGTTAGAAAAATTGGGGGATATATTTTTATTCTACAACGTTTATAGTCAGTTCACGTACTACTTGACCACCTTGATGGACGTAGTTTGCATTGTTGGCTACGAAAGTAGCGGTATATGTACCGGCCTCTTCATAGGTATGTGAGTATATCTCCAACGATTGCGAGATATTCTTGATAGCTACACCAGCGTCAGGATCGCAGGAACCGTTAAGGAGGATGGAATTGGAGATAAGCCAAGTATCTCCTTTTGTATACCCTGCTGCTCCGCCACTGGTTACGAAATCGCTTGGCTGGCTAATTCTCCAGAAATAAGGAATATTACCGTCTACAGTAGCATATGCTATTTTATCTGCATATTCTGCGCTTTTCATCTCTTCAAGTGTGAGGTTTTTATTTCCTAATGCTTCCTTCAATTTGGTAAGATGAGTGTTGTTTTTTGAAAGATCATCTAAATTGTAGGTTACATTTAAAGCCGAGAATTCGAAGTTCTTTGCATTAATTGTGGTTGATTTTCCATTGTTGAACTCCAGATTAAGCTGTAAGCCTTTAATATGTATTACAGGCATTGTGCTGCTATTATCAAGAGGGTTGAGGCGGAAAGCAATGCTGATTTCTTTACCCAAGTAAGATATTAAAGGACAAGAATAGTCTTTAGTATCTTTGGTTGCTTTAGGAAGCTCATCTTGGCTGACAAGTTCTGTCCATTCGCAATTAGTAACTGCTTCTTTGTCTTTTTCCACATTGTTGCCACTAATTCCTTCGAATCGATCGGATATTAATATGTGAGTAGAACCTTCGATGGTTTTCGCATTGCCATAGTCATATAATATAGAGAAATTGATTTCACATTTTTCTACGTCTTCCGGTTGCATTTCAATTCTGTTCCGATGTTTGTATTCATGGCCTATTTCTCCACTGAAGAAGCTGATAAAATCAGGGTCGCCATTAAAGCTGAACGTTACCGGACTGCCTTTTTTGACAGTTACAGTGTTACCGTTAAAGCTGACATTGCTGTCTGTCACCACACCCACTTCCATTGCTGTTTCTTCTTTTAATTCCTTGTCGCATGAAGCCAGGGATAGTCCGGCAAAAGCGATAGTCATCAAACTTTTATATATTGTTTTCATGTCCTTTTCTTTTTAAAGTTATTAAGAGAATTACCAACCCGGATTATTCGTCTTGATAGCACCGTTCGAGCCTATCTCATTGGCAGGAATCGGGAAATAATTGTAAGACTTCGGAATATTGAAGTAAGTATATACATTGATTCCGAATTTCCAGGATTCGTCAGCCTGTGCCTTGTCCACTTGTTCCTGCATCAGTTTGTAATAGTCTCCCCAACGGATCAGGTCGAAACGACGTGTGTACTCGAAACAGAGTTCCATTGCACGTTCGTCTTTGATAGCCTTCCGGAAGTTGGTTTCATCCAGATTTGCAGCAAGCTTGTTGATTCCTGCACGCTCTCTTACTGCGTTGATACATTCATAAGCCAGATCATTAGGACCATGGTTGACTTCATTTTCTGCCTCTGCAATCATTAGCAGAATGTCAGAGTAACGGAGAAGAGGGAAGTTGATGGAAGTATCGTTTTTACTCTTCTTGTCTGCTTCATATTCTCTACGATATTTGGCGGCAGCTCTGTTGCGGTTCTTATTGGCATCGTTCTTCGATTCACGATCACCGTAAGTGGAACCCGGCTCTGTTTTACCATAGCTGAAGGATTTGTCCCAATATTGTTGTTCCACTTCGTCTCTTTTTCCTTTCACAAATTCACGACCATCTACCGGAGTCCCTTCTCCTGCAGATTGGGTATATGTGAATGGAGCGATGTTCCAGTTGCAACGGTCAATGTCACCGTTTGCTTCATACAATTCGAGCAGTTTAGGAGTATTCCAGATAAAAGCGTATGCATAACCCGGGTCACCTTTACCGGTGATGGATGCTTTGGAAGAAAGATCTTTACCCTGAATACCAATGATATTACCGATTCTACCTTCTGCACGTACATCCGTTGAACGGTTACCTGCAAATTCTACTTCCCAAATACTTTCATTAGCCTTGGCACCATCCTTATTGAGAGCTGTGTTATACTTATCAGAGCAAATGTCGATAAAGAAATCCCAATATTTGGCAGTCAGTGAATGACCTTCATTCTTGACTAACTGTGCATAGTAACTTGCTTTTTTGAAATATTCTGTAATCTCGGCACTAGTCGTATTGTTGGCCAAACCCACTTCTTTGTCACGTTTAGGTTCGCCGGCTCTGAACATATATACACGCGCCAACATTCCCCAAGCAGCCGATTTGGAAACACGTCCCGGTAAATAGTTCAAATCTTGAGCAGATTTGAGATCCTCGGCAGAACCATACATCTCTTTGATGATAAAATCATAAATCGTCTGTTTGTCCGTACGTGGAATGGAGAGGTTATAGGCATCTTCTGTAGAAGTAGTCTTGAAAGGTACATCTCCCCAACATTCTACCAAAGTAAAATAATAGAATGCGCGTAAGAAACGGGCTTCGGCTTTGTACTGCTTGCGGGTATCGTCGTTCATATCGGGCACTGCATCAATATTTTCCAGGAAAATATTGGCTCTGTTGATGCCGGAGTATAATGTGTACCACAATGCTGCAACGGCCGGATCACTTGTATTGGCATTGTTACAGATCAATCCACTTTTGTTAGGTCCGCGGTTGGCACCACCATAGTGTCCCAGATCGTCACCTCCTACAAGGTATAAGAACTCATTTCCGTAGAAGGAACTTTGTCCCAGAATGGCATAGGTTCCTGTCAGCCAAGAGGTAGCGTCCGCTTCATTTTTGAAGAAGTTTTCAGGAGTGGTGTATGTCGGGTCTTTTTCCAGGAAATCGCAGGAAGTCAGGTTAAGTCCGACAAGAAGTGATATGATGATTATCTTTATTGTTTTCATATACGTAATTGTTTGAAGGATGATTGATTAGAAACCTAAGTTTATACCAAAACTGATAGAGTAGGCTCTCGGATAAGCGGAGAAGTCCAGTCCCGGAGTCAGTGCGCCTTCACGGATAGATACTTCCGGGTCGTAACCGGAATACCCTGTACATGTCCATAGATTCTGACCGGCAACGAATACGCGTGCATTGTCTATCTTCCATTTCTTGGTCAGTTGTTTCGGCAGTGTATATCCTAAAGATACGGTCTTCAGACGAAGGAACGAACCATTTTCGATAATACGTGTAGAGAACACTTTGTTAGAACCGGAGTCGGTAGCTCTCGGAATATTACTTTCCGGATTTTCCGGTGTCCAGCGGTCTGCGTAACTTGCGTATTGGTTCAAGTCACGTGTTTTATTGCTGTTCTCGAAGAACAGGCGGTTGGCATTCAATACATCGTTTCCATACGACCATTGGAAGAAGATGCTCAAGTCAAATCCTTTGTATTCGAAATTGTTGGTAAATCCGCCCGTATGTTTCGGCATACCGTTACCGATCATAGTGCGGTCGTTATCGTCGATGATACCGTCACCATTCAGGTCTGCGTATTTCGGCATACCCGGTTGTGTATTACTTTCGGAAGAGAAATACGGAACATTGCGTTTCAGTGTATATGTATCACCCACTTTGTCGAAATCTTCGTATTTGTATGTACCTTCATAGATGAATCCGTACATCATTCCCATCGGATAACCCACTTTGGCAATGTAGCTGTATTGGGAGTTATAGTTCTGGTCAAATTTGGCTGCACTCAACAGAGAAGATTGGTTTTCAGCCAATTCTAATACTTTGTTCTTATTGAATGCAATATTAAAGTTAGTAGTCCATGAGAAATGACGATTCTTGATATTAGTTGTGTTCAATGTGAACTCGATACCTTGGTTGCGTACCTTTCCTACATTCTTCATGGCACTGAAATAACCGGAAGAGGTGGGAAGTGCAGTATTCAGCAACAGGTCACGAGTCGTTTTACGATACCAGTCTACGGTTAATCCGATGCGTTCGTCCAGGAAACCTAAGTCCAGACCCAGGTTCCACTGTTCGGTAGTCTCCCATTTCAGTTTCCTGTTTCTTAAGGAAGTGGGCACTGTACCTACACTTGTCAGGCTGTTTTCGAACGGATATACACCACTCGGTAGGCTACCGATCGAAATAAAATCTCCAACTTTATCTTTTAATATCTGATATAAAGCATACGTATCATACTCGCCTACACGGTTGTTACCGGTCAATCCCCAGCTTGCTCTTAATTTACCTGAAGAAACAACAGATTTCAATGGTTTCATAAAATCTTCCTCCATGAATCCCCATGCCAATGAACCGGAAGGGAAGTAGCCGAAACGGTTATCACCACGGAACTTGGAAGAACCGTCGGAACGGAAAGAAACCGTTGCATAATACAATGATTTATAGTTATAGTTCAAACGTCCCAGGAAAGAAAGCATAGACCAGGAACTCTTTAATGATTTAGTCGTACTGGGAGTTCCTTCACTCATTCCCGCCATGCCGAGTGCTTCGTTCGGAATCTGTACCGTTTTGTATGAATAGTATTCATAGTCGGAATTCTGCAGGGTTACACCTACCATGCTATTGAAGAAATGCTTCCGTTTGATATTGGTCTGATAGGTCAGAATATTTTCGTTCAACCATGTTGCACGTTGAGAATGGTAGATTTCTGCATTTACCTTATCGGATGATTTCGGATTACCATAACGGGTCTTCGAGTTGTTGAATGTTTCCCCTTTGCGGGTATCGAATGTGTAACCGCCGGAAACTTTCAACTTCAATCCTTTGATAAATTCATATTCTGCAAATCCGTTGAACTGAATATAGTTTGCATACGTCTTGCGATATTCGTTTTTCAAGGACATGATAGGATTGAAACGATAATCGTTGGTATTGTTTATCGCGTCGTCCATGATGTTATCCATCAACGAGTTTAATGGTCTGTCCGGTTCGGTCACGGGGCGATATCCCCATACACTATAGAACAGGTTATTCATACCACTGTATGAGTTCTGGGAAGGAGAACCACCAGTGGTTGTAGTGCTTGAATAGTTGGTTGTCAGATAGATTTTCAGTTTCTTCTTTTGGATGGTAGTACCCATACGGCCTTGTACACGTTTGTAGTTTGATTCCAATAAGATACCGTCCTGGTCATAATAAGATAAAGAAGCATTGTAGCGAACTCCTTCCGAACCACCGGTCAGGCTGACATTGTGGCTTTGCATCCATGCGCTGCGGAAGATTTCATCCTGCCAGTTATATTGCGGGATATTCCTATAATCTTCCAGTCCCCATTTCTTACCGTCATAATTCATGAAGTAGGTAGTTTCCATATCTTTGGGACTACGTTCTGCCTGTAGTTTGACGAACTCGTATGCATCCATCATCGGAATCGTTTTGGTGATATGCTGAATACCGAAACTTCCGTCATATTTAATTTTAGGCTGACCGATTGTTCCTTTCTTGGTTGTAATCATCACGACACCATTGGCACCACGGGCACCGTAGATAGCGGTAGCAGAGGCATCCTTCAGGAAGTCGAGTGACTCGATATCGTTCTGATTAATGGCTGCGGCTATGGAAGGGTCTTCCACCGGGAAACCGTCAATGACATAAAGAGGAGAGTTGTCTTGAGTCAATGAGTTGTTACCACGGATGACAATGTTCATCTGTCCTCCCGGCATACCTTCGCCCGAGCTTACATTGACACCGGCAATACGTCCGCCCAATGTCTCACCAAAAGAGGCGGTCGGAGTGCTAAGTAGTTCTGCCATACTGGCTTTGGCAACAGAGCCCGTCAGATCCTTCTTGCGTATCTCCTGATAGCCGACTACTACTACTTCGTCCAATGTCTTTGTGTCTTCCTTCAATGTGATAACCATTGGCTTTTGAGTGTCCACCTTCATTTCTACAGTGACATAACCAATGAAAGAAATAACCAATATCGAATTCTTATTGGGCACGTTAAAAGCAAATTTACCGTCAAGGTCAGTGATTGTTCCTTGCGAAGTACCTTTTACCTGGACACTGGCTCCCGGCACTCCTTCTCCTAAGTTATCCTTCACTGTACCTTTAACAAGTACCTGTGCAAGTACAAAAGAAACAGAAAACAGGATCAGTCCGATGGAGGAGAGCATCCTTTTTCTAGTTTGAGTGGATAAATGTTTTTTCATATATTAAAAATTAAGTGATTTTATTGAATCTACGTTTGCAAAGATAGACGGATTGAGTATTCTAATATGGATAGAATTATTCAAGATTGGTGCAAAATCATACAATTTTTCTGTTCTCATAAACTATTTTTCTTTTACGGATTCTAGTAATTCAGATAATTCTTTCACTATGTCGGGATATTGTTTTGATACATTCGTTTTCTCCGATGGATCGGAGGATAAATCATAAAGTTGAGGTTGTTTGTCGTTGCCTAACTCCATTTTTGTCCAATACTCGATAGCGGGGCCGTCGCTCGGTTCGATGTATTTCCATTGACCTTTTATGATGGCAAGTGTGTTATTGAGATTTTGTTGAACGACATACTCACGGTTTGTATTATTTTTGCCGAGGAGAACGTTCAGATGTTCCTGACTGTCGGGGGCAGCTCCTTTACGTAAAGGTTGGTCCAAAAGGGAGGCGAGCGATGCATACACATCTATTTGAGAGAAAAGAGCTTGTTGCTTGTTCGGCTTCACCCGGACAGGCCAACGGACAATAAATGGAACGCGTGTACCCGCTTCGTAAGCACTGTATTTTCCGCCACGGTAGATACCCATTGGAGTATGCCCGTTGAGAAGTTCGTAAGCTTGGTCTTGATAGCCGTCGTCGATAACAGGACCGTTATCGCTGGTAAAGATCAGGATGGTGTTGTCTGCGATGTGGAGGCTATCCAGTGTGTGCATGATTTCACCTATGGTCCAGTCCAGTTGCAGGATGACATCACCACGAGTGCCGAGCCCGCTTTTACCTGCAAAACGTGGGTGGGGAATGCGGGGTACATGTACGTCTTGCGTACCCATATATAAGAAGAAGGGTTCTTCCTGATGGGATGCAATGAAATTTTTAGCCTTATGAGTGATGATATCGGCTATGTCTTCATCTTTCCAAAGGGCGGATTTTCCTCCGGTCATCCAACCGATGCGGGGAATGCCGTTGATAATTGTATTGTTGTGTCCCTGACTGGGCTTTAAAGTGACGAGCTCCGGATTCTCTTCTCCCGTAGGCCAGTCGCCTACTTTGTGGTCGTAGCTCACGGTGATAGGGTCATTGGGGTCAAGTCCTACGACATGTCCGTTTTCTACAAATACACAAGGTACACGGTCTACGGTAGCCGGAATAATAAATTCGTAGTCGAAACCGATGCTTTGCGCGTTAGGGGTAATTGGGTTGTTAAAGTCGGTTCCACCTTTCGGACCGAGTCCCAGATGCCATTTCCCTACTGCACCGGTTGCGTATCCTGCATCTTTCAGCATATCTGCCATGGTGACGCAGGTAGTGTCAATAATGAGTTCGGAGTTACCGGGAGCGATTCCTGTGTTTTCCTGTCTCCAGGGATACATACCTGTCAGGAGTCCGAAACGGGAAGGGGTGCTGGTGGCAGAAGTTGCATAAGCATTGGTGAATTGTACTCCTTGTCCTGCCAACCGGTCGATGTTGGGGGTGCTCACTTTTGTTGCTCCATAACAACTTAAATCACCAATGCCGAGATCATCTGCAAATATATAAATAATGTTAGGCTTTTGTGAGTTTTGTCCGTTGTCTTTTTGTACTTTCTGATTGCATCCGGTCAGCAGGGCTATACCGGGCAATAGCGGTAGTAAACGTGAGACATTCTTCATAATGTTGATCTTTTATGGAGTGATTACTGAACACAAAGATAAGAGGATTGGCGGAAATGAGTGAGCAGGAATGTACAGGTGTGATACAAAATTGTCCATTCTAAAGGGTTAAATGTTCCGGGGCTACGGATGCCTTTTCCTGACATCGTAGCCCGGATCTTGTGCCACGCTGTTGGCACAGCTGTGCCACTGCGATGGCACGGTCGTGCCAGCAGCGTGGCACAAGTGTGCCAACAGGAGGGAACTACTTTGGCATAGGTTCTCCTGTTACAAATGCTACTTGCTTACCTGTTTGTGGGTTATTGATCCGTTTCTTCGTTCCCTTCTTCCTCTTTTTCTTCACCCTTGCGGTAGGCAAGCGGACTGACGTGGTAAATCTCCTTAAAGCATTTACTGAAATAGCGGGAAGAAGAGAAACCGATGCGGTCGGAAATCTCCGTAATGTTCAGCTCCGGATTGTTCCGCAGCATGACGGCCCCTTTCTTGAGACGGATACTTAATATAAAGTCGTTCGGTGTCTGACCGGTGACGGCTTTCAGCTTCGTGAACAGATTGGTACGTGCCATCCCCATTTCACGGGCGAAGATGTTGACATTAAAGTCCGTATTATCCAAGTGCTGTTCGATGATGGCCATGGCACGATCCAGCATTTCTTTATCCATCGGGTTGGTGGCAAGCATCTGGGCAAAAGCCTGTGGCTGTTTGCTGAATTTCTCCTGTAGCAACCGCCGTGAGTTCACCAGATTGTTGCAACGGGAGATCAGGAGATTGGTATTGAACGGCTTGGTGATATAATCGTCCGCGCCGATTTTTAATCCTTCAATGTTGTGTTCCACGGCTGTGCGTGCCGTCAGTAGTACTACCGGGATGTGACAGGTGTTGAAGTCCGTTTTGATTTGCTTACAGAGTTCCGTACCCGACATACGTGGCATGACAACGTCGCTCAGTATGATGCTTGGCATATCTTTCTGTATGATATCCAGTGCCTCTACACCGTCGGAAGCGGTGGTGACCTGATAGAACGTTTCGAAGATA
>ERZ860264.2149-NODE-2149-length-11335-cov-2.916933_pt1 | contig 11335 bp, 10 predicted proteins | sample MGYA00509980_ERZ860264 | MGnify/ENA primary metagenome ERZ860264 (study PRJEB30046, sample SAMN00715212) | human gut metagenome | study: EMG produced TPA metagenomics assembly of the A metagenome-wide association study of gut microbiota in type 2... | reverse complement strand
TTTCCCAATACCATCGAATATCCCATCGTTATACCAATACCTATGGCATCTCCATCGTAAATATGTTTTCCCAGATGCATATCATAGCTCGCCCCCAAAGCGGATATACCGATGTATTCACGCACCATAGGACGTCCGTTAAACCAATATCGATACTCCGGCTGTACTCCGATAAGCTTGATATCTGTCCCCCAAGGTTTGTATCCTCCATAGAAACTTAAATCAACACTGGAGCGTTCTCCCACTACAAGTTCACATCCTAAGTTAGGCACTCCTGCCAAAAGTGACAAGCCATTGGTTTTCACTGCTATTTGCTGGGCGCACATCTCTTGTGCTCCAGCCCCAAACAGCAAAATAAAGAAGAACAGATATTTTACGATTCGTGTCATGCTTTCAATTACTGTAACTTAACATCTTTATCTATTGTCGTACCGTTAGTCCAAGAATCCACATTTGCCGGTCCTGAGAATGTAGCATCCCTTGGCAAGAAATTTATACGCATCAATGTAGTCTTACCTCTTTTTATTGAAATATCATATCCATAACTTTTATAATCATAGATCGTATATTCACGCGGATTATTGCCTCCATCTCTTACTTGACAAGTAATTCTCTGTATCAATGTCTGTTCCGGAGGGAACATGAACTTCGCAACAGACTCACCTGGAGTATTATAAGTTATTCCGGCATTATTCGTAGAATGAATGCAAGTCAAGTCTTTTGGTGAAAAAGATAACTCTCCGTCCGTCAAAGCCATCCATCCTGTTTCTCCCGTATTGCAATAGACTGTTACTGACTGAATTCGATAACCGGCATCACACACTTGCTTACTAGTAGAATAAAAACAGAAATCCAAACGTCCAAATGCATGTTGAAATTCCAATACTATGGGATTAGTCCCTACCTGCGAATACCATGTCGGAGTCTGTCCGGTAAACATATAATCTTTCGTTGCAGCCATATCAGCAGGTTCCAATTTCCAGGGGATAGCCCATTGTGAAACTCTTTTCACTTCTCGCCATTCAGCTTCTGCCGTGTAAGGATAATAACCATACATCATCAAGCCCGCATTACTCATATTAGGAAACGTTGCAATTTTTTCTGTTTGTAACGTTTCATAACCCGGTACATAAGTATAGCAAGCATTAAATAAGTTCTGTTGGAAATCACTTTCACGCTTCTTGTTAAGCAAGTCACAATCATTATTATGTCCCCCTTCTATTGCCGGAATACCAAAAATACCCAATTGAGCATTGGGCTCAAAATTAGTCAATGGTGCACGAGTTCCAGGTCCAGTTACTTCCACGACAATAGAACTAGAAATGTTGGAGCTGAATGATACAACAGCTCCACCATTTACATTATTATTGTCTCCTGATTGTGGCGTGTCATCGCCATCTTTGCTGCAAGATACCAGCAAAGATGACAAAACCACGCCCACTATCATCCATCTATTCATAAGAATTAGTTTACTTCTTGGTCAATAGTCTGATCTGCTTGTTCCCATTCTTCAAGTGTAGCTTCCTGAAACTCGACTACACGCAAACCATAGATCGTCAATTTAACTTTGTAAGCCTTACCTGCTTCAAATGGAGCAACCTCTCCTCCTGCATCTTTATATGTTATCTTGACTTCATTAGTCTGTGTCTTTTCTTGACCATTCACCATAGCAGCCAAAGTCACATTAAGGGTATAAGAACCGGAAGTAGACGGTAACAACATGACAGTTCCCGCATTTTTTTCTGTATTTAAAGCCAGATCAACATTAGTAGTATACCTATCATCACCAAAGTACGCCGGAATTTCCGCATCACCGGTAGAAGCAGTCAAAGTTCCCTTATTATTACCCGCAACTATCAAAGAAGCTGCATCCGGAGATTTTACAGTTATATTCTTAATACTTACAGGCCATACACTTCCTCCTTCAGCATACCCCTCGTCACCACCAATGCCCAAAAATTGCAATTGGGTTAGTAAATGCTTGAACTTCAAAATAGGAGTTTTACCTCCTTTACGAAAATAACGGGCATTGTATCCAGAATACTCCGTTCCACCAGAAGGTACGTTTTTAGCAATCGCCTCACCCCAAAGAATATCTGTGTTACCAGCAATTTTATAGTTCACAACAACACTACTAGGTAACAGTGTCGGGTTAGTGGGAATAGGGCTACAAGAATAGAATGAGAAATTAACATCGCTATTCAACGGATAAAAATAGACATCGTTTTCACCTCCAAGTTTTACTTTAGCATCCGCAGCAACCGTACCATCTACATAATTTAACGGTGAAAACAAATTTCCAGTTGCAGTGTTCCAACCTGTTCCAACATTATCTAATCCCCACACACGAATTGGAGTATCCTGCCACTTTTCAACAACAGCTCTAGTCTGAGTAATGGAAATACTAGAGCTAGCACTCAATGAAACAGCTCCATCAAAAGGTACATTTACCTCTTCCTGCTGTTCTACTATATCACTGTTTGAACAGCTTGCCAATATTGCAGCTGCTCCTAATATAAATAAATAATTCATTTTCATAATCAGAGATTTTATCTGTTATTATTCAGTAAATGTATCATCAGGATTAATGACAATATCACCGCCTTCTATCCATTCACCAAGTTCTGCTTTAAGCTCGATCTTTTCAACACTATAAACAGCGATTGTTACATTATAAGAAGTAGAGGGTGCAAAAGTCGTAATACCAGCACTTCCTTCATCTTTAGTCACATCACTTGCTTGTAAAGTCAATTTGTAAGTTTCTGTTTGTTTTTCTACAGGTATTGTATTACCATCTTTATCCTTTTCTTGTTTAACAGCTACCTCAATATAGTAACTTCCAACCCCCGATTCAACTAATAAGGCTTCTCCGACAGGGGTTGGTGCAGCCGCACCAGTTGCTGATGCGTAATATTTCTTATCCGTCAACTCTTGCATCACATTAGCATTTCTTTCTTGAAGAGCTAAAAGTGAACCTTTATCATTTACATCCCATTGGATACCCTTATTTGTATCATCAGCATATACAAAAACTAACTTACCTGTAGTTTTTGACATAACCTTAATAGACTGCACATATACATTCTCCGGTTGAGACTCTCCAAGTCCTTTAATATTAAATACCAAACGAGTCAACAAGTGTTCAAATTTCATTGAGGGCTGAACACCTCTACGGGCTGTATAAGAACTATATGCTTTATTTATGTCTGCTTCTCCTAGTGTAGTCTTATCTCCCTCTGACAATTCAGCTTTTGCAATCATCAAATCTTGAGAGCCATTAATTATGAAAGATTTGTATAAAACATTAGTGCCATTCATTGTCTCTGACTGTGGTTCGCCCGTTACAGCGTCATCCCCATAATACCCAAAGAAATCAAAAGCACCACTGCGTGGAAAATACCGAGACTCATTGTCCGTCCAAGTAACGCCAGATATTTTATCCCCAGTACCAACCATACCTTCCTCATTATACAGAGCATAAGTGTTGGGATCTGAAATTTTATCACTCATTGTTATTCCTGTCTTAGAATCTTTTTGGCAAGCATAAATATACAACTTTTGGCCACTCCAAGAATTAGTAATATTAGCACCATCACCTCCAATAGTACCAGCACTTCTAGTAGAAGCATTTACTGTTACAGATGGAGCTGCAGCAGAAAGTAAAATTGCATCTGCACTAGGTGTCAAGTTTGCTGGTTCGTTATTAGGCAAACCATCATTTTCATTCTGTGAACAAGATGCCAACACTCCCGCCGTCATCATTGCATAAAGAAAAAATCGTTTCATAAGTCACACAATTTTAATTAATAATAATATTTAAGAGTTTCACATTTCATTCATTTTAATCCTTATATTCATCATCTGGGCTAATATGTATATCTCCACCATTAGTCCATTCTCCAGCCTCTACGTTAGCATCAACACTTGACAGACTATTAATTGTCAAATAAATAACATATGCACCACCCGCTACAAACCCCGTTTCTCCACTAGGTTCTAAATCAACATCTACATATTTAGTCCCCAAAGCACTCGACTTATCTTCATCCAAAAAGATACGTGCCGAATAAGTAGTAGCAGGCGCTAATAACAAGCTGGCACCGCTATTATCATTCTTATCTTCTTTTCCTAAAAAAGAAGGCTTTGCTTTATCTTCCTTACTTAACTCTGAATACTTCTTGCAGTCAATTACCCGACACCATCCGTCACTCCCTATCTCCTCACCGTTCTTTTTCAACAAGTACAGATAGTCTTCACTATTCGCATAAGCCTCCTCCGATGCATAGTCTTCTCTATTAAAAGATAGCCCTACATGAGGTTTTCTTGCATCATCCGCATCTATATCATTGACAGCAACGGTAAAACGTCCCCGAACTTTAGATTTTACACTAACCTTTTTCACAACCAAACTTTTATCGATAGGAGGTACACTTCCTCCCCCCTCCGGACTACAGATTACAAATCGCAGACGCACCAAATGGTGCTGAAAACTAAATACAGGATTCAAACCATGACTAGCAGAATAGGCGCTATATGCACGGTCCATGATTTTTTGTTTATAGGGATTATTTGCATATTTATCTTTCTGCAATTGGGGATCGGCCACAGAAGACATAAAATCCCTACGCCCATCCAACTCTACATCATAATAAATACGATTCTTCTCCCGAACGCATTGAAGTTGTGTTAAATCCAAATCATCCAGATAATAAGAAAAGAAGTTATACGGCCAATCCGTATGCTTCATATTATAGTAAATGTCCTGTGAGCCTGTTTTATCATCAGGAAAGAATGGCATTAAGTTCGAATTATCAACCTTTACCCGAACCTCTTTCCCATGATTGGAGGATTGTCCCCCATCTCCCGAAAGTCTGTTTGCATCCAATAAACAAATGTCTTCATTAGCCTCACTCCAACGAACAGACAAATCGGTTTCTACATTCTGATTAAATGCATAAACGTAGAACTTCGCATTCTTCCAAAATTCCAAATTTGTTCCACTCTCGACAGCTCCACTTCCACGCGTCAATATATCAAAGCTCGATACACCGAAACCTAAAACGATAGGAATATTCTCCATCAAAGGTGCATCGTCATCTTCCGGTAACTCGCCCACATACGTACCTCTGGAACAACCGCACAGTAGCAACATACAAAGTCCTACCCACAAGACCTGTCTTACGCCTATATATGTTTGACCTCTTTCCATCATACTTTTATATATCCACATGAATCTCATTCGTTACATCGTCCCAGCCTATTACTCCATCACTACCTGCTCCACCTTGTGTGCCGGAAGGAGTGATACGTAAATGGACATCAATAGTCAATTCACCGCTATCTTTCAACCTCCTTCGCTCATTCACCTGTCCGGTTTCTTCGGTCAAGCCTAATTCCTTGATCTTTCTGGAAAGATTGGCTATACCGTTAGAAACAAATTCTTTTGTTCCGGCCTTCACTGAAAGAGCCAGACAGCAAACTCCCGGTCCCATAATCGCATAATTATCCATACCACCGACTAAACCGAACACATCCATAGAGGCAGTACATTTCAAAGTAGTACATTTCTTGCCACTTTCTTCCGTTATAGTTTCTCCAGTAGTAGGAACAGGCACTTTCACAATCACCCTTTTCAAAGATGAAGTATTCAACAATCCGGTAGAAAGAGAAATTTCCGGTACAATCCCGGACATCTCGACAAAAATATATTTGATATCTTCCGGTTTCAGCTGTTGTTTATCTTCACCCTCTCCAACCTCTACCAAGTCCAGGTAAAAGTTAATATCAATATGCTGAGTTAAAGAGGTGAAATTGAACGGTTGTTCATAATTATTCCCCGCATTCAGTTCCAGATAATCACAACGGGAAATGATTAATCTACGACCTGCCTCCCATACATGCTCAATACCGGGATTCAAATCCTTCCATGTATCATGAACAATATCCGTAACACTCTCTAATGCATGATGGCGCATTTTTACTTCTTTCATGTGAACAGCATCGTTTCCCTTGAATTCATCCAAATTATGCAATTCAACTCTCGTGTCCTTCACTTCCTCCATTACGACATTATCATTCATATCTTTTACAACATTCCCGTCCTCATCCTTTTTCTCTTTCTTCACCATCGGATATGCCGGATCAGTAAAAGCCATCATCACATATTCACCTCCAGGCAGCTTGATATCAGGCTGATACTCACTCTGAGGTTCGGACTGGTCATCGGGAGTCGTGATGTCGGCATTATCGCGAGTGGTTGAGCCATCACCCGAAGTTTCAGTATTTCCGTCATCAGGAGTTGTTGCCGTATCTTCTTTGCTCTTCTCCACTTTAAAGTTCCCATCTTTATCCGTCTGATAAACTATATGGCGTGTATTCAGGATACGAGTAGCCACAAAATATAATTTCTCAGGCGTTTCATCGGCAGATAAGCCCAGTTCATTCCAATTATATGTAACCGAGAACCCATCCACCACGTGCGGATGCGTAGTTTCATCACACAGATCTACCTTTGTACAACCGACCAAAAGCAAGGAAGCCAATAGAATTTGATATATAACAGTCACTTTCATTACGCTTCACCTCCCTCATTAGTCGTTAATGGCACGATTCCCTGATCTTTCAAAGATTGTGGTTCGACGGCCTGCGGTTCAGGCGAGTCAGACTTAGCAGGCTGTTTCTCCTGAGCAGGTTGCTGTTCCTCCGTTGATTGTTGTATCTCAGGTGTTTCCACTACTTTCCCAGCTTGCTTCTTCTCTTCCTTTGAATTTTTCTTCTCCAACTTTTTCACTTGTTCCAAAGAATCTTTCATCAACTTATCTTGTCTCTTAAGTGAGTCCTTTATCTGATCCAAAGCTTCTTTTGCCAATCGTATAGAGTCTTTCTGCAACTCTTTCAGATGTTTCGCCTTATCCCGTGCTTCACTAATAGAATCACGCCTCAATTGCTTTTGACGCTTAGCTTCCGCACGCGCATTTATCTTATCATAATCAATTAGTTTATACTTATTCTTGACAGAAGTAGAGAAACGATAAACAAAAGCTACCCGCAAATCACTGACAACCGGAAAAGGGACTAAATGGCCTCCCTTACTTTTTTCAGGTAAACGAGGATAACAATTACTTTCAGCATCATGCTTATACGCATCATATTTAGTGTATACAAATCCGACACTGGCACCTAACTCCAAATCAATGAAGTTCTGGCGATAACCATATAAAGGAATACTGAATCCACCGGATACACCCAAACCGTAAGCAGAACCTTGCATTCCTGTCGAACCAAATTTAAAATTATAATTAGCAACGTCAGCATACACCCCCCAATAATAGGCACGCCAATAACGAGGATGGAAACGTTTAATAGTGAACACTTCCTCTTTCATCCGTTGAAAGAAAGAAGCAGAATCCAGATGATGGAAGTTACGTTGAGTAGTACGGAAATATTTCCGGAACTCCATACGGGCATCAACCAGATTATATACAATGCTAGGTTTGTAATTTTGAGAAGTATTCCAGTTGCCTTTGATACCGAGACTTAATGTGTAGTGTTTGTAAGGAGAGCCGAACAAATCGAATTCGGCAGTAACATTAGGTAACAATACAAGCCACTCAACAGCATTTGTTTTAAATGCCCATCGAGATTTAAAAGGCATGATAGAATCTTTGTTTTCTACTGCCTTCTTACGCATAGAAGATTGAGCATAGCATTCTACCCCTAAAAAGGAAAAGAATAAAAACAATACACAAAATAGTAGTTTTATTCTAGAAATATGCCAAATCTTTTTGCGTTTACATATAAACGACACCGGCTTTCCTTGTACAAGGAAAGCACTATGCCCTTCGCCCTCATTTCCCATAACCTGCGTCTTACGCGTTTATTTTTGCTTATTTGTCTACATTGTTCCCTAATACAATGCTAATCAGGCGCAAAAATAGATTAAATATTACAAGATAACAAATATAAATCTAACTTTTTAATAAAACACAAAAAGAAAAAAGAAAAACAAAGTTTTTCAATCTTTTTATTAGCAGAAAGCAAACGAAAAAGAAGATGTTTGTATGACAAATAGAAAAAAGGAGACTTGCTTAAAGATAAAAGAATAATAGCAAAACAAGGTTGCAGGCAATCACTGCTCCGAAGCCTCCCAAAATCCAAGGACGAAGTTTACTTCTTTTCCCGGCAAAGAATAAGGCATAAAACATATTCACCAGTATATTACTTACAATCGCCTGCATACTGCAAGCTGTAATAATCAGTACGGCAACGCTCCCCGTATTTTGCAATAAGTTCAAAATAAAAGGGGTTATATCGCTGAAACCGGATACAAAAGAGAGCAAATTCAATCCGCTTGTACCGGCGTAAACCAAAGTATAATGTGTCAAAACCGTAAATACGACAAATAATACGGCAAAGATCAACGCAACCTTAAATTCCAATGGATTGCTACTATCATCCTCTTCCGACTCGACAGAAGTATCTTTAGGAAGTTTCTGCCGTGAATGAATAAACCAGCCTACTATCGCGGATACCACTGACATTATCAACAGGTACGGATAAATAGAAAGAAAGATCTCCCTGCTAAAAATAAGTATCAGTATCATAAAACGCAGAAACATCATACTGACCGCCAATAACATGGCTGCGACGTACTCCGTAGCCTCTTGCTCCGAAGCTTTCCGACTTTTACGTGCAAGTACCGAAATAGTGGCTGTACTACTATACAACCCACCTATAATACCGGACACCAAAGTGCCGGATTCATGAAACACATACCGCTTCAGCAAATAAGAAAGGTAGGAAATACCTGAAACGACCACTGTTGCCAACCAAATAGAATAAGGAGTCAGATTTATATCCGGAATCAGGTTTTTATGTGGAAGCATAGGTAATATAATACCACTAATAGCCAAAAATTTTGCCAACGTAATCATTTCATCATTTTTCATCCGCTGGGCAAATTCCGTAAAGGTATGCTTTAGTTCTGTAAGCAGAAGTACCGTCACAATCACCATGACATAAAACCAGGAAGGTTGGGTGGACACAATGGGAGCCAGACAATAGGTGATTAAGGCGATAATAATAGTCGTCACGCCAAAAATATGAAATTGAGCCTGCTTCACATAATAGTTCAGTCCCAGCAACAGTCCCAAAACGGCGCCTCCTCCCATAAACAAACGCATACTCGTAGGGTCCAATATATAAAGAAGATAGCCTAATATACCGATGAAAGTAAATGTGCGGTCAGTACCGAAAAGAGTCGTCTCCCCTTCACGCTTCAGACTGATACGGCGCTGTGAGAGTCCGATTAACAAGGAGAATAAAGTCACCAGAATAAAGGTTACCAATTCGCGTGGCACATAACCATATAACTGTTCCATATCCATATACTACCCTTTTTATTATAAGAACAAATATACGGTTTATTTGTTAACGTTCACCACATCTTATACGGTTTTTTCATTAGCCGGGAATTGTAATAACGTATATCGCCCGTCACTTCTTCACCGATAAAGTCCGGCTTCACAAAGGCCTCATCTTCAGAAGCCAGCTCGACTTCCGCCACCACAAGCCCCTCATTCTCACCATAAAACTCGTCAACTTCAAATATATGCCTGCCGCTACGCACCAGATAACGGGTCTTGTCAATAATTCCCGGTTCACACAACTTCATCAGTTCTTCCGCCTCCGGCAAAGACAGTTCCTTTTCCCATTCATAACGGCTTGTACCGGAAGCGTTGGAAGCCCCCTTGATAGTCAGGTATCCCTTATCATCCCGGATACGTATCCGGACAGTCCTTCCACGAGCACTGCTGATATATCCCTGCACAATACGACTTTTCGCAAATGCCAACGACTTATACTCTCCGATAACTAAAAATTTACGTTCTATTTCTCGTGCCATGCCACAAAAGTAATCATAAAAATCAGAACCTTGTCATAAATTCAATTACGATTTTATCCTGCTCCGATTCTTTCGGAATACCGGTTTTCTTATAGAAATACTTTTCGAAGTTCAAACGAAGGTCGGCAATGAAAGCTTTTGAAAGGCTAAGTGTGATCCCACCCGTGACACGATGGCGTGCATAATCGTTTATAACCAAAGCATTTGTCGTCTTATCTATTTTGCCGTCACTATGATCCGTCATCATGTCATAACGTGCAAGAAAAGAAATCTTATTGAATACTTTCTTCAAAGGTAAGTCGTAATTGACAAAGCTATTCACAGCGTGCACATCTTTAAACGTCTCATGCCCGTACATTTTATATAAATATTCCGCTTCAATATGAAAACGATTATTTTGATAGTAAATACCGGCATCATACATATTAATCCGTACGGATTCCGGCTTTATCATCTGGGTGCTGAGTGTTATATTCCAATTTTTGCCGGGTAATAACTGAGCTTTAACCGAGTAGTTCAATGTTTTATGCCATTCTTTCTGATTGGTAAGCCCCGAACCGTTAAATAATCCGGCCTCAAGAATAAACGGGAAGCCACTCGTATGTTTATAAGCAGTAGTGAACCCGACATCACGGACATTGCCTACTTGCTTGGCTATGAATGAGCGATTGGCAAAATACTGTTGGTGAGGAGAACGATGAGCATCAATCGTAAAAGGTACCCGCATTTGCCCAATCGTGAAATTAAGATCTTTCATCGGAAAGACACGTGCATACGCATCCAGCATTTTAATAGAGCCCTCGTCAGAAAGGTCGATTTCCGCTTTATAAGCAACCAAAGGATGCACATTTCCCGAAACACTAAAGCGCGCATTACGTACTTCAAAACGACTTTCCTCTGTTTCTGTCTGGAATTCGTATTTTCCCCGAATCGTTCCGTGAATCTCGGGCAAATAATCTTTCCATTCCATCGTCTGCTTATCTATTTTTTTGCCATCTCCAGCGTCTTCTTTAGCCTGTCCGAAAGCTGCCGCCAACAATAATGTTACGACTGTTGTTGTAATTCTACTCATTTCAGTTGTTTGCTACTTAATCCGCAGCAAAAGTACAACTGCAAGGATACACAAGAATGACAATCCGGTTACAGTAGTATTACAAAAAAACTCACCACAGATTACATAAACCTGTGGTGAGATTATCAGCCGAAAAAGGAAAAGGCAATCAGCATAATCAGTGCCAAAATAATTAATGAGACAAACACTATTTTGACAACCTTCTGGGCCTGCTCTTCTTCCTTCTTACTAATCGCTACTTTTTTCTTACCCTTGCCCATAATAGTTAGCTTTAAAGTTCAACGCTAACAAAGTAAGGACAAATCTTTTAACTTTCCAAAAATAACAGTTGCTAATTTTGTATTTTATGATTCCTGTGA
>ERZ860264.2146-NODE-2146-length-11345-cov-2.677414_pt1 | contig 11345 bp, 10 predicted proteins | sample MGYA00509980_ERZ860264 | MGnify/ENA primary metagenome ERZ860264 (study PRJEB30046, sample SAMN00715212) | human gut metagenome | study: EMG produced TPA metagenomics assembly of the A metagenome-wide association study of gut microbiota in type 2... | reverse complement strand
CACCGAGGGGAAATATCCCCATCGTTTCCCGGGCGCGAATTTCGATGAGCCGTCGGCACGCAGATTGGCCTCAAGCAGATACTTCTCATCCCAGTTGAGATTTATGCGCCCGAAATATGAGCGCATCGCCCATTCATTGTAATTGCCGGTGATATTACCGTTGGTCATACCCGCGTCGATGGCCCCCAAAGATGGGTCTACCAAATCATACTTGATGAAAAAGTCAGTGTCATACTTGTTGTACTCCTGGCTCATACCGGCCAGCACCGTCGCATCGAGCCTGCCGATATTCAGATTGTATCTGGCCGTAAGTTCCGAGGAGCGGAAAGAGTTGCGGTAATTGTATCTGCGGATATAAGTCCTGACCACCCCCTCCCTTATCAGGATGGGGCCGTCGAATGTGAAGCGGAACAGGTCTCGGTCGGTCAGATGGTGTTCGATGTTGCGCTCCCAATAGTTATAGGCGAACGCCCCCTTGATGGTCAATCCCTTGACGGGGGTGACACTCGCATGAAGCTTTATCACCGACCGCTTTGTCTTCGTCGGGTAATCCGTATCGTAAAACCATTGGCGGCGATAGGGATTGAAATTGCTGACATTCTCCTCCTCCGGATTCTGGATGCCCCCGTACAATCCTGTCACAGGATCATACAGGGTCATGCCGGGAACTGTGTTGAAAGCTCCCGAACCGAAAATGACATCACCCCCTGCTGTCGCATTCTCTGAGGATGGATTGTTCTTGTCGATATACCCGAAAAATTCCACCCCCGTGCTGAGCCAGGGCTTGATGTTTACATCCAGATTTGTCCGTAGCTGATAACGTTTGTAATCGGTGTAGTATATCATGCCGGGATTATTGACATATCCCAGTGAAATATTATACATGACCGTCTTGGAGCCACCTGTCACCGACAGGTTATGGTTCTGCACCACCGACGGGTTGCGGTAGATATGGTCCTGCCAGTCGGTGTTCGGATAGATTGTCGGATTCCTCCCCGCGTCATTACGCCATTCATCAATCTTCCCCTGAGAGAATCGCGGAGCCTGTCCGTTGGCTATGAGGCCCGCATTCTGGATTTCCATGAAGTCGGCATAGTCAGTGACAAGGTTCAGCCTTTTCGCCACAGTCTCGAAAGAGACATTCCCGCTGTATGTCACCCGGGGCGCACGTTCCACTCCATGGCGGGTGGTGACGAGTATCACTCCGTTGGCCGCACGCGAACCATATATCGCCGCCGAAGCCGCGTCTTTCAGCACGGAGATGTTCTCGATGTCCTGCGGATTGATGTCGCCCAATGCGATTCCGGTCATACCGTCGACCACCACCAGGGGAGCCGAATTGTTGAGTGTGCCTTGTCCTCTGACATATATCCCTTGGGATTCATATCCAGGGGTGTTGCCCCCGGAATTCGTCACGGTCAGACCCGCGGCGAGTCCGGCAAGCGCACCGGTCACATTTGTCACCGGACGGTCTTCAAACGACGTGGCGCCGATTGAAGCGACAGCCCCTGTGAGGTTGACCTTTTTCTGGGTGGCATATCCGACCACCACCACCTCATCGAGCATCGAACGGTCATTGTCGAGGACTATCGAATAGTCATCCTTCCCGGGAGAAAGAGGTATCTCTTTGGGAGTGAAACCGACATACGACACTTGCAATGTCCCCCCTGAGGCGGGTATATTCGGGAGGCTGAACTTACCGTCCACATCGGTGACAGTGAACACCTCCGCGTCACCTTTCAACTTGACGGAAGCACCAATCACAGCCTCCCCGGACTTATCCGTCACTTTGCCTGTGACAGCCCGGCTCTCATCTCTGACCGACAGAGAATCAGCCGGATTGGAAGGAGATTCCGCCAGCACCGCCATCGTCCCATATGTCCACACGCACAGCAATATCGCCGAACGTTTAATGATTGGATTTAAATTTGTGACCATCTATCAATTTTGAGTGTCGGAATCACCGTATGATTCCGGTTATCCATATGCTTATCTGTTTCGAATCTCTATCAATCAGTCTGGATGACAAGGTAATTCGTCAGGCTCCAGAATTTGTGGGGGTCGGTGATTTCAAGGGTCTTCTGCCCGTTTTCATCGACCAATTCATATGACGATTCCGGATGGTTGGTAAGAATCCTGACCTTCGACGCGTGTAAAGGCAATGATGTGAGGAGCCGTTTGTCACCTGTCTCGAAGAATCCTTTATCAAACTCCCCCTTCATCAGTTTGGTCTTGCGTAGGAATCCTGATTCAATTATGCTGTGTCTTTTCAACTCTGATTTGGAAGCTATCACATAATAGCACATATTCAGCTCATTCTCAAGTCTGAGCGATGTCTCCTGGGCGGCATCCCGCTCCCCGGTGACGGCTGAGACGGTGGTATTGAGTGAATCTACGGTATTGTTCAAGGCCCCGATATGCTCATTGGCGGCGGTGAGCTGCCGTCGCAGCGATTCGATTTCCTCCAGCTGGGAATCCATCTGGAGTCGGAGAGCGTCTATCGTCTCGTGGAATTCCTTCTGATTGATTGTCGAGTTTTCCAGTTTCCCCTCCAGTTCCTGCAACTGCGCCTTGCGCTGCTTTATCTTCTCCTTCAGGTTGGCTATGTCGGCGAGAATGCGGGCCTTCTGTCCGGCATTCTCGGCAGGCTGTTTCGAGGCAATGGTCATGACCTTCTCAAGCTGCTTTATTTCATCCAGCCCGGCAGAGACCTCCTTGACAAGCGACAGAAGCTGGTCACGCTCGTTCAAGGCGGTGGCAAGCTCCTGTTTGGAGATTTCCGCCAGAGATTGCTGCTCCCGATCCTCGGTTCCGTTGCAAGACAACAGCAAAATCGTGATGACTATCGGTATGATGAGATGTTTCGTTTCCATCTGGTCCGGCATTTTATTCACGACAAATTTCGCGAACTTTCCCCGGCTGTCACAACATACGTCAATAGACAGCAAAAATGTGTCAATGAAGGGATGCTGTCATATTTGTCATTACTGGAAAGAATGACTAATTTTGTGAAATGAAATCGTTGGAATACAAGACAGACTTAATATTTGATTTGTTTTTCTGCATCATCATTATGCCGCTCTTGATAATTCTCGGGCCCGCGCAATACTGGTGGAGGACATCCCCGGTGTTCACCTGCCTGGCGATTTCATATCTCTACGGATGCTATTTCGCCACCAAAGCGATGAGCCTACCCCGGCTGGTGCTGTCTAAATCCTATTACAGGATAATCAGCATAACTGTCCTCCTGCTGATTCTGACATACCTCCTTACCCTCTACCCCTTGCCGGAGATGGATTTCGTGATTCCGTCGATGAGCGAATACCAGACCAGGGTCAGGAACTACAACATCACGATAACCGTCTGGCTGCTCTTTTCGGTCGTGATATGCTATTCGCTGACGGTCTCGTTCATCAAAGAACTGTATCACCGCCAGCTGCTACAAAGCATCGTGGAAAACCAGCGCAACAAGGCTGAACTGGCCTTGTTCAAGGCCCAAATAAACCCCCATTTCCTCTTCAACACTCTCAACTCACTTTACAGTCTGGTGATAGGCACCTCGCAAAAGGCCGAGGATGCTTTCATCAAATTCACCGAATTGCTCAAATACACCTACATCACCGCCGGGAAGGACTGGGTGACAATCGCCGATGAAATCGATTACATCAACAATTACATAGACCTGGAGCTTATCCGGCTCGACAACCACACGAAGGTGATCCGCGACTGCTCTGTGGATGACGACCAGGCCAGGATTCCTCCCCTCATATTCCTCACATTCGTGGAGAACGCCTTCAAATACGGGGCTTCGACGAGCCGCGACTGCGAGATTTTCCTGAAGCTTCATCTCGAAGGGGGAATACTGGTTTTCGAGACAGCCAACCGGATTGTGAGACATGCCGACGAGTTCCGGCAGGACATGCCGGTAGGTATAAACAATTGCAAAAGCCGTCTTGCGGGACTGTTTCCCGACAGACATGTACTCAACATCGAGGAGGTTGACTACACCTTCAAGGTTTATCTTAAAATTGTTCTTGACAGCCATGAGTGACACGATAAGATGTGTGGCCATCGACGATGAGCCTCTCGCCCTTGAGGTGATAGAGAAATTTTGCCAAAGAATCGGCAATGTGGACCTCCGGAAGTTATCCAATCCGATTGCCGGACTTGATGCGATAAGGCAGTCGCTTCCCGACATCGTGTTTCTCGATATCGAGATGGAGGGGATAAACGGCCTCGACATAGCCTCACAGCTACCCAAAGGCACCTGCTTCATATTCACGACAGCCTATTTGCGATACGCGCTCGACGGATTCGACCTCGACGCGGTCGACTACCTCCACAAGCCGTTTGCCTACACCCGGTTTCAGACCGCCTTCTCCAAGGCGTTGAGACGATTGGGACGACAGCCGATAACAGCCCCCTCGCAATGTATCGTAGTCAAGCAGGATTACATCAACATCAGCATCCCGATAGATGACATCCTCTATATCGAGGCAGTCGAAGGGTATTCCAAGATTCACCGTATGTCGGGGGAATGCGTAATGTCACGGATTCTGTTGAAGAATATCTTTGAACTGCTCCCTACCGATACCTTTTTACGGATTCACCGGTCTTTCATCGCGTCGAAATCAAAAATCAAGAGCTTCAACCGTCAGGAAGTCCTCCTCAACGACGGTCACACATTGCCAATCGGCCGCCAATACGCCTCCGACTTCATCCATATGATGTCAAACGCTTCCCCCTCCTGAGCATAAACGAGCAAGTGGGTCGGAATCAATTGATTCCGACCCACTTGCTATATCATAGATTGTTGACTGTCAATCAATGTCGTCCGATATGGCCATCCTTATTTGGCGGCGTGGCAGCAACGCGGGGCAACCGCAGGAGTTGATAGCACAACATACGCGCCGGGAAGCATTGTGGCGGGAATGGCCGCAGGCTCGGAGGGTGAGAAGATGTTGGTCAGTCCGGCTGTGTCAGGGGCAGCGCCGGTGAATTTGACAGCCTCCTCCTTGGAGCCGAGGTTGACGGCCACAACCACGCGTGAATCACCCAGTGAACGTTCGAACACATAGAGGTCGGGAGAGGTGGTCGGGAAGCGCATCATCATGGCACCCTCGGGGTTACCGGCGGCAAGCGCGGGATTGCCATGCTTGAGGGTGGTCAGTGTCTGATAGAATTTGAAATAATCGTTGCGGGGTTCCCACTGCGGAGCCTTGTCCTTCTCGAAGAACTCAAACGCACGGTTCATTCCGGTCTCCTGACCCGTATAGATGAGCGGCATGCCGGGAAGTGTGAAGCTCAGAACACCAAAGGCCTGCGAGAGATTGCCGAGACGCTCGAATTCTGTTCCCTCCCATGAATTGAGGTCATGGTTGGTGATCATCTCCATCAGGTAAGTGTCGGCGGGGAACTCGGCAGCCTGCGCGTTGAGCATCGAGTCGATGGCCACAGCATGTTTCACCGCAAACTTGCGGGGTTCGGTCTGACCGTTACGCGCGTCGACAAAGGTGTATTGCCCCTGGGTGGCGGCTATCTCCGAGAAGAGGTCTTTCATCGGCCAGTTGTAACCCATATCGAAGCCCTCCACATGCAGTTCAGGCTTTGTAGCCTCAGCGAGCATAAAAAGTCCGGGCTGGGCAGCCTGGAGCTGAGGACGCGCCTCATTCCAGAAATCGGTCGGCACCTCTCCGGCCACATCGCAGCGGAATCCGTCGATACCGACCTCTGTGAGCCAGAATTTCAACGCGTCTATCATACCGGCACGCATCGCGGGATTGGAATAATCGAATTTGTAGACATCGGTCCAGTCATAAGGGCCATACATCTCCCCTTTCTCGTTGCGGACATACCAGTCGGGATGCTGCTCCACCCAGGCGTTGTCACAGCCTGAATGATTCGGCACCCAGTCGATGATCACCTTCATCCCGAGGTCATGGGCCTTCTTCACCGTGGCCTTGAAATCCTCGATATTGCCGAACTCGGGATTGATGTCCTTGTAGTCGCGGACGGCATAGTAGCTGCCGAGTGTACCCTTGCGGTTCTTCTCCGAAATAGGATGAACAGGCATGAACCATAGCAGGTCGACGCCCAGCTCCTTCAGTCGGGGCAGCTCCTTGTCGAACGCCTTCAAGGTGCCTTCATCTGTGAACTGACGCAGGTTTACCTCATAGATGACCGCGTTGCGGCTCCAGCAGGGGTGATTCAGTTTGGTGGCGGGAACGGCAGGCACATTCCCCTGCACGGGGGAATTTTGAGCCACGGCATTCAGTCCCAACAGGGCACATAAGCCGCATACAACTCCTTTCAGAATCTTTTTCATGGTGATATGATTGTTGATGGTTTTATTTTCCGATTACAAATTTACCATCTTTCAATCATATTTCCAAAAATCGGCTGTATCAACCGGCATTATTCCCGACAGCTATCAATGTCAACTGTCTTTCAAGTCTCAGGGCGATGGCCCCGTTGTCCTTTATGAAGGAATACAGCTCCCCGACAGCTCTCAGTTTCGGTTCTTTCTCGAAATTCAGGTCACCTTTCCATCCGGCTACAAGACGCGAGAGTTCGGTCTCCCTGTCTCGGGCCTCAGCCGTCAGCTCGTCGGCATCGTCGCCGATGGGATAACGCCGCGTCAGCATGTCGGTGGAAGCGAACATCTGGTAATTCGCCACAAAGGAGAAGCAGTCCTCCAGCACATCGGGCCATTGGCGCAAATCGACATTGTTTTGCAGGGAGTCCAATACCAGGCTTGTGTTTGACGCGCTGACCAGCAGCCGCTCAACAGCCGGAAGCCGAGTGTTGTCAGTAGGCAGTCCGGATGGTTCGAACATGTCAGACAGGTCATTGAAGGAGAAATCGGGATTATATGAGACTTCGCTATCTTTCCTGCGGGGAGCCGGAGTGGTCACGGCATAGCAGTAGGCGAGGAAAATATTCAGCAGGTGAAGAAGACGGGGCACATTTTTCAGAAGTTTTTCTTTCTGTTCGGCATCCCTGAGACGTTTCTGTTTCTCGATTTCCGACCCGACATCGATTTCCGACTTCATCGACCCCACGGCGTTAAGAAACAGACCGAGGAATATCAAGCCACACATCACCTCGATGGCGGTGACCGCCTGCGCCCAACCGTGGGCCGGGGTGTAGTCGCCGAAACCAAGGGTGGTGATGGTCACGATACTGTAATAGAGCCACGACCCGAAATCGGTTCCCGCCCCATCCGGAATCCTGAACTGGCCGTCAGGCAACGCCCAGTATATGAGCGCGAACACCGGCGTGACAACCACATACAGCCCAATCCATACTATTGGCCTTATATTGGAGACCACATGGAAAAAATGCTTCACCTTGTCTGAGACTGTCCCATTCATATTCAATTAATTCTATTTATGATAAACATTGCTATTAGAATATCTCCTATCCAAATTCACAAAAATTTGTATAACATCACTTTTTTTATTACTTTTGCAACTAAAGGTTTACACGAAATCAATCATACACATTATGCACACAAAACTTAAACTACTGCTATCGCTAATAGCGATAGTATGTCTCACTCCAAAAGCTTATGCAGACGTTGAGTGGGAATTTCAGGTAGGCGGAATGTACACATCCGACTACAAGGTATACTCAACATCTTCTGAAGACATCAAACGGAGTGCTAACGGCCAAGCCACATTAGGACTATACCTAAAAATCCCTGTTGCACGAAGAATGTTTATCGAGACCGGACTTGGATGGCGCCATCATTATGTTTTCTCAAAATACAAGTTTGAAGTCACAAAAATCGGTGATGAGTCTCTCGATGAGCCAACTGAAACCTGGGTAGACCCTGAATATCACGATTGGGGAAATTCTCTTGTGTTGCCGGTGAAATTTGGATACTCACTCCCTCTCAACGAGCAGAATTCCTTTGAATTTCTCCTTGGCCCGTATGTCGAGTATCTCTTAAACAGTCCCAACGAATATGCCACCGAAGAAATACAGGAAAGAATCGACTACGGCTATAACATCCGGAAAGCCACCCATTGGTCGGTCGGCATTCAACCCTCTGTTATGTTCAAGCATCGTGCCCTCCGAATAGGTATGACTTTCCAAAGCCCCATATTTTATAACGGTCCACAAAACCTTAACAAAAACACCTTTATGTTTACAATTGGGGTGTCTTTCGGAAGTGGAGCATGGGAAGGCATCGGTACAGGTCTGGCGGCGGCTGGCACAGTAATGGGTGCTATGGCCGACGGATATGCGTCTGGAGTAGCGGCAGCCTCCTCCTATAATTACAACGATTCTTATTCAGATTCACAATCATCATCTTATTCCTCATCCTCCTATTCTTCCGGTTCAAACAGCGGGAATCAATCACTTTCGCAAAATCAGCAGTTAAACTCAGACAAACGAGTTTATAGCAATTATGAATCGATGCTGAGCAAGTTTAAATCAGGACTGACAGGATATACATGTTCCGAGGTAAAAGACATTCAGAAAAAAATGCGTAAACTCCGCGAAAAATGGAACGGTAAAATCCAAAAATCCTCCCTTGAGAGCTGGAACTGCAACTAATCCTCCCCGACATAATTAAAACGTCCACTCTATCATTAAAACGTCCACTCTATCTGTTATCACAGATTAAGTGGACGTTCTTTATTTTTATATCTCCCTATGTCATTCAATCACTCGGGAGACCTTGCCATTCTCAAAAATCACAGTGGTCTCATTGCCGTAAATCCAGCGGCGTTTCTCCCCTGACTTGCGGATTTCCAGAGGAGGGCCAAGCAAGAGATTCACCTCGTCAGGCAGCATTCCGATTGTGACTTTGCCATTCTTCACGGCGGCAAGATTCGGGGCCACGATGTCGGGGCGGCTGACCGCGTAGGCGGCCATGTCGTTGAGATATTTCGAGTTGACCCATGTAAGCTCCATCACCAGTTCTCCATGGCGGGTGTTGGATTCCGGATGGAGCGACGCGAGCGGCAGTGTGCGCGGGATAAGCCCCTTCTCGCGGTAACGGACGGCGACATCTGTGGTGGTGAAATCAAATCCCCCATCCTTGGCCTTGACAGTGAGGTAGCGGGTATAGGTGGCCTCTTTGTTGTTGGTTCCTTGGGTGGATTTCAGCATCGCCGAGAATTCGTTTTTGTCATAATCCACCGACAGCAGCCCTTCATCGGCCTCGGTGTCGAAATTGTTTACAGCATACAACAACGTCGCCAGCATCACTTTCCGCGCATCCAGTCCCTTGACAGGGATTGTCCCCTTGATTACGGCCGCGCCGTCAGTTGGTTCGGTCGAAGGATAGAACAATGTCACCCCATCCTCCTGAGCGGGAAGTTCCTGAATCGAAATCCACTCGGTGTAATTCACCGGAGGTTTAGGGTCTTTCTTTCCCGGGAGTTTGAATCCCAGAGCCGTCTCCGGCACAATCAGCGACGCGACTACCGCGACAATACCGGCGATTGTTGCTTTATTCATAAGTCAATGGTTTGGTTTGGAATGGAGAGGGGCCGGGATTACTGCCCCTGACACAGGTTTTCCTCCCGCTGCCCCTCTCCTCAGGTTTTACACGATTAATCAAAAGGCCACTCCAAGGCGAATCATGAAGTTGCTGGAGTGCAGGCTCTTCTCCACGCTGTTGGCGTCCTTGTCGTAATAATAGATTTTTGCGGCAGGGACAAAGCCACGCTGGTAAGTGAAATCGAGGTTAAGACGCTTATACCATACACCAAGGCCGATCTGCATGCCTGCGTCAAATGCCTGGTAGTCATACTCATCCTTCAGCTCGTCGTTGTCGACTTCCCATTTTTCGCCGTCACTGTCCTTGTAGCTGAGTTTCTTGCCGGCGAAATCATAGCTGACAAACAGGCCGAGGTGGGCGTCAAGCTTGATGTCGTCGGTGATGGAGTATTTGTAACCGAAGGTGAAGGGGGAGTATTTCACATTCCAGGTGAGGATATGACCCTTTTCATCATAGGTTTCATCATCGTCTGTTTCCTCATATTTGGTCGAGAAGCCACGGGTGCCGATACCCAGTTCCATACCCCAGTAGAGGCCGAAATTGCTGATGGGGCGCTGGAAGCCGAAGTCGATGTCCATACCGGCGCGGCTGGGAAACCTCCGAGTGGGTTCTGCCCTCATTGGCCAGGTCGATGGCCTCGCTGGCTCCGGCGATGTTGTTGAACGACACACCAAGACGGGCATACCATAAGGTGGAGGTCTTTGACTTGCTGTAAGAGTAGGACGACATCACCTGAGCTGAGGCGGAGATTGCCATAAAGGCTGTCGCCACGATTAACAATAGTTTTTTCATATGTGTAATGTGGTTGTCACGGCAATTGTGTCAGCATTGCCGTGTGGTTAAAGATATGTGTTCGGTGGTTTACTTTGTGAGTCCCTGGTTTCCTTGCGACTGCTGTCCGTCGGTGGTCACGGAGACTGATGTCTGGGTCGTGGGATATACCACTCCGATCATGTCGATTTCGGCCTTGGTTGCCGGGCGGAAGTTGGTGTACTTGACAGGATAGCCCGAAAGCTCCACTATGAGCATCTTTGTGTCCTTCTCATAGACATAGGAGTCAAACAGCGGCTCGATGATGGCGTCCGCGTCAGCTTCCTGACACGCACGGTAGAGGGCTCTCATCTCGTCATTGCGGATTTCTCCCATGGTGATGTTGCCGATTGCCTGATCGAGAGGGAAATAGTAGGGGCCGAAGGTCTCGCGGGAATTGCTGAGCATCTTCATGTCGAAAATCTGCGGTGTGACGAATGTGCGCACCTCCGGCGGAATCTTGCGGGCTTCGGCCCGCTCGAATTTCTTGGGATTGGGATCTTTCTTCTGGGCGAAAGCCGGCGCGGAGGATGCCAGCACAGCCACAGCAAGAGACAGGAGTAACCTGCTTTTCATACTCGGTATCCCCTATGTTCGTGTCGGGGGCAACTGTTGATGGCAGCCGATCCCTCGCCGCCTGTTGGAAAAGACTTGAATCAATGGGGTACACACATAAAAAAGGCGGGATCTGCATCATTTTGCTTATCCCATCCTTAAGGCTTCTCGCATTGCCATCGACAGAGGATAAGCAACGTCAGTCAGCCCACGCCTTGGATATGGAATATCTCCACGCCTCGCCGACCGCTCCTGAAAGGGGCAGACGGCGTGGGCAGGAAAACGTGTTTCCACAAACAGCGCGAACAATTTCGTTGCTTCATCTTCTCTGTCTTGAAAATTTTGCGAGAATTTTAAGGATAGAAGACAAACGTAATGAAACGTTCTTTATGTATGTAACCGGTCTGCCCCTCTAGGCTAACCGACACTGCAAATTTACAACTTTTTCACATATCTGCAAACA
>ERZ860264.2138-NODE-2138-length-11397-cov-3.319168_pt1 | contig 11397 bp, 10 predicted proteins | sample MGYA00509980_ERZ860264 | MGnify/ENA primary metagenome ERZ860264 (study PRJEB30046, sample SAMN00715212) | human gut metagenome | study: EMG produced TPA metagenomics assembly of the A metagenome-wide association study of gut microbiota in type 2... | reverse complement strand
ACTATATCTGGACGATAATCTTATCGGAAGTTCAAAGGTTTTTCCCTATGAACTTTCATACAGATTAGAAAACTTGAATGTTGGAGATCATACGCTTAAGAAGCAATGGGTTCGTTACGACGAAGAGGGCAATAGAACCAACTCATTCTCTACAGATGAAACTATAACCATCACAAAGTAATGCCATGAAACAGATTAAAGTAATTTTACTCCTTTTCATTTCTGTGCTTCTCGGTTCTTTCGCATCCCATGCACAGAATATGACCGGTGAGATTGTAAGTAATAAACTTCAAGAGAAGGCACAGATCCTTAATGATTGCCTAATGTTTCTCTCTCAAAAAGACAGGAGTGTTGACATAAAAAAGCACTATATGAATCAAGCTCTTAGTTTGTTTGTCAACAACGGCGAACCTTTTAGCACAGATTCTATGAAATATGAGGGTGCCTATATTATAACGAAGTCATCCCTTCGTAATAAACCTGTAAAACGCAAGGTTAAGGATTTCCTTCAAGGAGTGATGGACTTAAGGTATACCCCTATCGACTTGACGGCTATAAAAATACCAGCTTTGCCTGCCATTATAGACAGCAAGAGTTTTGTCAAATGTGATGACAATCTGTATCGCTTCACCACATTGATAACTCGCGAACTCGCAGGTTATATAGATGGCACACCGGTGTATAAAGACATTACACCATTCGAGTATTCGGTATTCATCGGAATGAAGGATACAATTGATGGGAAAGAATATATAATATATTTGAGCGATATTGAAGTTGAGGAAAAAGACGATAATAAAAAATAGCGAGAATGTCGAGACGGTTATTTTTAATCATATCATCAATTTCATTGTTCTTAGGTATAACGACTTATACCTTAGCACAAGAGAAAACTCAAGATTCAACTATTGAGAATCCTTCACCATATTCTGATATATTACCAGAATCTTATCGCGTAACGATTTTATCCGCAGACTCTGTAGAGTGGATGATAATAGATGGATGGACACCTAACGATAGTGCTGTGTCCCGACTGGGAGAGCCTATCGGTGAAATTCTGTGTAGTCACCTATCGAAAGATTCTGTTGCCAATGATAAAATTAGGGACTTATTACTGTCGCCTTCCTTATTTCAAAATGACACGATTGTAAAGGAATGCACATATATTCCAGATTTTGGAGTTATGTTTTATTCTGAAACAGATTCTCTTTTAGTATCGTATTCCTCATATTGTGATATGTGCCGATTCCAATCCAAAGATGGTTTTTGGGATTTCGACGGGACATCAATCCGCGATGAATTTTACCGGTTGCTTAAGGCTGAGTTTCCAAAAGATAAGTATGTCCGAAATATAACGAGGAGATTATGAGAGCTCTATTACCTTTAATTGTCGTGTTCAGTCTGGCACTTTCTACGTCAGCACAGACTTTTCATGTCCTTATTTTTTCTAACATGAAAGAAAGTGCCCAGAGATCAGCAGATAGAACAGCTGAGATGAACAACATGCGCTCTTTCTGCCAAAACATGGCATCAACATTAGGATACGAACAAGACATTCGTTGCCATAGCGATAATGAGTTTACTTCAGCTCAGTTTTTACAAGACCTTGAATCCTTGTCAATAGGCTCCGAGGATGTTGTAATGCTATTTTATAATGGACACGGATGCAATTGGGATGATGATGACTGGCCCCATATGTGCTTTAAGGACAAGCAATATTGGCAGACTACGGCGTATGAAAAACTTCAGGAAAAGTGTGGAAACGCTAAGCTATTATTGTGTATAGCTTGCTGTTGCAACATGGACAGTCGAGGACGCTCGGGGTATGGAGCAGAATATAATTACAGTTTCGACCCCAATAAAGCTCGGGCATTGTTCGCCGGTTTCAGCGGGAAAAGAAAAATTGTAACATCTTCAAGCATTCGAGGACAATATTCATATAGCTGGACATCGGGAAGCCGACTTGGCAGTATATATGGTATTAGTCTGCGAGAAGCCGTCAATGAAGTTCTAAGATCGTCTTCAACAATAGACCCAACATGGGAAAATGTATTGAACTTAGCCCAGAGGAAAACGCTGAATTATACTGACCAAAAACAGCGATCTCAATATAAAATTCAGGATGCTACTGCCAAACTATCACTTCGCGCTCAAAAGATACTCAATGAGATGCGCGGAGTGTCTTCTTCAAGCGGATCTGTTGCGGCAAAAGTTTTATCCACCTCACTACAAAAAAATGTGAATGTTGCAGATATTCCTTCGTTAGTCATTAATGTAGATTTCAATATCGACAATTTATCAAGTGATGGCGGCCGAATAGTCGCGTTTCTTGAAAGTCCTAAAGGAGTTGGTGTAAAAGACACGAATGGGCGATATTGCACCACTGATGGCAAAGTAAGCGTTGGCAAAGACTTTGGGACTCGACAACATTCAGCATCCTTTAAAGATTTCCAACTCATAATCCCGATGACTGAGTTACATATTGTAGATTCTTCAAAGACATACTATATACGTGTTGGTGTGTATGACTATAAATCAAAAAAGTACATTGCCTGGAGTAATTATACACATTGACCCAGTAGATCACTTATATTAATACCTTTCCATGAAAAAATACCTGCTACTATTATTGTCGTCTTTGGTATGCACTAATATATATGCTTATGATACAGATGTGGTCCAACAATATTGCAATAATTTTGCTTCGTGGGCTTCAGAGAAAAACATTGCATACTTGCATGCAATGGAGAATTTGCGTAGTGAGTCTCCTGCTTTTCGCATCGGTAATAAATTTATGGACAAGTTGGCCGAGAAAAATGGTCTAACGAAAACAGACACGTATGATTGGGATGTCTATATCCCATGTATTCAGAAAGAAGTAGATAATGGGATCCAAATCAGCTTTTCGGATATTAAAAATGTCCCAGAAGAATATATAGAACAGAAATATCCTGGATTGCAATATGTATATTGTAATGTTTCTATAAAAGGGAGTGTGTATTCAGACCTTCGAGATTTATTCATATTAAAAGGAGACAAAATTGTCAAAATAACCGACTATGTTGAAACAACAGATATAGCGACAGGCAAGAAGAAAATTGAAGTTGATTATCTTGACTTGGCAAGATGTGCTTTTGCCGATAAAGACTATGTAAAATGTTATAGCCTTTACAAAGAAGGAGGACTAAAAGAGATAGACAAGTATGCCAAGGAAAATTACGGGTATAGATCTGAATCAGATATTTTCCCTTTTGTAGAGTCAAGTATAGCATTGGGCAAATGGGAAGATGCCATGCATGGCATAACGGATAATCATGTAATTACAAATAGGAAAACATGGATTAACGGGATTGAGTGGAAACTTAATCCAGAGGATTTAAAAAATTGGAGCAAAGAAAAGAATCCTTTGATGGACTATTTGCTAAAGAAGATTTATAAATATTATGCCTCTAATGCTACCCGCATTCAGGATTCTCCTATTGCTAATCACGTCAGCATATGTAGGAATACGCCAATGAGTTCGATTATTGATGCTGCGGCTGTATATTTCTGGAATGAAAGAAGTAATTGGATTAATGAAATTCCCTTACGCGCAGCCGCTGAACTTGGCCATTTTGAAGCACAAAAGCAATTAGGCAAGTATTATCTAACCGGTCATAATAACGACCCAGTATCACGAAATAAGTCCATAATTCCATGTGATACCTTGAAAGCGATGCATTGGTTTGAGAAAGCCGCGACACAAGGAGATATTGAATCAGCAAATATCGCTGCACATTTTTATATGACCGGTCATGGAGTAATGCAGGATTTTGCTAAAGCATTTTCTCTTTATAATATGAATGCCTCTAAAAACGATTATGATTCTCAATATGGTTTGGGGTTGTGCTATTATTTTGGATTAGGGGTGTCAAAGAATGCTCAAATAGCTTTATCATATTTAAAAGAAGCAGAGGATTGGCATCTGGAAGTACCGTTTATAATTGGCAATATTTATAGGGACAACAACAATCCCGATGCCATAACATACTATAATCTAGCGCTTAATAGAAACAATCTTAATAAGTCTATACGTTACTCGATATTGAAAACATTGTCAGATTGTAACCGATACGGAAGATGCGGTCTTCCTATTAACATAAGAGAAGCCGATCAATTGCTTGAAGAAGCTAATGATATAAATGCACCGGTTTTGCATAACATTGATGAATATCTCATTTCATTAACACGGATTAATGTTGATTATGAAAACAAATAAACGATCAATAATACAGGTTGCTGTCATCCTTTTACTGGCATTGGCAATAGTCACTCCAGCGTTTTGTCAAACGCCGTCTGAAATGTTTACCAATGGTCTCAATATGGCTGACCAAGCTGTAAAAGATGACAACATGCACTCTTTTGCCGAAGGGCTCAAAATCATGGAGAAGGCTCTAAAAAAGGATAAAAAGAGAGCCGATTGGTGCTATGAGATCGGGAGTCGATATTACTACCATGTAACATTCGGCGGACATTTCTTTGCATGGGATAGAGAAAAAGGTATAAAATGGTTTAAAGAGGGTGCTAAACTAGGCGATTTGAAATCGTCATTAGTCCTTTTTAAGCATTATAAGCCAGAATCACAACCATATGGTATCCTTGCACCTAAAAGTGAATGGAAACAATATTTCAAAGAACGGGATATCAGTTGGAAATATGCAGGCATCGCTCTCAATGCTGAAATTCCATCCAATTTTTCAGGTTACCTTACATTATCGGATGCTGCAAGTTTTACCAAAAATTCTGACCTGGCAAATAGATACGCCGCGATAGCTGCTGACAATCATGAGCCTTACGCGCTCAACTATCTAATTGCTGATGAAAGAGCTCTTGATTACTTGACATCTCCTGAAGTTATGTATGAGGCAGCAAGCGAGATGTGGAAAAGGAATAAGAATGAATACGGTCATAATGATAGAGATAATGGTTTTATCTGGTTTGAAAAATCAGCAAAAGCAGGTTATCCATTAGCTCAGTATCAAATGGGATGTATATATCTCAATGGATTGACGGTTAAGCCGGATACGTTAAAAGCGGTTTCATGGTATAAGCTTTCCGCAAAGAGTAACTTTCCCAGTTCTACATCTGCATTAGGACGACTTTATATTAATGGGAAAGGTATTGAGAAAGATGTGGACAGAGGATTTAAACTATTAAACGAAAGCGCCGATAGTGGTCATGTAAACTCAAAATTATATCTCGGATATTGCTATCTCTATGGCCTTGGAACACCTCAAGATACACAACTGGCAAGAGATTTGTTTCAAAATTACTTTGATAGCTTCAATCACAAAGCTGACCAAAGGTTGATTATCGTTGACAATCGCGTTATCGATCTTGACTATCTTATCGGACTAACTTATTATTATGAAAATTCGCCTGAATGCATTCCTCTTTTTGAATCCAGCCTAAAGAATGATACATTCTTCAACTCTCAACGAGCTGATTTACTTTATAAATTATCGTCTTGCTATCGAGAAGGGAAATGTGGCGTGGGAATGAATAAGTTGAAAGCTGACAATTTGCAGAATGAAGCACAACGGCTTGGTTCGCAAGAGATAAATATGTTAAATATTTGTATATAAACATGCATAAGATGATTTATTCTCAAGTTAAATCCATACTTGTTCGGCTCAATAATGCAACAGCACGAATAATAGAAAAATTCCCTTGGGCTGTTTTCGTCATATCCACTTTGTTAATAATATACTCCATTTTTTGTCTCATAAAGTTTAATAACAAATTAGAATCTATCCCAGAGAAAACTGTTGTTATGGAAATCTATGGATTTGGCAACATAGATACTAAATCTTCTGGAGCAACGGTGCGAATAAATATGGATTATTGGGGTATAGATAGTGTCCCGTATAATTCTATAACAATTAGAAATCACCCTCAAATAAAATTCCCTACCTCTGTTATATCGTCAGGCATTAAGAGAGTATTATCTTCTGCTGGAGATGACATATCTTTTTGGGAAAAATGCAATATTGATTCTATTGGAGCTTATTATGTCGTTAAATATTGGATGTTCTCGTCGGAAATAAGTAACTTTAAATCCAAATGCAACGAGAATAGCTACGCTATAAAAATTGGGAGTGTAAATCCGCCATCGTTTACAATTAATCATATTCCATATAAAGATACTATTGACAATAAAGAATGTATTGTCGGCGATTGTGCACTCGCCTTTGGAAATAATTTTGGTAATGGAACTATGGTCTTTGCCACAAATGTTGACAATCAATTTCCTAAATACAATCAAGTAAGAAACTTATCTGCACTACGATTAAAAATAGATTTGTCCAGCAAACTAACAATAGATACGTTAGAGCTGAATTTTTATGGAGGCGCTCATTATACAGAAATTACTCCCTCTCCTGACTTTATCAGCAATCAATTTATTCGTTATACAAATTCTCGGAAGATTTCTGACATAGAAAAAGACGGATTAGATGTTGTATGTTCATTTGATCAAACTTCGGGAAAACAGCAGACACGATCTTCAGTGATTTGGATTTTCATTTCTTTACTTATTGGAAGCATAGGCGTATTATATAAATTAGTATCACAAATCTATAATACAATGGTTCGGTAAAATTTGAAGTTGAACAGTCTGGCTTAAGCCGCTAATTGAGCCAACCTATGGTTTATTTTCTGAATTATTTTGAGATGCGGGGATTTTCCGTAAGTCGAAATAATTGTCGAGGCGAGATATGACTCAAACATGAGCCTCTTGAACTGGGCCACTGACAGATCCGGATAATCTTCCCTTATGACCTCCTTGCAGACGTTTAGCGTGGTAAAGGAAAGATTGAAAGCGAAGTCGAGTCTTTCCCTGTCGCGGGTCTGCTGGGACTGAAGACCGGTGAACTGTTTGGCATCGCATATGCCGAACTCGATCTGGAATCGTGTGCGGTAAAATCCGATGATCCGTTCGGGGGCCATCTCAATATCGGTAGAGAAGTACACGACAGGTTCTCCGTGTAAACGTCCCTTTGTCCGCAGGACGGTATTTCAAGGCCTTGATCAGAGACAGGATCTGTTGAAGATAGGGATCAGCTCCTGTTTTGGGATAGCCACTCCGAGGATGTGTGGCAACAGTTGCCGTCGCTGATCTTTTGGCGTATTGGGTAGCCGTCGGAACAAAGCGACCAGGTAGTCATAGATGCTTACCCCCCCCCAGTCTTCTGCAGCTTTCGAGAAGAGAGTGGATGAAGCAATGGGTAAACGTCCCTTCATAGCACCGATGACTTGAGGTAAAGTTGATAGAATCCAATATAGAGTATCCTTGTCCATAATTAGTAATCTATTTTAGTGTTCTATCAATTATTTGGAGTTTTGCTTGAGAAGGTTCCTCGTAAGCATTGCAGGCAGAGAGATAGTTCTTCAATTCTGTGAAGTCGGTTCCATAGAGGTTATCGCTGAATTGATGGAGCTTGGTCATTACATTGATGTATGCCAGCGGGTCTTTGTGGCGGGTGAGTTTTCGCAAAGCCAGTATATAATCTTCGCGGAACACTGTCGGCACTATGATACGCGATTGGTCGGCACGGACAAGTTCGGCGTTCATCATCACACGGGCGACACGGCCGTTGCCGTCATTGAATGGATGCACCTCACTAGTCATGAACATCATGAAAATCGCACGGGCAAACGGATCAGTTAAGGCTGCATAATATTTGAAGCCTTGCGAGAGAGTGCCTTTCACAAGTTGATAGTCCACAAATTCTGTCATACCGGCACGATTGTTCTTCGTTTTGAAAATGCCGGGATTCATGTGGGGACGTCCTTCAAGTAGGATACTGTGTCTGTGGCTAAGAATCGCAAACAATTCTTTTGGAGATGTCGGAGTCTTCATCATCTCGGCACGGTTTGAAAGCACCTTGAATGTGCCGAGAATGTCGTGTGAATCCTCATCGCGTCGAGGCATGGGAATACCGGAGTCAACAATCGCTTTCGCTTCATCAATCTCAAACTCCGTTCCTTCTATATAATTGGAAAAATAGCTCTCGAAGAATGAGAAAAGCCGGAACGATTCCTCATCAGTATTACGGTTGTTGCGGATAACAAAATATCGGTCCTTTATCGCATCAAAAAGCACTTCAAAGAGTTCAACCCTTGTCTGGTCAAACGGATTACCGACAGCAAGTGCTTTTGCAGAGGCAGTTGACAACACCCCAGCGTCATGAGTTGAGAGCAATGCGGAAATTATACTGTTGATTTTGGCAAACTCCGTCTGCATCCCCAATTCTTCGGCAACGGTTCTCAGTTCATCGCGATATTCGTTAAGACGGTCTTCACCACCGGTGAGCAATATCTGTTCAAGTTTATTTTCTATCACACTTATAGGAAGAACACGTGATTCATCACCAGATTTTCTTGACATTTGCATATTCTCAAGCATATACCGGTGTTCTCCCGATATGTGCATACCCATAAACGGTATATCATGCGGCGATGCTTTTGGCCCTTTGACAAAATTGAGAATTATACCGGGTAAGTCTGTTACTCTCCTTGTAGTTGAATTGGTAAGGAAGAAATCACCGGTAGTTGTTGGACGCATTTCTTTGGCACTGCGATGGCTTATAAGAGCATCGGGATAGCGATATACGAGTATATCTATAAGGTTTCGGCGCACGATATTCTCTAAGTTGTCAACAAGATTGGTCGTATATATGCGTGGCGCGACTTTTCGCAACTCACCATCCTTTTCTTTCTTGCTAAGCACACGGGAAATGTTCGGATCGGATGAGCCGAAGATAATCTCTTTCTGGGTGTCAACTTTCACTGCCATACAAAAAATCACGATTAAGAGAATACAAAGGTACAAATTTTTGCGATTATAACCGCGGTTTTTACAAAAAACTGAGTTTAGGACATCCCCGTAATTCGACATTGCTCCGATTTTATTCAATAAAAACGCTGTGTTGAATAAAATCGGATATTTTAATCAGTTGCCGCAGTTCAAAACTGTTCACATGAATTCTCGTATTCCTCCAGTTAGGCGTAAGCAACCTCTCGGAAGTATTTATCGAATAGAGTGACATGAAATTTTGGATGGTGTAATTTATATATTTCAATGCCAATCGTAATAACTGACAATAAGCGTCACGAGTGACAGCTATTGTCAGTTGTAATTTAACGCAAAGGCATTCTGATAGGATATGGCAGAACGATTATCTTTGTTTTCTATCCAGCCTTTTTCAAGATGACTTGTCTGGGAAATTTCTCCGGCGTTCATTTTACCGAAGCATTCGCATACTGACTCTATAGTGGATAGTTCTGACTCAGTTAGAACGTTTTCGCCAGTTCCGATTGCCACCAGTTTAATGCCACTTTGACCGCTCGGATAAACAAATTCCTCCATATCGATTCCAGGAAGCGAACAGTATAATGTTCCCCAATGTTCGGGAACAGGGCCGAATGGCAAAGCTTTATATGTAAGGCCGGTTATTCCATATCCATGCTTCTTATAATGTATGAAATCAGCATAGAACAGGAGTTTGTTCATTTTGGTGACAAAAGTCGAGCCTATATTGGCGATAATAAACTGCACGATATTTGCAATCTTATCCAAGGACATTGAGCGGAACCCGGTGTATTCCGATGGTTGTCCGCTTGGTTTGTAATCACCTTCCGCAGCTTCTACTTTCTTTTTAATCCGTAGATATTCCTGTTCGCTCATCTCAGACTTTGAGGCTTCTACAAAGGATATAAAGATACCCTTTTCGCGGGCTGCGATGATTGTCCGGGCATTCGATACACTCGGCACCTCGCCATCTTCATACATACGGTATTGGTTTATACCGAAACCAAGTATCTGAGCCATTTTTGCCGCCGACAGACCGTAGTGTTCCCTTATCCCGGATATTTCGTCAGGGAAAGGAATACCATACTTGATACGATACTGGTTATATACCTGAAATATGTTTACCTCATCCATTTCGGTTGTGGTCCACATTTCACCCTCTTCATCAATAATTCCGGTGTGGATATAGGAAAACTCCTCTTTTCGGAAAGTTATTGTTCTTACTTCCTGAAAGTATTTTTCTCCGGGTAATAATTTGTTATTGTCCATTGTGTTTATCCTTTAAGGGGTAAGACATAGGATGTCTTGGTTCTTCTTGCGGTCATCACGGAAACGGATTCCGAAGATTTTGATCTTCAGACTAAAATCCTCTAAGAATTTCTTGACTTGTTCTTTCGTAATCATAGTGCAAAGGTAGTTTATTCTTTTAATAATACAACTTTATCGTTGCATTTGTTTTTTATGAAATATAAAAATTTGAATACTTACCTCTCTTGACTAAATACAAAAATATACGATTATAATCGCGGTGATTTACGAAATTTCTACTGTAATAGTTACAATATTGGGTTTTATTTGCGTATTCGCAGTTGTATTGCCTATGTTATATGTAATGATATTTCTGGAATGGTGATATGAAAGATGATTTCGATTGTTATGCAATACCTATAAGCAGTGAATGTCTTAATCAAGATTTTAAAGTATGGAAACAATTGAAATTTGTGATGTGAAAAATTTCAAGTTGTTTTGAATATTGGGAATAAATTGTTATTTTTGCATTTTACTAAGAGAGGGTTTGAATTTAGAACGTCTTATCGGAGTTTAAGATAATGATTGATCTTGACTTCAAACCGATACAAAGTCTTTTCCGGTCAATTCCGCGAGCAGAGGAAGGAGCATGGCGAGCTATGCGACTGATGAGGACTGCGGAATTATCTCGAAAAAAAAACTCTTTGTATTATTTGATTTAAATCCAAACTCTCTTGGAAACTGTTTAAATTTAAACAGTTGCCAAGCAGCTGGAAAAATTGAGGCTTGTTTTAACGGCTGCCTGTTAATAATATGAAGATATCGGAATAAATTAATTTTATATAATCCACTCATAATTATCCACTCAAATCCTATGGGGTGGGCTGTTGAAGCCGTTGCCCTAATCCACAGCAGAGATGCTGAGGATAAATTTTGAAAAAACATGGAAGAATCTAAGAAACCAAAACGCCCGCGCATCGGAAATCCGGGTCTTGGCATTCCCGCCGAAAGCGCCGAACATGAAACTCGCTACGAGAAGGTGAATTATCCATCGTCATCCGCATCGACTGATTCGAATACTGATACAGAACAGCATAGCCACGGCGGCTATCAGCAGAGAAATTACGGAGCTTACCAGCAGCGCCCCTATCAGCAGCGCCCGCAGGGTTATCAGCCCCGTCCTTATCAGCAGCGTACTCAGGGATATCAGCAGCGCCCGTATCAGCCGCGTCCCCAGGGTGCGGACCAGAATGAACAGGGTGCATCCTCTTCTTACGGTCAGCCTCGTCAGCAGGGCT
>ERZ860264.2137-NODE-2137-length-11404-cov-3.297207_pt1 | contig 11404 bp, 8 predicted proteins | sample MGYA00509980_ERZ860264 | MGnify/ENA primary metagenome ERZ860264 (study PRJEB30046, sample SAMN00715212) | human gut metagenome | study: EMG produced TPA metagenomics assembly of the A metagenome-wide association study of gut microbiota in type 2... | reverse complement strand
ATTGTCGTGGCCGGACCGTGGCCGGGATAAACCACCGTATCAGGCGGCAATGTCAGCAGTTTTTCTTTCACTGCCGACACGAGGGTGCGCGTGTCTCCGCCCGGCAGATCCGTGCGCCCTATTGATCCTGCAAAGAGAGAGTCTCCTGCGATTACATATCCTCCTGCCTTGTCATACAGGGCTATTCCTCCGGGAGAATGTCCCGGTACATGGAGTACCGTCAGTTCTCCTTCTCCGATCTTTATTTTCTCTCCATCCTCAAGATAACTGCTGATGGATACATCGTCCACACGCTCGGCTATGCCGAATTCGAGTGCCTGTTGGCGCAGCCTTGTGCCCAGAAATTCATCGTCACGGTGCGCAAGGACAGGTACTTTGAATGTGTCGGCCGAGAATTTGTCTCCTATGGCATGATCTACGTGGAGATGTGTGTTTATCACGTGGGTGACGGTGAGCCCGTTGCGCTTCACATAATTTACGAGAGCTTCCTCCTCTTCCCGGTTTATCATGCCGGGGTCGATTACGGCGCATTTCCCGGTGGCCGGATCATAAACGATATATGTATTGATACCGAAAAGACTGAATGCGAATTTTACTACTTTCATCTTACCATTGTATAAACGATTTTCTTTTCTTTAAAGAACTCCTCATCGAAGTAGTTGTTCACATCCGTTATTTCTGAATTACTTCGTATCGCCTTCAGTTCGTCGCCGAGTTCTCCGCCTTTGAGCGTTATAAGGCCGTTCGGCAGCGCGTTGCGTTGTTCCTTGGCTATATTGCGCCGGCAGATCTTGAGCAGGTCGGGCTGAGGCATGACAGCGCGGCTCACCACGAAGTCGAAAGTCTCCTTGCATTCGGCCACATCGCCGTGCATGAACGATACATTGGTAAGGCCGCAGGAATTCGCCACTTCGCGGGCCACCAGGATTTTCTTGCCCGTCCGGTCTATGAGATGAAAGTGTGAGTCCGGAAACATCACGGCAAGAGGTATTCCCGGAAATCCGCCTCCTGTTCCGAAATCCATTATGCGCGAACCGGGAGTGAATTTTATAAATTTCGCAAGCGCGAGAGAATGGAGAATATGGTTGACTTCAAGATTGTCGATATCTTTGCGCGATATGACATTGATCTTCGCATTCCATTCGGGATACTCCCATATCATTGTCTCGAACTGTTCTTTCTGCCTGTCTGTCAGGTCCGGAAAATATTTATTTATATGTTCTGTCATGTTTTACTGGGCTACTTACCTGCAAAAATAACAATTCCGGCTTATATACGCAACCGCCCCGCGTTTGTTTGACGGTTGACTTCGCAGAAAATTTTAGTAAGTGATCAGATTAAACATATATCAGAAGTGCAGCCTATTTAGGGTGGATGTTTTAATTTGATCACTTACTTATGGGTTACTTGTTTGCATTTTACGATCTTATTTCATAATTTTGGCATTATGCTTATACTGATAGCCGAATCGAAGACTATGACCGCTTGCGACGGGAGCGTGAGTGAGGAAAAATATGAGTCCCACAGACCTGAATTTGAGGAGTATGCCGGGAGGATCATGGATTCTTTGCGAGGATCCTCGCCCGACAGGCTGGTGGAGGAGCTGGGGATAAGCGCGGCTTATTCCCGGAAACTTAGCCGCATGATTTATGAATTTCCAAACAAATCCCTTGGAGCGGAAGCTATCGAGGCATTTACCGGAGTCGTATTCAAGGCATTGGATTACAAATCGCTTGAGGACTCTGAAAAGCAGAGGCTCTCGCGTGATTTGCGCATAATATCGTCATTATATGGTTTGCTTAGGCCCGACGATATCGTCAAACCATATAGATTTGATTTTACCACTCACGTCGCGCCCGGAGACACTTCGCTGTCGGCATATTGGCGTCCTGCTGTGACGGAATCTCTTTTGCGCCTGCTCAAGAGGCAGGATTGCACGGATATACTTGATCTGCTTCCGGCTGACGCCGCGCGGTATATAGATTGGACCCGCATCCGAGAACGTGCCGGAATATGGAAAGCTTATTTCAGACAGATTGAAGAAAACGGAGCTATCCGTACGCCACATGCAGGTAAGCTTAAAACTCTCAGAGGCCGGTTTCTACGACACATAATACGGGAGAATATAAGTCATCCTTCCGGGCTTGACGGACTTGAAGGGAATGATTATGTGGTAAGCGGTGTGTTTCCTGAGACAGGCCGGATAATTATTGATACCATAGGCTGAGAAATATATGATTTAATTTGTGAACCCTGTTTAAAATTTGTACCTTTGCATGGAATTAGAGTTGGCGTTGAATAAAATAAGGATAAGACGCAGCTGTTTTTGTGACTATATACATACAGAAATATGGAATTAGAAGGAACAATAATTTTCGATCTTCCTCTTCAGGAAGGCGTGTCCAAGGCCGGACGCCCTTGGAAAAAGAAAGAATGGGTGCTTGAGACTCCCGGCATGTATCCGCGTCGTGTGAAATTTCACGTTTTCGGTGACCGTGTGGATATGCTTAATTTTGAAGTGGGTAAGAGCTATGCCGTTACTTTCGAGCTTGAAAGCCGCGAATTCAATGGACGCTGGTATACAGATGTGAATGTTCTTGCAGCTCGTCCTACTGACGGCGCTATGGCCGGACAGCCTGTATTCTCCCAGCCTGCGTCTCAGCCGTCTATGGGCAGCCCCATGCAGCAGCCCGCCTCTGTGGCACCTGCCCCGGATCCGTTTGCGGGAGCGGATAACAATACAGACGATCTCCCGTTCTAAAATTATAAAATCGATATCATCAGGTCTATTGCAGACCTTCAAATATCACGTATGGCAGTATACGGCTTTTCGCTGTTTGCTGCCATTGTTTTTTTGTAGGCCAGAGATTAATGTAATTGAATTGTATAAGTGTATTATGATGCCTTCATAGGCAATATAATGCACTAAATGTGGCAATTTTAACATATTTTATCTTCAAATAATGTGTTTTTGCGTAAATTTTTTTGCTATTATTCTAATTTTTATTACTTTTGCGCAGTTTTAGTATAACGAATATGACATCTCAAAGCAATATGGACACCTCAAAAGCGTCTGATATAGCCAATAGAATTGCTCTGCTCGTAGAGACAAGCTGGGAAGTCTGCAACAAAGTGGGAGGCATCTATGCCGTCCTTTCCACAAAAGCCCGTGTACTGAACGAGGAGTTTGGCGAGAAACTGGCTTTCATAGGTCCGGACATATGGACTGCAGACAATCCTTCTCCATATTTCAAGGAGAGAAAAACTCTTTTTAAATCCGCATCTTCTAAACTTGATCTGCCCTGGGGCATCACCATACGCACAGGCCGCTGGAACATACCGGGTTCACCTCAGGTGATTCTGGTCAATCCCGGTGATACGGCGTCTCATCTCCCTGCCATATATGGCGAGATGTGGGAACGTTATGGTGTAGACTCGCTTCATGCCTACGGTGATTATGATGAATCCTGCGCATTCTCCGTGGCTTCGGCTATAGTGATAATGCGTCTTGCTGAATTCCTTAAGATAGATCCCGCGCGTGTAATGGCGCATTTTGACGAATGGACCACCGGCATGGGGCTTCTCTGGCTTAAGGCTCATTCTCCGGAATCATCCACGCTCTTCACTACCCATGCCACGAGCATTGGCCGCAGTATCTGCGGTAACGGCAAGCCTCTTTATGATCAGTTCCATCATTATGACGGTGATCAGATGGCGCATGAACTCAACATGGAGTCGAAACACTCTCTTGAGAAGCAGGCCGCCCACAATGCCGATTGTTTCACTACGGTCAGCAAGGTTACGGCAGCCGAGTGCTCGCAATTGCTGCGCCGTCCGGTCGATGTGGTGACTCCCAATGGTTTCGAACCCGATTTTGTGCCGAAGACGGTAAAATATAACCGGCTTCGTAAGGAAGGCCGTACACGCCTCCTGAAAATGGCCGGGCTTATGACTGGGCGGACGTATTCAGAATCTACATTTCTGATAGCGATGTCCGGACGCCATGAATATCGTAACAAAGGGCTGGATCTTTTTCTTGATACGGTTGCCGAGATCGACAGCCGCATACCCGAGGGATCCGAGGCATTGGCCTTTATTCTCGTGCCGGGCTGGGTAGACCGTCCTTCTCCTTCACTTAAAGCCGCTATGGAGAACGGATATGGAACTGTCGAGACAGATTATCTGACTCACCGCCTTCATAATGAGGATTCGGATGAAGTTTGCGTGAGGATACGCCAGTTGGCAGATGAAGGTCGGTTCCGTAATGTGAAAGTCATTTATGTGCCATGTTATCTTGACGGTAACGACGGCATAATCGGCATATCATATTATGATATACTTCCGGCGTTCGATCTCACACTCTTTCCTTCTTATTACGAGCCCTGGGGTTATACTCCTCTCGAGAGCGTGGCGTTTGGCGTCCCTACAGTCACTGACAATAAAGCCGGCTTCGGACAATGGGTGCTCGATAATTTCGCAAACGGCATAGACAATTGCGGAGTGAAAGTAGTGGAACGCAACGATTCCGACTATTTCAATTCCCGCGACGAGATCGCCTCTGCCGCTCTCGCATATCAGTCTTCTGATCCCAACGCGAGACTCCATGCGCGTAATATGGCTTTTCTGACCTCGGCCAAAACCGATTGGAAATACTTTATAGCCTATTATTACGAGGCATTCGGAATTGCGCTCTCAAAACATGGACAGGAAATTAAAAAACAAGAATAAAACCTTTATAATCAAGATAAACATATGAAACTTCAAGTCAGCAACACTAATCAGCCAGCATGGCGCAACATCACTGTCAGCGCTGAGATTCCCAAAGAACTCAAGGCTCTTGAAGAAATGTCCAAGAACCTTTGGTGGGTGTGGAACAGCAAAGGCAAACATCTATTCCGTGAACTCGATCATGATCTCTGGCGCAAGGTAGGCGAAAATCCTGTAATGCTCCTTCAGCAGCTCAGCTACGAGCGTTATAACGAGATTCTTGCCGACAAGAATCTTATGGACCAGATCGCCGATACTTACGCAGATTTCAAGGCATACATGAAAGTGCCTATGGACAATAAGATTCCTTCCGTGGCCTATTTCTCCATGGAATACGGTCTTTGCAACTGTCTTAAGATATATTCAGGTGGTCTCGGCGTATTGGCCGGCGACTATATCAAGCAGGCTTCCGACAGCCGTGTCAATATGACTGCAGTCGGTTTCCTATATAAATACGGCTATTTCTCTCAGTCTCTATCTATCGACGGGCAGCAGATCGCCAACTATGAGTCTCAGAATTTCGATCAGCTTCCTATCGAGGCTGTTCTTGGAGAGGACGGTCAGCCCATGATTCTCGAGGTTCCCTATCCGGGCCGTGTGGTTTACGCACATGTATGGCGTGTAAATGTCGGACGCATGAAGCTTTATCTTCTCGACACCGACCTCGACCGTAACTCCGAGTGGGACCGCGAGATCACACATAAGCTCTACGGCGGCGACTGGGAGAACCGTATCAAGCAGGAATACCTGCTCGGCATCGGCGGTATAATCATGCTCAACAAACTGGGTATAAAGACCGATCTATATCACTGTAACGAAGGTCATGCCGCACTTCTCAACCTGCAGCGTCTCGTTGATTTCGTCAACAATGACCATCTTCCTTTCAATGTGGCGCTCGAGATGGTACGCGCATCTTCGCTCTATACGGTGCATACCCCTGTTCCCGCAGGTCACGACTACTTCGAGGAGTCTCTCTTCGGCAAATACATGGGTGAGTTCCCCGCCAAACTCGGCATCTCCTGGAGCGATCTCATGAACATGGGCCGCGAGAATCCCGATACAAACGAGCGTTTCTCAATGAGCGTATTCGCCCTCAATACATGTCAGGAGGCCAACGGTGTCAGCTGGCTCCACGGTGAGGTTTCGAAGAAGATGTTCGCGGGCGTATGGAAAGGCTATGCTCCCGAAGAGTCTCATGTCGGCTATGTCACCAACGGTGTCCACATGCCTACCTGGGCTGCGTCGGAGTGGAAAGCTTTCTATGGCGATCATCTCAATCCCGAACTTTTCCACGACCAGAGCAATCCCAAAATGTGGGAGAACATCTTCAATGTTCCCGACGAGGATATCTGGGAAATGCGCATGACCCTCAAGAACAAGTTCATCAACTTTGTCAAGAAAGATTTCAAAGAGAAATGGCTCAAGAACCAGGGTGATCCCACAGAGGTGATGAAGATTGTCGACAAGATCAATCCCAATGCTCTCATCATCGGTTTCGCACGTCGTTTCGCCACATACAAGCGCGCGCATCTTCTTTTCACAGACCTTGACCGTCTGGCCAAGATCGTCAACAATGAGAAGTATCCTGTGCAGTTCATCTTCTCGGGTAAGGCTCACCCCGCCGACGGCGCAGGCCAGGGCCTTATCAAGCGCATCACCGAGATTTCCAAGATGCCTCAGTTCTCGGGCAAGATCATCTTCCTTGAGGATTACAACATGATCGTTGCAAAACGCCTCGTATCGGGTGTCGACATCTGGCTGAACACTCCGACTCGCCCTCTTGAGGCTTCCGGCACATCAGGCGAGAAGGCCGAGATGAACGGTGTGCTCAACTTCTCCGTGCTCGACGGCTGGTGGTATGAGGGCTACCGTCTGGATGAGAAAGCCGGATGGGCTCTCACTGACAAACGCACTTATACCGATCAGTCACAGCAGGACAAACTTGATGCCGCTACAATCTATTCGATGCTTGAGAACGAGATCGTGCCTCTTTATTTCGCAAAGAACAGCAAGGGATATTCTCCCGAGTGGATTCAGTATATCAAGCGTTCTATAGGTCACATAGCGCCGATCTTCACCATGAAGCGTCAGCTTGATGACTATATCAGCCGCTTCTACGAGCCTGAGGCAAACCGTTCACACAAGCTTGCCAAAGATGACTTCAAACTCGCCCGCGAGATCGTTGCATGGAAAGAGAATGTTGTTTCCAAATGGGACAGCATCGAAATTCTTTCGAGTGAATTCCATGACGAGAGCGGCAACAACGGTGTGTGCCGTGCCGGTGATCGTTTCACAGCCAAGGCTGTTATCAACACGCGTGGCCTCGGTGATTCTGTAGGTGTGGAACTTGTGATATATTCCGACAAGGACGGAGAGAGCAAGTATCTGAAACGCGAGGAACTCAAGCTCGTAAAGAAAGACGGAGACATCTGCACTTATGAGCTTAAGGACCAGATGCGTGAGGCCGGAGTCTACCGCTTCGCGTTCCGTATGTATCCGAAGAACTCAAATCTGCCCCACCGTCAGGACTTCGCTTATGTACGTTGGTTCTAAATTGAGATTTTTCCAGAATCATATAATAAAGAAAGCAGCCGGAAGGCTGCTTTCTTTATTGGTTCTAAATTGAGATTTTTACATTATTATATGATATTGTAGTTAGAGAGAGAACATTACCTGGAACTGTATTCGGTTGTCATGAGCGCTGCCCATGTCCCAGCTCTTTCGGTAGCCGTAGTCATATTCAAGTCCGAGCTGGAAATAAGATGAAAGATTGTAGAACACATTGGCAGCTCCGTAATATCCGTATTTATAGTTGTTGATCTCGCCGTCAGTGGCCTCGTGCTCCGCATAATCCGATACATGCCATATACGAGCCTGCGATCCCATGACATTTATCTGCCATTTGTCATTGATGTTGTAAGTCATGGCCGCGCTCCAGCCCATCATAGGAGTGGGGGTCATGTGGCCCGGATGGTCGTTTTTAGGGACGAACGATATCGGCATTCCGGCAAGGTCCTGTATATATGCGCCTATGCCCTTGCCGTACGTGGCCTGCAGATAGAAAATAAGAGGTTTTACAGGGTTGATGTTGCCGCTGAGCGACAGACCCCATCCTAAAGTGGTGCATCGGTGGTCGTGAAGCAGATCCCTGTAGATCATCGGACGCAGAATTCCTGACAGGCGTATCCGGTTCATGGGGTCGGCTCCCCATTCCGCATACAGAGGAATATCGGGCGCCTGAAAACTGTAGGCTTCCGGATCGCATACCGCTTCCCCCTCGATATTTCTTCCTGCCCAGGTCTTGTAGTCTTTACCCCAGTAATGACCGGATGCCGAGTAATACGTAGGCATGTCGAGTCCGATTCCGAAACTGAATCCCTTGAACGATGGCGAGACATATCCTATCTCATTCACGGTATTGGCGACAAGACCGTTGGGACCTTGCGGATCAATAGTGGGAGGCACCACAGACTCATCCTGAAAGAGAGAATGCTTAAGACCTGCGGTCAGACCTCTCCATGTCACGTAGGCCTTGTTGAGTTCAATTGTCTTGTCATTGCCGTTGGTCGCCAGTTTTATATATCCTGTTATCTGGTCCTTGGTACCGCCGAATCCGACTACCTGCAGGTCTATGCTGGCATTGAGTGCATTTATGAAGAAGTCGGATTTACGCCCGGACACGGATGGTATCGCGATCTGGCTCGGTACGAAATTTATTCCCGCTCCCTCCTGCTTGTAAAGATCACTCCCGAGATCCGCACCGATGATAGGATTGATCTGGGCGCCTATCGTCATGACGAACTTATTGTTGGCGGTATGAATGGCGAAGTGGGGTACCGGAATTTCATTGACATTTTTGGAACGGTCTTTTTCCAATATGTTGTACACTGTCGTGTCCTGGCTTGTCTTCACAAATGACACGCGGTTGCCGGCATCATCTTTTATCTCGGGAATGTCTTGCGCATAAGCGCTGACAGTTGTCGCCGCGAGAATGGCACAAAGTGCCGGTTTCAGGTTTTCTTTCATTTTGCAATTGGATAGAATGTTTAACTTCTAAACGCCTGAAACACCATATTGTTTTAACACTATCGCCCGCTTTCATTTCGAAAGCGGGCGATAATATTAAAAATTTATTTGAAAGTATAACCGAAACTCAGATAGGGCCGCAATAAGAAACTTGACCAGCTGCCGACCATATTCACTGCCGGCGAGATACCTGCGCGGAACATAAATCCGCTTGGTCGTTGGTATCTGTAACCGAGATCCATGAAAATATCTCCGTAAAAGTCAGAATGTGTATATGTACCGTCTTTTCTGATATACTCGGATCCGTCGGGAAGTGTGTCATATATTATATTGTCCCGTATAGAGACTGTAATGCCTGGAGAAAAGCCGAGACCCGCCTCGAAATAATTGTTGCCTTTTCCGAAAATTCCGTTTATTGCAAGAGGAACGGAAATGGCATGATCACTGCCATGATAAAAAAGCATTTGCGACGGGTGTATGGCGACTGCATATGCGAGCCCTGCCCGATATCCCCATTTTGAGCCTGCTTTGAATCGGGAATCATATGTTACGCCTATCAGATTTGACGCACCGAAAAGTTCGCCGTATATGTTTCTGAAAACAGGACTGCTCTTGGATATTGCATTTGTTTCTGTACTATCGCCGTCAATGACCTTATCTTGTGCGAATGCGTGTGGTGTTATGACGAGTATGGCGAATACCGAGATTAGTGTTGTAATTGTTTTCATATATAAAATTAAATTGAATTGTTCGATACTTACTTAAAGGTCTATCTTGTCTTTACGTTGATCAACACTTCATCGTTGCAGTCAAGCCATGAAATATTATAGCTTTCATGTTCCTTGCTGTCGGACTTTACGAATAATTTGTTGTCATTGTATACGGCTTTGACAGTAAGATTGTCAAGAATAAGATAAACCGTATCCCGATTGATGATTTCAGAATCAGAGAAAAGGACGTAATTACTTTTCCCTTTTTTGTATAGTTCGATTTGGACCGGTATGTTCGAATTCCCGGAAATTGTATGAAACTCGCCATCAGAAGGTATACGCGTTTCTTTGGGATAACCTCCATTGTGGAATTTGTCGCATCCGGAGACAAGAAGGACTAAGCTTGCAATAAGAAAGATTGAAAAAGATCGTATCATATTAATTCGTTTAGAAGATTATTTTAGATTAGATACAGCCGTAGTACTTTTGACCCATATCATGAAATAAACAAATTGCTAATAAGCGATTAATCTCATATATCTAACGTAATACCAGCCCCCGGTATTGTTAGCATCAGGATTATCAAACTCAGTATTTTCGAAATAAGGTTTAAATACGCCTGATACATAATAGCCGTTGCACTTTCCACCCCATCCCATGTCGCAATGTAGCATCTCAAGTTCTTTTTTTTCTTTTCTTGTTGATATAAGTTTGGTACCATCATAACATTCCGTTACTTTATTCCGATATTGTATCTTATATCCGTCGATATTCCAGCAGTGACTCTTTGTAATGTCCCAGTATTTGGGAATGGCATAAATAAGAAGAGGTTTGCCTTCTTTTAATTGGTTCATACAAAGAGTATAGGTGTACCGGTGCCTTTTGGCTTGCGGAAATCCTTTACCTTTCATGTATTCAATAGCCTCACACGGAAATGTAAATGTCCCTCCGCTAAACATAAGGGCCTTAGTACCGTTTGTGATGTTTTTCAAAAGATATGCTGCTGATTTTGATCCGATGGCAGAAAGATGATTGGCTGTCAAGGCTTCCCAATTGATCTTATATCCGTTTGCAATAAAATTTTGAGGGGTTTTGAAAAAGGTCATTATTTTAGCTATTGCCAAGGGAACACATCCTGTTTTTTTACCTGCAGGAAGCAGGTTATTGAATGGGAATCCCTGTGTCCATTTTTCGAAAGGAGACAGAAGAGGTTGTACTTGTTCTGTTATGGTCCAATCCTCATAATATGTGTTGTAGGTATATGGTGATACGTCAGGGTCAGTCGTAATTAGAGGATTATTGGTTACTTGATCGTGAAATTTATCATCATTTGTTTTATTTTCAACCTCTTTTTTAGATCTTATTGCGTAATCAAGACAGATCGTACTTATGTATTTCTCTATAAAACAGTTTGAATCTTCTGTTGTATTATTGGCTTCGTAATTATTAAGAGATATAGGCTTTGTATAATTACCTACCAATGAATCTTTTCTTGTTGGAGTGTAAAGTGAGAATGTATTAGGATTTATTTCTTTTTGGCCCGAAATAGTAATCATTTCCGGACCTGTAGTAGGATAATCCGGATCTATCGGTCTACTTGTAAGTCCCATTTCTTGAAGAGCCTCATTCATCACTTCTGCAGGGAGATTGCCGTCTTCTATTACAGCTATAATTTCATCTTCAATTCTGGAATCTGCCGTAATAATGGCGAATCCGGAATTTGCTGTGTAGTTGGCTACGTAGAGAGTGGTGTCCGGTTTGCGTCCGGCAGTGGTAACGGTTCTTGTCGTTGGTGTCGATAATACGACAGGATAAATTTCTTCTATTTCCGGTATTTCCCCATTTCTCGTATTTTTTACATTGGCGGCGAGAAATGATTTTAGCCTGGAAAGAGCAGTATC
>ERZ860264.2126-NODE-2126-length-11453-cov-2.935603_pt1 | contig 11453 bp, 13 predicted proteins | sample MGYA00509980_ERZ860264 | MGnify/ENA primary metagenome ERZ860264 (study PRJEB30046, sample SAMN00715212) | human gut metagenome | study: EMG produced TPA metagenomics assembly of the A metagenome-wide association study of gut microbiota in type 2... | reverse complement strand
ATAAGGCAACCGTCGGCGAGGATCTGCCTTTCCACGGGGGTGAGATTTTTGAAATATAATCTTATATCCTTGAGTTCACCGGCTCTTGTGATGACTTTTGCCATTATTTCCTCGTCACCGTTCAGAATCGCCTTACGTATGCCCGGAATGAAAACATAGTCACCCGACTGATAGTCAAAGTCTGTATCCTTGTCTATGGTAAAAGGCACTATACCCCAGTTGATACAGTTCGAACGATAGCGCTTGGTGGCATATTCATAGCAGATATTGGCATCGCCTCCGAGTACTTTCTGGCAGCTTGCAGCCTGTTCGCGGGCAGAACCATCGCCAGGACGGTTGGCAAACACACAGGATCCGAAAGATGTGTCAGCAGCCTTTGCTCCGACTTTATCAAGCACAGAGACGATATTGCCCGGAGTGTCGCCGGCGCGACGTTCAAGGTCTTCTTTCTGGATTCTTTTGCTGAGGCCGACATATTCGGGCACACGGCGCGAAAGCGCGAATTCAGAAAGCTTCAGCGGATTGGAACGGTAACTTGAGGTCTCGCCCGACGGAATGAGCTCATCGGTAGTCGTGACCGGATCATGGATCACAGCGGCAAGTTCCAGAAGCATATTTTCCGACATCGGATACATTCTGGGCCAATCCTTGATATTGGGACCGTAACGTAGTTCTTCCGAAAGATTCTCGCGGCGGAATCCGTTGTAGACCCTGCGCTCGTAAATCTTACCGTCGAAGTCATACGGGCTGTGCGTATCTTCGAACTCGACATCTGTCGCCGCCGTGATGACACCTCCGTTGGCAGCCGTCGCCGCAATGGAGCGCGCATCCATTAGGGCAACCAGCGAGATCTGTCCCTGCCCGGGCTTTGAACCTTCGCGGTTGGGAAAATTACGGGTAGTGTGCCGGATGGAAAGACCATTGTTGGAAGGTACGTCACCCGCTCCGAAACATGGGCCGCAGAAAGCGGGCTTAATGACAACGCCAGCTTCAAGAAGTTCCTCGGCTATGCCATTGCGAGTGGCGGCCATGTAGACAGGAACGGACTGGGGATAAGCGGAGATTGTGAAATAGTCATTTCCTACCGATTTGTCCTTGAGGATTGCAGCGGCCTGCGAGAGATTGTCATAAGTTCCTCCCGAACAACCGGCTATGATACCCTGATCGGCCATTACCTTGCCATCCCTGATCTTGTCCGCAAGATTGACATCGATTTTGTCGCCGAAACGCTCACGCGCGTCCTCCTCCACCTTGCGAAGTATCTCTTCGGGATTAGCCTGAAGCTCGTGGATCGTAAATGCGTTGGAAGGATGGAACGGCAACGCTATCATGGATTCCTGTGCGGAAAGATCGATGCGGATCATGGCGTCGTAATAGGCCGTCTTGCCCGGACGCAACTCGCGGTAATCCTCAGGACGGTTGTGAATCTCGTAATGATGTCTGACTTCGTCATCTGTAATCCATATGGAACTCAGGCATGTGGTCTCGGTGGTCATGATATCGATACCGTTGCGGAAATCGATCGGAAGATTTTTAACGCCCGGACCTGCGAATTCAAGCACTTTGTTTTTCACGAAACCATTTTCAAAGACCGCCTTTACAAGCGATATAGCCACATCGTGCGGGCCGATACCCTTGCGCGGAGCACCTTCCAGCCACACAAGCACAACCTCCGGAGCGTTGATATCCCAAGTGTTGTCGAGAAGCTGTTTTACCAGTTCTCCCCCACCTTCTCCGACACCCATGTTTCCTAACGAACCGTAACGGGTATGCGAATCGGATCCGAGAATCATATTGCCGCACTTCACCATCGCCTCACGTGCATACTGGTGTATGACAGCCTGATTGGCCGGGACATATATGCCGCCATATTTCTTGGCTGCGGAAAGGCCGAATACATGGTCATCCTCATTGATTGTGCCACCCACGGCACAGAGCGAGTTGTGGCAATTGGTCATGGCGTAAGGTATGGGGAATTTCTCAAGACCTGACGCGCGGGCCGTCTGGATAATACCCACATAGGTTATGTCATGACTCATCATCGCATCGAAACGGATGCGCATTTTTTTACCTTTCGAGCCATCGACATCGTGTGCCCGCAAAATCTGATAAGTGATAGTGTTCTCACGGGCTTCATCGGGAGTGGGAAGACCGTCTGAACCGGTGACGACAGAGGTGCCGTCGACAAGGTAAACACCTTTGTCAATTAGTTCGATCATGTTACTAAATTTAAGGTTTGTGATTTAAGGTTTTTTAAGGTATTTATTCTATAATATCTGATACACTGTCGGCGAAGAATGTCAGCGCAAGCATATCGGCCGCACCTCCGTGCGAGATATTGTCTCGCTTGAAATCTTCGTTCAGTATGGCGAGAGAGGGTAAGAGACAGTCACTGTTCACGAGGCTGCCGGCTTTACGGCGAGCCTCTTCCGCTTTCCGCAATCCCGCGCGATATATGGCATTGGAGTCATCTATATCGCTGATTATTTTCATAAGCAGCCTAAGACAATCATGGTCAGACTTAAGGCTGCTCCGGTAAAAAGGCAACCAGCTTTCAAAAAGCGCGGCATAACCGGCCCGGGCATTTTCCAACGCGCCGGAAATGCCGAACCGACGTCTGACTTCCTGTCCGTGGGTATGGCCCGGAGGGAGTGGGAAACTTCCGGCAAGAGACGCGATTTCACCGCCGAGAGACTTATCACTTTTCCCTGACAGGATCCTCGCGGCCGCAGCTACAGCGAGACCCATCGAGAAGATGGCGCCACGATGTGTATTTACACCTCCTGTGGTTTCCAGCATTCTCTCTTCGGCCTCAAGTCCAAGTTTACGGAGGAGATCATTGCCCAAAATGTCAGATTCAAATGCCAGAACAGCGAGATCGACAAAGAATCCATGAAGCGACTCAATACTTCTCGACATAAGCGCATAATCCATATCGGAATGCGAGCCATTGTCGTACGAATCCACCAGACCCGGCTTGGGAGAAAGATCCAGCTCTTTGCGAAGAGCCCTGACAGCCAGAAATGCGAGAAAATAAGGTGTGTCCGACACCGGCACGAGCGACAAGGGCGCCTTGAGGCTGCCCTGTCTGAGGGAATTTCTGACCCGCGAAGCCGAGACAGGAACGGCATCACATGTCAGGCGCTCTATCTCAACGACTTCAATGCCACAGGCAGGCAGCTTTTGTTTCATCAGGAAATTATACTGCGATGTCAACGGATCGACAGGCTCGGTCCCTACAAACCGTCGGGTGCAGCCAAGCGAGGGGGCTATGTGACGGCAGAAAATATCAAGGTCTATCTCGGCCTGAGCCAAAGAGACCTCATCCGCTTTTTTTATGAAATAAGAGGGAAAACTGAGCTGTGAGATGACATATTCACTCCCGTCGAGGATCTCCACATTGCCTATATGTGCAGTAGCCTTCTTCAGCATGGCCGTGCGTTCCTCATATCCGAAAGTGTTTTTCGGATGCGCTCCCACCGTTATCACAGCAAGCCTGCGGCATTGCGAAGCCGCCGTTTCGATAAGATGGAGATGTCCGAACGTAACAGGATCGGCATTGGCTACAATCACTCCGTCTGCCTTATGCCGTGCCAGATAAGAACAATATTTTCCGAGAGGCATACTGTCACTTTCCAACAGAACCGCAGCACTACCTTCTCCACAGAGAGAAAATCCCAGCGACTTGAAAAGATTCCTGTAGCCGGGCTTTGTAAAGACCCGTACACACTGGCTCCCGGAATCAAGCACTTCACCGACGAGATGGGATATGAGCATGGCGGAAGCACCCGCACCACGCGCTTCGGCAGACAAGGCCAGACATTTTATTATATTGCCGTCGAGTCCCCCGCATCCGACAAGATTGTCATCGGGATCAAACAGACCGGCAAAATACCCGATTCCCCCGTCGAGTCCGAGACCGGAATCCGACAGAAAGGTTTTGACACGTTCCGCGATACGGGGTCGGTTCAGATCAAGTCTCCTGATTTCCATATCGTCACCTTGCGTTGACATATTTCCTGACAAGACTCTCGATATATTCGTTTATTTCCTCCGGAGAATGCTGACGCGATCTCATGCAGAAACGGGCCTCCTGCCCACACAAAAGACATCTGCGCGGCGACAATCCGATATCGGCACGACTCACGGGGCGCAAGTCGGACAGTATGACGTCAATATCAAAAAGGCGTCCGAGCCTATGGGTGTCTTCTATGAGCACCGCCGTCTTCTTAGCCTCCACAACCGGGCAGTCAAGTGTAAGCCACACTTCATGACCGGATATAAAAGCCTCATGCCCGATAGTAAGAATGTGGGGGCCGAAATGCATTTTCAGAGATTCAATCATTGCTTCGGCAACGATACCTGTGCGCGGAGTAAGCTTGAACTCTCCGGGAGCCACCACGGTCGCCACTACGAGAGTGGCAGCCGGGGTGGTGCGGAAGTGAGTCATCTGCCGCTCACGCCTTCGGTCGCGCGAGGCAAGCATATCCTGCAACGAACATCTGGAGAGTGTTTCCATGTCCGGAAGTGATGGTTTCAGTCAATGATATTCTTAATGACATCCATGACAGAACCATCGCGGTTCATTACGACGCCTACGGTCTTGTCGCCGAAAGACAACGGAGCCGGTGTGCCGATTATGGAGAGAGCCTTGTCGCGAAGATCCCTTATATCAACGACCTTCAGACCCGCCTGTCCGAGACGTTCGGCGAGATCAGGACGGCGTGGATTTACCGCGATACCATATTCCGTCACGATCACATCTACTGTCGAACCAGGAGTGATCAATGTCGTGACTTCATCGACTATACATGGAATACGGCCACGCAACAAAGGACAGACAATGATCGAGAGAGCGCTGTCGGCAGCAGTGTCGGGGTGACCGCCTATCGCCCCTCGGATCACACCGTCGCTTCCCACAAGGACATTGACGTTGAAATTGACATCGGCCTCAAGAGCAGAGAGGATTACAATGTCAAGATAGTGGACAGCCGATCCCTGTTCTTCCGCACTGGCATACTCACAGGATGTCACTTCCTTATGCATCTTATTGTCTCTCAGGGATTCCGCCGCGACACGATCGAACGACTGCACATCTATGAGACGGTCAATCAGGCCTTCTTCATGAAGTTTCACCATGTGGGCCGTTATTCCGCCCAATGCGTAAGACGCCTTAATGCCGCGCCGGAGCATTTCCTCCCGTATAAATTTGACCGCCGCAAGCGAGGCTCCCCCGGAACCTGTCTGTATTGAAAATCCGTCGCGGAAATAACCACTGTTTATAATGACTTTGGCGGCCTGCTGCGCCAACAATATGTCGCGTGGATTTTTCGTATCGCGTATGGCTCCGGATGCGATTTTAGAACTGTCGCCCACAGATTCCACCTCGACTACGAAATCCACATCGCTTTCAGATATCGAGTTGGGAGTATTGGGATAGTCCACAAGATCATCCGTCAGTATGACCACCTTGTCGGCATATCGCGCATCGGGGAGAGCATAGCCCAGAGAGCCGCATATCGACTTTGCATTTTCAGCCCGGGAGTCGCCGCAGGCGTTTCCGAGCGGGTCGCATGAAGAGGCGCCCAGAAATGCCACATCAATGTGAAGATCGCCGTTGGCGATTGCCGCACCGCGTCCGCCATGACTGCGAAAGATCACCGGTTCTTCCAACACTCCCTCGGAAATGGCCTGTGCGAGTTCGCCACGAAGTCCCGACGTGGAAATCCGTGTGATTACTCCACTCTTTATATGACGCAATAACGGGGCATGTACATCCGACAGACTCGATGCGGCGAGATGAAGGTCTCTATAGCCCATCTCGGCAAGTTTGTCCACGACAAGGTTGACAACTTTGTCACCGCCACGGAAATGATGATGGAACGATACGGTCATACCGTCTTTGAGCCCGCTCAATCTGATCGCCTCTTCAAGAGTGACCAGTTTTGGACTTGAATGTTGAAGTTCACGGCGCGGAACAGGTATTTTTGTCACCTCGGCCTCATAAACATGTTTACCAAGTCTTGCAGCTGCGGACCGGATATCTTTCTGACGTTCTTTGAGAGTATTCATGGCTTAGATCTCTTCTTCGGTTAATAATCCTGCGGCTTTGGCAAGTGTAATCGTACGCTCGGCACGTATCACCACCGGGCGGTCGATCATTTTTCCATTGAGAGCAATCACTCCCGAGCCTTTCTTCTCCGCTTCCTTTATGGCAGGCACAATAGCCCTAGCCTTTTCGATGTCCTTCTCAGTAGGAGTAAAGACTTCATTGACCACTTCGATCTGGCGGGGATTTATGATTGATTTTCCATCAAAGCCAAGAGTCTTGATGTATTCCACTTCGCGGCGGAATGTCTCCATATCATTGAGATTGGAGTAGACCGTGTCGAGAGCATCGATACCGGCCGCGCGTGCAGCCACTACAATAGTTTCCCGGGCCAGACGCAACTCGTCGCCCTCCTTCGAACGTTGTGTCTTCAGATTGGCACAATAGTCTTCCGCGCCAAGAGCTATACCCATCATACGGGGTGATGAAGTGGCGATGTCATAAGCATTCACTACACCGAGGGCACTTTCGATGGCAGCCATGATCCGGGTGCGGCCTACCGCTCCGATTTCACGTTCCACTTTTTCAATTTCGGCTTCTACTTCCCGGACTTCGTCAGCAGTCTCGGTCTTCGGCATTCTGACCGGCCTTCACTACCGCCTCTATATCTTTTTTGCCATAGGGCGTGTTGAGAGGGTTGATACGCACCACCATTTCCGTATCACCGTAATCTATTGTTTTAAGAGCATTGTAAACCAACAGGCGCGCTGTGTCTTTCTCATGCATGGATACCGAATCCTCGAGATCAAGCATTATCGAATCCGGTCCGTATATATGTGCGTCGGCCATCATCCCGGGATTATTTCCCGGAACGAACATCATGGTCCGTCTTTCCATGGTTATATAATTTTAAGGTTAGTCTTTCCAGACATCATTGCCGGTAGCACGTACAACAGCCGCTGTCACACGAGCCCTGATAGTACAGTCAAGAGCCCCTTTGTCTACAGCCTTTACCCGGACATCCGTAATACCGTTTTCAGAAAGCGTGTCACTTATGACTTTTTTGATCTGATCTCCGAACTGACGTGCCACACTGCTTTCGAGATCGATCTCGATTCCCTCCTTATCCGGAGGAAAAAGCTGAATCAGAATGTCTCCCGATTCAAAGGTGCCAGCATGTGAATTCCTAATTTTCATGGTTGTGTTGGTATTAGTTATAAGGTTAAAAATGGATATGACGATATGTCATCGGCAATTTATGCCTTCCTTGAATCTATGTGGCGGTAAAGTTAATAAAATTTATTTATATCACTAACATAATTACGGAAAAATTTCTCTAATAAAATCTTCAATACAGGCACACCCTACTCAAGGAGTTATATAAACTGCTAATAATATGATAAGTAGCTACGAAAAATAAATGATCATATGTTTTTTCAAAATCCACATATGAGAGGGCTTCTTTTTGGCCGCTTCCACAAGATCCCATCGGTTGCAATGCCCGGCATTCTACATCACGGTATGCGCAACCGCTTCATGAAAAACAATGACAGATCATGGATATTTACAAACCGGTACAACTGCTATGGTATATAAAAACGAGTGCCCCGCATTACAGGGCACTCATTGGTGACTCCTACAGGATTCAAACCTGTAACCTTCTGATCCGTAGTCAGATGCTCTATTCAGTTGAGCTAAGGAGCCTTGCAATCATTTCCGATTTGCGATTGCAAAATTACTGCTTTTTTTTGAATCCACAAAATTTTCGCGGAGAAAAATTCAGTCAATTTTTAATTTAAATCAGTCCGTGAGGTATTCCACAGAGCAAACTCCCTGTATACCAACTATCGGAACCGATAATTTGGATATCTTGACTTTGACAGCTTTTACGTCATTCCATTTGGATTTTATGGAATCACCTATGGATTTTGACACTGATTCAAGTAACAGCCATTCCCGTTTCATATGGCTCTCCACCACTTCATATATATCAGCATACGATATGGAAGTGTCGAGATGCTCCGGAATAAAACGAGTATCGTCCGTTTCAAGCGTCACATCGACCTGAAATTCATTTCCGACGTTTCGCTCCTGTTCGAACACACCGATGTCCGAATAGAAATGAAGATTTTCCAGCCGGATGACAAAGCGTCCCATCAGCCGACGGGAATCTTTTCGATACGACGTTCGTGTCTGCCTCCCTCAAATTCGGAATCAAGATAAGCATCAAGAATAGCAACAGCTTCTTCTTTACTTACAAATCTTGCGGGAAGCACAAGAATATTCGCATTGTTATGCTGCTTGGCGAGAGAGGCTATCTCAGGCATCCAACACAATGCCGCGCGGATACCCTGATGTTTATTGAGAGTCATCGCTATTCCGTTGCCGGTGCCACACATCGCTATTCCGAATCCGCATTCTCCACTTTCCACTGCAAGAGCAGCAGGATGCGCATAATCAGGATAATCGCATGATTCAGTCGAATGCGTTCCGAAATCAACCGTTTCGTAACCGCGTTCGGACATCAAGGCAATGAGAAATTGTTTTAACTCGTAACCTGCATGGTCACTTGCGAATGCTACTTTCATAATTCAAATGTATTTATTCAAGGTTATAATTTGTTCAAGGTTATAAAATCTCAGGAGAAATGACGGCTTTTGAAAGCGAACCTTACCATAAAGTAATTCAAAGGCACACATATCGCAAGCGCCGGCAATAATGCAAGAGTCGGACCGACGATGCCTTTGAATACAGCCACAAGTCCAGTCTGCATCCCCATATTGACCAAATGGCTTATTGCGAACGCGAGTCCTTTTTTTGCATTCGGATCACTTCTGAACGTAAAAAAGCTTGACAAAAGGAAATTGGCGACAAAACTGATAATGTAGCTTATAATCGCAGACCACAGCCGACACTCCGACCGCCCGAAGAAAGAGCACGTACATGCCGTATTGCAACAACGTGCAGAAGGCGCCGACCAAAGCAAATCTCACGACTTCGGACTTTCTTCCCTCGCTATGCAAAAAACCTTTGATATCCATGATGTCATTCATCATTCAGATTCCGCAGCTTTGTCTCCAGCAGGATTTTCATCCGATCTGTCGGCCGGGCACTCTTTCTCTATTTCCTTATTTATGGAGAATATATAATCAAGAATTTCCTGACGTCCCTTGCCTTTTTCAGACGAAGTAACAAAGACCGGCGGAAGTTCAGACCATGTCAGTCTTAACTCATTGCAATAAGCCTCCACATTTCTCTGCGCAGCCACAGGACCGAGTTTGTCGGCTTTGGTGAAAACTATTGCAAAGGGCACTTCATTTTCTCCGAGCCAATCCAGAAATTCAACATCGATCTTCTGCGGATCGTGACGTATGTCTATCAAGACAAACAGGCATGCGAGCTGCTGTCTCCCAAGTATGTAATCATTGATAAGATGAGTGAGCCTCTCGCGTTGCTCCTTGCCCCTCGCGGCAAAACCATATCCCGGCAGATCGACAAGAAACCACCTGCCATCATCCATGGCGAAATGATTAATAAGTAATGTCTTGCCCGGAGTCTGAGACGTCTTGGCCATCTTCTTGCTTTTACAAAGCATATTTATCAGAGATGACTTTCCGACGTTAGACCGCCCGATGAAGGCATATTCGGGCACTCCCGTCACCGGACATTTGGTAACGTCCGGACTGCTTATATGAAATTTCGCATTCTTGATATCCATAAAGTTCAAAATTATTTTATCCGAAACATGCGGTATGTATGAGACACAGGCTACGGTCCGTTTCCGAATCACTCGTCATGATCGCTATCGTAGTCTCGGAAGCTCCGTCGGAGACTGCCTTGACAGATATTCCCTCACGCTGCAGAGTATTTACGAGACGGGGACCGAGACCTTTTATATCCTTGATGGACTCTCTTACAACAGCTATGATCGAAAGATTCCTCTCAATAGAAACATCCGTCACCTCACCGGTCTGAATTTCCGGGGCGAATTCCTCACGAAGAATATCAGCGGCACGGTCAGCATCACTTTCCGACAGTGCCATCGAAAACGCGACATCGGCATTAGGCTGGGCGACAAGGAAAATACTTATACCATTACGTGCCATGGCATTGTAAGACCGGGAATTTATCTGAGCCACATTTGAGGCGAGATTTCCCGATACGGACACCATACACGTTTTTTTAACGGAAGACACACCTCTGACTGCAGCCGGGAGATTTTCATTGCCGTCAGTAATGAACGTTCCGGGCGCAGAGGGATTGTGTGTGTTGAGAATCCGGATAGGAATATTTTTATGAAACACCGGATAAATCGTAGGAGGGTATATCACTTTCGCACCGAAAGAGCATAATTCCATGCTCTCTATGAACGACATCCGGTCTATAACCATGGCATCGCGGATTATGCGCGGATCCGCAGTCATAAATCCGTCCACATCCGTCCATATCTCAAGCGTGTCAGCTCCGAGTGCGGCAGCTATCAAGGCGGCCGTGTAATCACTGCCTCCCCTGCCGAGATTGGTTATTTCATCCGTATCTTTGTCACGAGAAATAAAGCCCCCCGCCACGACCGTACGTCCGAGAGGCATCTGAAAAGCATCACGGATAAGAGAATCGGTCAATTGTCGCGATGCGATATCGCGGCCAAACCACTTTTCCGTTTTTATAAATTCAAGCGAATCCTTGTGAACAGCATTATCGAGAAGATTGGCCACAATGACAGATGACATGCGTTCCCCGAAACTTACTATACGGTTCAATGCCTTTTCAGGCAGATCCCTTATCAATGCAAGTCCTTTATATATATCCTCGAGCTCCGAGAGCAGAGATCCGACCACTTCAATGACATTCGCACGCAGATCCGAAGGAACCATTTCCTCTATGATCTCAAAATGCCGCTCCGACATTTCACGCATATTTGTCTTGAAATCCGGATCTCCTTCCGAGGCCATCCTGGCCGTAGCTATAAGTTTGTCGGTAAGTCCGCCAAGAGCCGAGACTACCACGACCGCCGGCTCATCAAGAGAATCAACTATATTCTTGACATTACGGAGACTTTGCACAGTCCCGACAGAAGTACCTCCAAATTTTAATACTTTCATAGAATAAAATTACTTCCGGATTGCATTCCGGTGTTTTTATTTTGCAAAAATACAAAAAAAATGTCAACCGCAGACAATAATGAAAGTACAAAACGGAGTATTTCCGACCATCAGAGCTCAATAAACACGCTTATACCAATCGAGCGTACGATAATAAGATTCGTCGCGTGTATCAAGACCTTTATAGAAATGCGTGCTTATTCCGGATACGGCAAAATTCCAGGGACGGTTGTTGAAATCATTTTCAGACGCGTCATGATATATGACCGCTTTGTCCATCACCGACTCAAGACGCGCGGCGA
>ERZ860264.2124-NODE-2124-length-11462-cov-2.813974_pt1 | contig 11462 bp, 16 predicted proteins | sample MGYA00509980_ERZ860264 | MGnify/ENA primary metagenome ERZ860264 (study PRJEB30046, sample SAMN00715212) | human gut metagenome | study: EMG produced TPA metagenomics assembly of the A metagenome-wide association study of gut microbiota in type 2... | reverse complement strand
CGAAGAGGCATTGAGCCGCTTCCGGTTGATTCGGGCTGTCAAGCAAGCGTTGGTAAAGTTCTCCGGCGCGGCTGACAGCGAGGGACGCAGTTTCTCAACGTTCCAATATTCCGGCTCTGAAACAGACCATAACCACGAGCAGATTACAGAGGACTTGGAGGAATGGCAAACCCATTGCATAGATTGCTCGGCTACCATTGACGACGGATATATCCTCACCCCGAACAACGTCACCCTCGACACGGGCGACATCTTTGCCGACGCTTTCGGCGAGGAAATGGTATAAACACAACACCGCCCGCACTTCCTTTCGGTTGCGGGCGGTGTCGTCTTATTCTTCCTCGTCTATGCCGTCAAAGAGGGAGGGTTGCTCGTCACGGTGAGGGTCTTTGAAACCCTCCAGTCCGCGACGCAGATAGCTGAGAAATGTGTGGTAACACATCGGATAAACCGGATACACATAATATCGCCACACCTGCTTGTAGCACTTCGAGAGGTTGCCCTCCTCATAGTGCTGCCGCGTGATGTCGCAAACGTGCTGTATGCGCAGGAGTGTATTTTTGTGAGGTTTATTCGCCATATTAAGAATTTAACCGCTATCTTTGCAACACGTTCCACGGTGTTGCTCGTCGTTTGGTTAATTCCTGCGGCGGGCACTCTTTTTTTCATCGCTTTGCTGTCTTGGTGTAGGGTTCTACAATTACAAAGCCCTCGATGTGCTTTCTCACTAATCCCGAACCGCCACAGACCGGGCATTGTACCTTGTGGCTTCCGTTGAAGCTGTCAACTTCCACCTTGCCGTCGGCCTTGCAGTTGCGGCACACCTCTATGGTGTCGCGGGTAAACTCCGTGCGCTTCTCCATTCGGCTATCCCTCCGTTTTGGGTTCTACAAAGAATGTTTCGTCTTGGATCACGTCGATGCAGCAAGCGTCCATTACTGCCTTGCACTTGTCAAGGTCGCGCTCGGCAAGAAGTTTGTCCTTGGCGACTTCTTCCACCGTGCGAACGTAGTTCTTGCCTTTGATTTTGAGCAGTTCGAGAACGCCCGCCCAAGTCATACCCTTGCGGACTTTCAATTTGGGGTTGCCGATGCGGAAGCCGAGGATGCCGTGGGTGGTCTCCATACTTTTGCGCTTGGAGAAGAGTTCTTCGCGGTTCTCGGTGGCGAATACCTGCATTTTCTCGAATGCTTCCTTTTTCTCGGTGTCGAGGGCTGCAAGGCGGTCGGCATAACTTTCGCGGATCTCCACGAGCTTGCTGTCCATTTCAGCAGTCAGTGAACGCTGCTGTGCGTCGGCGGTTGCGTAAGCGTTGAACGCTTCTTCCATTGCCTCGCGGCTTACACCACTGATGATTGTTTTTTTCTGTCTTGCCATTTTTTCTGTTGTTTAATGGGTGATTAAATAGTGTTTATTTGTCGGTTGATAAGTCTGCCGGGAAGATGTCGAGTATCGCGGTCTCGGCAATTGCCGTTACCTCGTAGTCGGCCATTGTCCCTTTCATATTTTGCTTGAATGAGGAGAGAACATCGTCAAGGTCTTCTCCTGCCACGAGAAAGTCGGTAAGATTGCGCTTCTCTGCCCCGGTGCGCTCGTCTACCGTGATGAACGCCACCCGTACTTTCCACCATCGCGAGGCGGTGTCAGAACCGAACACTTCGGCGATTTTCGCTTTTTTCACTGCTTCCACCGTGAACTCGCCGCTGATAAAGGGGCGCATTTCCTCGATGATTCGTGCCTCGGCTTCCGCGAACGAGAGCGCGTCCACCAAATAAGGCTCGGTTACTTTCTTCACTGCTCCGTTCTCCATAACCTTGTCGTAGCGGAGCTTGGTTTCAATCCATTGTGCCATTGTTGTTATTATTTTAGGTTGGTAATTTATGGGTTAATGTTTCCGGCGCGGAAAGCATTTATTTTATCCTTACGCTCCTTGTCGTTTTTTGCGCTGAGATACATTGCTCTATAAGCGTTAGCCAAAGCGTTGAAACTGTCCTCCTTGTTTGTTGCCGAGATTTCTTCTATCTCGTACCACTCGATGTCGGGTTCTTCCAAACCGAAAAATTCGATTACCTGCTCGCGGGTCTTGTTGCCGACATATTCCGGCGTTACTATCTGCCCGGTCGTGCGCTCCTTGGCGCGTATCTTGAAATGTTTTCGTGTCATTCGTCTATCTCAAAGTCGGGTTCATACTCAGCTACATTGGCCTCGTTCTCTGCCCATACGGAGAGTTCTCGCATAAACTCCACATATTCCGGGGTCGTGAGTTCCAATGTCGCCTCCTTTATATTTTGCTCGATGTTCTTTATGTTATTGCTTCCAAACAGAGTTCGTATTATTTAATCAGCTCAAAATCGTACGCGAACACAAAGGGATTGCGCTGCCAAGTGCCGCGTCCGGAAATTTTGTCTATTAGTGTGGAATATACTTCACGAGGAGTTTTCCCTGTCAGAAAGGTTATTTCACCCGATTTGTGATATTTGATAACACCGTATAGATTGTTACAATCTAAAATATTCCTCACGCCCTCAGCCATGCAATCTTCGTCGGAAATATCTTGCAACCGTTCCACTTTTATGTCGGTAATGCGGATACGAAGTGGCATAAGGTCTGCGCGGACAAACATCTTGTTATTCCACCCTCCTTTTAGCTCGTCCTTTGTCAGCAACTCGTCACCAAATTTATACCTACCATAATATTTTATGTAATCACATTCTTTCAAGATGTCGTTATAGCTTTGCGCCACCGCAACGACCTCGCCTATTTGGTACTTCGGACGCTCGAAAATAAAATGCTTATTTTCGTTCGCATTTATGAGGTCTGAAAACGACCATTGCTGCTCTCGACAGATTCGTCGCGTTTTCCATTTGTAGCGAATTTTTACGGCAAAAGTTAAACCGTAATTATCGTTGAACATTATTTTTTTCATATCTCGTTCAGTTTAGCATTTGATGTTCTTTGCCGAAGCGCATTTCAAACATTATCGCCCCGGTTACTTCGTTCACGCTCTTTGCGTCTTTCTGTTTGCGCAGGAACATATTGTATATGTTGGTGAGCCGTTCAAGAGGTATCTTGTTGAAGTTATCAACCTTTGCGGCTTGACAGGCCACGCCTTTTATGTAGCTTATGCCCTCGTTGCCTTTGCCAATCAGACGAAGCCAACCGCCTATCGAGGCAATCACGCGCTTGCGCATCTTGTCTATCTTCTCACTCTCCGGGTTCAGTATGCCGTTGAGTTTGTCGCAGAGTTCCAAAAGTTCCTCGTTGCTGAGGTCTTTGCTGCTCTCCACACCATAACCCGAAATGAGCGCGAGTTTCATATCCGTGTCCATATTGAGGCGGGTGCAGAGCGTGTGGAATTTCCGCAGTAGCCATTTTTGCTGTTGTGCTGTAACCGTTGCCATAATATCTCGTGTTATTGGTTGTCTATGATTTGGGCGTAATATTTGGCCGCGCCCTCCGGCCATATCACGAAATCCTCGCCGCCTCCCTCTGACGTTGCAAAGCGTGTCGTAGCAAATGCTTTGAACCCCTCGACGCGGATCTTCACCTCTGAGAGCTTGCGAACGTGTCGGGCAACTGCCGGGTATGGTTTGCCGCCCTCCTCGTGGGCGATGAAGATGAAAAGTTTATCGGGAAACTCGTCCATTAGCGAGGCAAAGGTGCTGCGGCTGAATCCCGTCAGTGCGGTTATTGAATCTATCACCACGACCTGCGGGCTTTTCCGCTTGCGCAGCCTTTCTCGCAGTGCGGGTATCTGCTCCTTGTTTAAGACTATCACTTTGTTGCCAACTGCTGCCATATTCGCATCGTTCCAAGAGTTCTGAAAGGAGAGCGACATTCCCTGCTCGACGGTGTCATAGGCGGCTTTATCGACAAACCGGGTCAGATAGGCAAGAAGCTCAAGGGCGAAATGGGTCTTGCCGCTGCCGCTCTCTCCGAAGATGAGCCACGCACCGCGCAGTTCCGGCTTCCCGATAGTGGCGAGACCCTTCCCGTCGAAGTCGGCGACCTTGAAATTCGCGTCGCACACGTTCTTGTTGCTTAATGCCTTTGCCATTTAATCAGCGTTTAATCGGTTCTCAATTCTCGCTTGATTTCAGTTTGAGGGCGCACACAAGCCTTTTGACGCGCCGCAGATCGTTGTCCGCGTCGTCGATGATTCTCTCTATCTCCCGGCGGTCGTCAAGCCCGTTGGCAAGGCACACGCCCTTTATGTCGCATCGGTTCACAACGGGCATCGGTATGAACTTGCGACCTATGCGTGAGTAAATTTCCTTGTACCCCTTGCGATTGTTCACCACGCCGCGTTCAATGCGCTTTTTGAGGTATTGGGTGGCGCAAAGCACTATCCCCACGGTGTCCTCCAATTTGTTGTAGATTGTGATGAAGAAGTGCAGCACTTGGTCGCTCAGTTTGTCGGCCTCGTCCAAGATGATCAGCACACCCTCGCGGCGTTTAAGTTGCCGTATGGCCTCGCGTACCATATCGGCCACCGTCGAACCGCCCGGCTCTGTGCCGAGGCTTTGCAGCAGTTCGCTGAGAAACTCCTTGCGGTTCCAATATTCGGAGCAGCTGAGGGCTATCACGCCCCGGTGCTGTTCGGCGTAAACCTTTATCGCTTGGCTCTTGCCGCAACCGGCGTCGCCTACAACGGCCATTACAAGAGAGTGCTGCTGCGCGTCTGTCAAGACCTGCGTCATTCGGGTATAGCCCTCTGTTTCTACAACCGACCATTGGCGCGGGTCGTAGCCCGTCTGATTGGCTACCGTGCGCCACATATCGTCCGAAATCAGTTCCCAGTTGCCGTTGAGTATTTGGCTCACGGTGGCTGCGCTTACGCCGCGCAGCGATTTGGCGGCGGCGTTTTGGCTCTCTTTGCTTTCCACATACGCCCTCAGTTTGGCGGCTATGGCTTCTTTTTCTGTCTGTTTCATTTCCTTTATTAGTTTTTAGTATAAATCTCTTGTTGAAATATGGTCGCCCGCGCCCGCGCTCTCCTCGAACTTGCTTTCTTCCGTGGCTTCGGTATATTCGAGGCGGTATTGGCTCTTGCGGTCTTTGTGCTGCCCTCGGCTGTCGGTGATTAGGCTCTTGGCGTAAGGGTTGTCGATGTCGGGGTGGCGTAACAGGCTCTCCCGGACTATCTCCGTGGCTCTCGCGTCTTGATCCAACACCATTCGTTTGAGGTCGGTGTTGAAGTCGCGAACCCGCTGCAATTCTTCTGCATCTCCCTCGCGGCGGTCTGCGAGTGCCATTGGCTGCACATATTTTTCTTCGAGCATAAAGCGGATGTCGCCCTCGTCGCTTACTGCAAGCACTTCGTGGAGGTTGTCGGGGTCAAATTTTACATTCCACCGCAGATGCGCGTATTTCCTAAATTCGAGATTGAAGCTGTCGTATGTGCGACGCTCTCCGAGTAGTCGTATGTTGAGGCCGCTGCCCTCTAAGGCGTTCTTATACCCGGTTTCCTCTCCGAAGTTCAGCAGATAGCTTTCTGCCGACATCGGCAAAAGACGATCGGCGGGAATCTTGCCGTATCCGGCAACATATTCTTCACGCTTTAAGGCGCGTTCTGATTCTACTATCCACCGGATCTGTTCCCTTACGCCCTCCTCGTCGGGTATCTGCCCCTTGTGGGCGTTGAGCCATTCGAGGTTCGGTTGGCTTTCCTTGCGTGAGGTGATACCGTAGCCCGTCCAGTTGCCGGAGCATTTTTTCGCATATTTGTGGTTGAGACGCTTGAAATATGGTTCTATCGGCTTGGCTTTGGCATTGCCTACCTGCGCCGGGGTTACATATTCCGCTATGCCGTAGGTCGGGAGCATTACCTTGATTTGGTAATTGTCGCTCTGTATCTGCACCGGACGAAGTCGCTGCCCGAACAACTCGGCTGTATGGTTCACGGCGTTGCGGAGTGCCGCCTTTATCAGCTCGGGGCTTTCTTGATACCCGGTGGCGTAACCTATCGGGTATTTGTTGAACGGGTCAAGTACCACTACCACCGTCATTCGGTTGCAGTAGGTCGTGCGTCCGCCACGCTTCCCCTCGGTGTGCTTTTTGTAGTATAGCTCCACCGTCCAACCGTCGAGCGACCAAAACAACATCGGAGCAGTCGGGGCAAAGCGTTTGACCTGCATTCCGTAGCGATTCAAGTAGTCTTTCGCGCCGTAGCGTCCGGCATCTACCGCCCACCCGTACTGCTGCGCCCAGTTCCACACCGTGCGGCGGGTGATTTTCGCCCAACCCATAGCCTCGCAGACCGTGTTGTAGTAGTCGGCTATCTCTTGGCAGTCAAGATTGGTGTGATACCCGATGAACTTTGTTATCAGTGCCACCTGCTCCGGCGTTGCGACCCTTGCGGCGTTCTTATTGCGGAACTTGCCGCTTATCAAGACCTCGTAATTGGGCTGTCCGCCTTTGAAATATTCGTTGTATTTGCGTTGCAATACTCGCGGATTTTCCGGGAGAGAGTGCGGGTATATGTCCGCGATCCGGGGCAGATGTTCGGCTACTGCCGTCCAAAAGTCGCTCATTTTTACCCGGCGGCTTCTGCCAACCTTGCGCTGCTCTGCGGCGGCTTCCATTAGCTTCACGCGGCAAGCGTTCAGTATCGAGGCGGAGTTGGTGTAGAGCATTCGCTTCTCGTTGCTCAGTCCTCGCGCTCCCTCTATGCTGACGCGCTCGTAATAATCGGCGGCGACGCTGTCTATTACTATCGTGTCAATGAATGCCCGTGCCTTGGCTTGCGCCTCCGGGTCTACATATCGCCGCTTCACCTCTGCCCGGTATTTCGCGGGCAGACTTTCAACAGCATAGAGGGCGGGAGTACCATAACAACCTCTCTGAACCTGCTGAATCCTGCCGGATGCAACATGGTATTTTAGATTGGGCACCGTCATAATACCCGCAGTCAGTTCGGCGTGGCTTATGCAAAGTGTGTTATTGAGATACTCCATAGTTTTGTATTTAGAGGTTAGCCGCTTGTTCCTGTATGGCTGATAATTCGCTTACCATTGGGTTTTTCCACTGCCCTTTGACCTCTCCGCATCTGTTGCGAATCTCTACAAGTCCGGTTGAGAAATTGCCCTCTAACGTTGCACCATTCTCGAATGTCTGCACCATATATCGGGTCATATTCTCATCTGCATCCTTGCGGTTGGTGATGTAAATCGTATCAAATTCCGGCGTGAGTACCATTTGGGGGTTGCCACGCTCTATCGCAGCCTTGCGAATTTTCTTATGCAGTTGATTGTTTTTGCGGTATTTGACCGCTTCATACACCGACACATAAGAGCAACCGAATTGCTTCATTAGGTAGTCGCGCTCTTGTGGCGTGATTACGATGATTCTTTTACGTTCCATTATTTTTTGAGTTTGGTGAGTTGATTTCCTATTTCGGTTATCTGTTCTTCCAAGATTCCGAGGGTGCGGCAGACGCTGCCATATTCTTTGCTCATTGCCCGGTCATATTCCGTTGTGAGTTTGGCTTCCATATAGTCCGCCACTCCCGCTATCTCGTCGTGAGCCTTTATCAGTGAGCGTTTCATGCTCTGCAAGGCTTCTATGTTTTCCGCTTTCGTTGTCATACGAGCGATATTTCTCTAATGTTTGAAATGTCGTCGCAGCCGTCCTCACTTATGATGTTAGCAACAAGGTTTGCGAACTTCACCTTATTTGCTTTCATCCATTCGCGAGCCATTCGGAAGGCTGTCTGCCCGTGCGTCCCGTCCGGGATGTTTGCGGGGTTCTCATCGTCCTTTACGAGATTGTCGTAATTCTCATCAAGGAGTTGGTAATACTTGTAACCTTTCATATTTCCTTTATTAGTTGTCTGCTATCTCGCCGATTTTTTGTAATTTTGGCGAGCGTTAAATTTTTAACTCGCTGCAAAGTTAATACGCATGTGCGAATACACAAAATTTTTCGCGAATAAAATATACTCATTTGCAAATATTTTAGATATGACAATAAACGAACGGTTCGATACCATTATAAAAATCCTCTTTGCAGGTAACAAGCGGGCGTTCGCTATTCACGTAGGAGTTAGCCCGACGGTTGTTGAAAATGTTGTGGGGACAAGACAAGGAAAGCCTTCATTCGATTTCCTTGTCAAGGTGTGCGCAAACGCGAATATTTCCGCTGAATGGCTATTATTGGAAACCGGAGAGATGTGGAGAGATATGTTTGAGTTTAGAAAGCCTATGGTTATGCACTCCGACCCCGAGCGATATATTCAAGAGGGGAAAAAGGAAATAACTGATGATGAGGACGATTTTTCACAAGAAATCATTGAGCCAATACAAACAAGCGGTCAGAATAGCGAAGCCCACGCTTTACTTCTTCAACTTTTGAAAGAAAAGGATAACGAGATCGGCAATTTGAGAGAAGAAATTGGTCGATTAAAGGCGGAGAACGCCGAAATAAAAAGACACGCGGAAAGACTTGCCGGGCTTGCAAACACCGATTCTACTGCTCATGTCGGATAATTGGGTTCTCGCTGTTGCCATTCATTCGCCGCGACCGCTGAAAGGGAGCATCTTGCCACAATTATATTATTTTTTGCGCAGAGATTACGAGCCAACTGCATATTTACGCTGAAATTCAGAGAATTAAGAGCAATAACAACCTGTGAAATACCCTTGATTTTATGGTATTATAGGGGGTGTTATTGCTTAAATTTGCCCGATTTTGATATTGATTTTGGCAGTATAGGGGGAGTTATTATATTAAAATTGGCAGTGAATACTAACCCCAACACTAACCCCAAGCCTAACTGCAACACTTCCGAAATACAAAATTTATGGATTGACGACGGGTGCAACTATTTTCCAGAATCCGCGTCTAACCAAGTGGTCAAACGGCATTTAATAGGCATTCAAACGCTACTCAAATAATCATTAACACACGCCTCGCGCCATTGCCCTGGACATACACCACCATACGCCCGCAAACGGCTCTATTTCCACGCATTTAGCCACGCTGCCACCACTTCTATGCTTCTCGCAATAACGCCCGCCACAAGCCCCGGAAACGCCCCATACAGCCGAGCAGACAATAAAAAAGGCCGTGCTACAAGCACGACCGCCGACAATACAATATCAATCCAACTTCCTATCCAACCAACCGCCCCGAAAATCCAAGCAAAATCCAAGTAAATGTACTTTTCGTTTTTTTGCCCGTTTCAAACAATAACGCCGTAACTCTCTGAAACACCGCGCTTTCAAGCCACCGACCGCTCACTCAACATTGCACATTTCGTTTTACCGCCCATACTTGCGAACTTTTCTGATTAAACTTGTGCCATTTGCGGTTTTACCGATAAAAATAGTGTGGTGAGGACAGCGATTTCGGCAAAAAGAGTTAAATTTGTAAATTAATCAAAAGCTGAAGCAGAAAGATGAAGATATTGGATAGAATTCCACGGTTTCTGACATCGGCGGTCGTAACTGCTGGCGTGCTTTATCTGACGTTGGCACCGCGTCCGTTCGGGAGTGTGCGCATTCCTCTGTTTGAGGGAGCCGACAAGGTGGTGCATTTTATGATGTTTTTCGCCATGGCTTTTGCCTATCATTTCGATTTCCGTCGTGGCAAGAAGCCGGTCGACGAAGCGCGTCTTATGGGCTGGATATTTGTCAGCCTCTCGGCTTTCGGCGGATTGATTGAATTGGCACAATGGAAGATGCGGATGGGGCGCAGCGGCGATTGGTATGACCTGCTTGCCGACATCGCTGGCACTGTCTACGGCATCATTCTGGCTTGGCTGATTTCAGCAAAAAACAAACATTGATGACAGACGGTAAAGAGACACAACAGCAGCCTGTAGAGAAGAAAATTGTACGGCACAAGACGGCAAAGCGGATATTGAGAGCGGTTGCCGCCGTTGCCGTTGTGCTGTTTGTCCTGCCGTCGTTGCTTTATATTCCCGGTGTGCAGCGCGCTGTTAAAAATTTTGTGGTGGAGAAGGTGGCAGAGTCTACCGGCTACACTGTCGAGATTGGCGAACTGTCGCTTAAGTTTCCTTTGCGTCTTTCCGTCGACAATCTGCTTGTGCTTGACGAGCATCGCGACACGATGATTCAGAGCCGCCATGTGGCAGCCAACGTGCGCCTGCTGTCGTTGCTGACGGGCGATGTCGGGATTGGAGGAGTCAGTGTCGACCAGGCATATTACAGGATGCTGAGCAAAGACTCGTCGATGCTTCTCACGGCGCGTCTGCGCAGCTTCTCTTTGTCGCGCAGCCGCTACGGACTGTTGTCTGACCATATCGACCTCGGTGAGGCGATGGTTGACGGAGCCGACGCGGTCATTTTGTTTGACAACCGCAAGGCAAAGCCTGAGCCGAAGGACACATCGGCGCAAATTCCTCTGCTCATCACCGTGGACAAACTGGGCATCAGAAATCTGCACTACCGCATGGAGATGATGCCGACGATAGAACGTCTTGATGCGACGGTTGCCGAAGGAGAAATCCGTGATGTGTGTGTCAATATGTCGACAAACCTTGTGCGCGTGGCGTCGCTTGGCGTGGCGCGTCTGAATGCCGAATATATCCAGCCTACTGAAAAATCAGCCAAGGCATTTGAGGCGCAGCTGCCTCCCGACACAATGAAAACCGATGCCGCCGGCAAGCCGTGGACGGTGGTGGCGCGTCATTTCAGGGTGGCAGACAGCCGTGCGCTTTATGCCACGAGTGGAGCAAGTGGGGGAATAGGTTTTGATCCTGCCTACATACAGCTCGACAGCATCAACATTGCTGTCGACAATCTGTATAACCGCGGCTCGATGATTCGTCTGCCGCTAACTGCGTTGACGGCGCGCGAGCGTTGTGGGCTTAAGGTGGCGTCGACATCGGGAATTGTGGCCATCGACGACAAGAAAATGAGCGTTGAGCAGTTCCGTCTGGCTACAGCCGACTCTGAGTTTGGCATCGACGCATGGCTCGACGCATCGGCGCTGAGCGGCGACGACAATGCCCAGGTGGATGCGAAGATAACATCGAAAATCTCACTTTCCGATGCCGGAAAGATTATGCCGCTGCTGAAGCCTTTGTGGAAGTCGTTCGGCAGCCCCACTGTGGACCTCAGCGTCGACGCGGGCGGCACGATGCGCGCTGTTGATGTGAGGAGGGTGGAGGTGAGTGTTCCTAAAGTGCTCGACATTAAGCTCAAGGGCCGGTTCAGCAACGTGATGAAGCCACAGTATATGCGTGGCGCTGTCGACATTGACGGGCGCATGACGGGCGGCAGCTATCTGAAGCGGGCACTTGCTCTGCCGGCTGATGTCAACGTGCCGGCGGTGGCGTTGAAAGGAAAGATTGACTACAGCGACGAGAAGGCCAGCGGCATCCTGCGCGCCACTTCCGGTGGCGGCAAAGTGGTTGCCGACGGAAAGATAAATCAGGTCACAAAAGACGGTAACGATAAAATAGTAAACGGCACTTTCGACTGGGTTTATGAAGAGGA
>ERZ860264.2122-NODE-2122-length-11467-cov-3.301087_pt1 | contig 11467 bp, 10 predicted proteins | sample MGYA00509980_ERZ860264 | MGnify/ENA primary metagenome ERZ860264 (study PRJEB30046, sample SAMN00715212) | human gut metagenome | study: EMG produced TPA metagenomics assembly of the A metagenome-wide association study of gut microbiota in type 2... | reverse complement strand
TCCTTGCCAAGGAGGGGGTCGCGGGTTCGATCCCCGTCTCGCGCTCTTTTATTTTGTAAGGAAGTCAGTATTTATCTGGCTTCCTTTATTTATGCAAAAAGACATGGCTCCACCTGGCACCATGTCTTTCTCTTCGTTTAAGATCTGCTAATAATACGCTGTCACTCATCACTTCACATAAACAGCCACTTTATCTGATACTTTTCCTGAATTGTCGCCACCACCGACTTCTTTTAATCCCACATCAACAATCTCTGTTGTTCCGTCTCCATATGTCACAGTTACACTTAATGTAATCCCTTCATACATATTTTTAACCATCTCATTGTATACCTGACGGTCCTGATACAAAGATTCTTTTTCTAAATGCTTTGAGAACTTTACAATCTGTATGCCCTCGCTATGACTGTTGCCGTTCTCCTCATACTCTTCCCCGATATCTTCAATAATGTAATAAGCATAGCCGTTCTCCGTCTTTTTTCTGAATTTTTCAGAAGATGTCTGATACTCAGAGCTGTCCTTGTCAACCTCTTTCATCCTTGCCAGATTATATGTCACATCTGAATCATTTCCCATTATAGAATACTTAATCTTTGAGATATCTTCGCCCGTTACATTTATACCAGCCATAACCTGTCCCATCACAGATGAATCTCCAACCTGGCTTGAAATTCCAGCCACAACTCCTGATACACCAGCATTTTTCTCATCATTAGAAAAAATACATTCTGATGTATCATCAAGCCCGGCTGCATACACATTCATTACATGAGCAATTTTATATCCTGTCTGCTCTGATGCCAGCTGATTACTGCTCTGGTTCCCGCTTTCTGTCACAGAAGGCTTCAATTCTCTGACTCCCAATACAGCAGCAACAGCCGCTGCTGCCACAAGACCTGCTGCCATTATCTTCTTTACATTATTGCTCTTTTTATGCCTGATATCCGCGCTGGCAGTTTTCTTGTATTTTTCCGCTTCATCAATCATTTTCGGACTAATTCCATTAAGCCCTTCATATAAATCCATTGCCTCTGATTTTTTCATAGATATAAACCCTCGCTTTCCATATATCTTCTTAATTCTTTTCTCGTTCTGTGAAGAGTAACTTTCACTGCTGATTCGCTCATCTGCATCCTTTCTGAAATATCTTTAATTGAATCCGAGTACCAGTACCGCCTGAGAAATATAATTCTTTTATTTTTATCAACTGTTTCAAGAAAATGCGATAACATCTCTCCAATATCTTCCTTGTCCAGATGTGTCTGCAATCCGCCATCACCTATGCATTCTTCCAGTTCTTTTGTCAATTCAACAACTTTGGCCTGTCTCTTTCCCGCATTGTTTTTTCTTATCATATCAATTGCTATATTTCTTGCAGATACCGCCAGAAATGCGAATAAATACTCTGGTCTTGCAGGCGGTATGCTATTCCATGCTTTCATATACGTGTCATTGACACATTCCAGCCCATCCTCTCTTGATTGCAGTATATTGGCTGCCAGTGCATTTAACTTAGAACCATATTTTTCATCAACCACCTTAATTGCATCTTCATCTCTTCGAAAAAATAAATTGATTATCTGTTTATCATCCATTACTGTAAATACTCCATGTTTTTTAAAAGTGTTAACCCTTTCATAATTAGAGACGGATTATTTCGGCAATAGTTACATTTATCCCATAAAAAAATTCTGGAAGACGAATTATCTCCCAGAATCATCTTTATATTCACAACACATTAAGCATTACCACTGTTTTAGTAATTCCCCAAACACATCCAGTGCTTCCTGCACAACATCCGGTCTTGTCATATCTATTCCGCACAGCTTAAGAAGCTCAATAGGATGCATTGACGAGCCACCTGACAAGAACTTTCTGTAACCTGCTATAACCTGCTCATCCCCCGCAAGTATCTTTGAAGATATTGCGATTGCAGCTGAATAGCCTGTCGCATACTGGTATACATAGAATGGTGTGTAAAAATGTGGTATTCTTGCCCACTCAAGTGCTATCTCATCATCAATAACCATATCTGGGCCGAAATACTTCTCATTCAGCATCTTGTACATGTCACAAAGGCTCTCTGCTGATAAAACCTCACCCTGTTCTGCCTTTGCATGTGCCTCCATCTCGAACTCCGCAAACATAGTCTGTCTGTAAAGAGTTCCCTTAAACTGCTCAAAGAAATGATTGAGCAGATATCTTTTCTTCTTCTCATCATCAGTATTCTTTAACATATACTGCATAAGAAGTGCTTCATTACAGGTTGACGCAACTTCCGCAACGAATATCTTATATCCAGCATAGATATAAGGCTGGTTTGCATTGGAATAATAAGTGTGCATTGCATGCCCCATCTCATGAATAACCGTAAACACATCATTTAGCGTATCTGAGTAATTAAGGAATACATATGGGTGTGTGCCATAAGCGCCCCATGAAAATGCTCCCGAACGCTTTCCGGTATTCTCATACACATCTACCCAGCCATTATTAAAGCCTTCTTTAATGTGTGAAACATACTCCTCACCCATTGGTGCAAGTGCCTTCACAACAATGTCCTTAGCCTCATCATAGCTTATCTTCCAGTCAATATCCTCTACCATCGGTGCATATATATCATAAAAATGCAGCTCGTCAACACCAAGTGCCTTCTTTCTTATATCAACATAGCAGTACATTTTGTCAAGATTGTCATTGACAGTCTTAATAAGATTCTTATATACATTTTCCGGAATAAATGAACCATCAAGATACATGTTCAGTGTTGACTTGTAACCCCTTGCGTCTGCATAGAACATTGCCTGCTTGACATTGCCATAAAACGCTGCCGCAATTGTGTTGATATACGCCCCATACTGCTTATACAGCGCCTCAAATGCCGCCTTTCTTACAGCTCTGTCCTGACTTTCCATAAATGTGGCAAAATTGCCGTTAGTCAGCTCATCTTCCTGTCCATTCTCTCTTTTCACCTTGCCAAACTTAACATCAGCATTGTTAAACTTAGAAAATACCTCATTAGGCACAGTTGACATCTGTGATGCCTTTGCAAGCAGTGCTTCCTCCTTTTCAGAAAGCGTATGCTCTTTCCCTGCGAGGCAGTCATCAATAAAATGCTTATACATTCCAAGCCTTTCATCCTCGCTGATATATTTATCAAGCACATCGGTATCTATTGATATAAGCTCAGGCTCTAAAAATGCATACTTCTCTGACACCTTCATCGCAGCCATCTGGGCTTTCCCAGATATTTCCTGATACTTTGAATTGCCTGTATCCTCATAATATTTCATAAATGCATACACATACACTCTTTCAGTAATGTATTCTACCTGTTCATACTCCTTAAGCGCCTTGTAAAGCATGCCGGCAGACTCGCCCATCCTGCCCTTAAGCTCACTTGGCTGGTCAGTCAGTTCAAGTATACTGTTATAATCCTTCTCCCATGCTTCATCAGAGCTGTATAAATCACTCACAGCCCATTTAAACTTATCATCAATCTCACTTCTTGCTGGCATAACAATCCTCCATTCGTATTAACCTGCGGTAATATCCGCATTTATAAACAAAAGCCTGCAACAACTCATGCGCTGTCACAGGCTTATCATTCGTATTAATCAAGTTCTGGCAGATAAGCAGATGTTGCTATCGCAAGTGCACCATGTCCTATGTGGCAGGCAACTGAAAGTGAAAGTGGATCCATGTGGAAATCAAACTGCGGAAAAGTCTCTTTAACTAACGCAGCCCATTCCTCTGCCTCCTCAGGATTACCTGAATATGCAACCTCCATATGCATCTTTCCATCCTTTGCAAACTCTGCAAATCTTGTATCTAAATCATCCTGCATTGCCTTAAGCATAATCTTCTTCGCAGAAGCCTTACCTCTTGCCTTGGCAAATGCATCTAGCTTCTCACCCTGAATCTGAAGCACAGGATTAAGTTTTAACATAGTTCCAATAGCAGCTGCCGCAGGAGTTATTCTTCCGCCCTTCTTTAAGTACTTAAGAGTATCAAGTGTAATATATATGCTTGATTCCATCTTATGTTTCTCAAGAATCTCCTTAATCTCTGCCGCAGACTTACCTCTCTGTGCAAGCTCCTTCGCATCAAGAACAGACTGTCTCATGGTTACAGAAATTCTCTGGTTATTGACAACCTGAACCTTTCCATCATAATCATCAGCAACCATAGTAGCTGTCTGACATGTTCCGCTGAGCCCGCTTGACATAGGAATATATACAAGTTCATCATATTCCTTTAGAAGCTCATCAAATGCGTCCTGCATCTCACCAATAGAAGGCTGTGAAGTAGATATATCAGCATCCTGCTTTAACTTCTCGTAAAACTCTTCCTGTGTAAGATTAATATCTTCAAAATACTGTTCTCCATCTATAAAGAACGGCATTGGTATAACTTTAACTCCAAGCTCCTTAGACTGAGCCTGTGTAATTCCACTGTTACTGTCTGTAAGTATGGCAACTTTACCCATGTAAATCCTCCCAATAACCTATTGCTGGTAAATCATATTTTTTGTTATACTTCCGTATATACCTTTATATAGTAAGGCATTTTGACACTTTTGTAAACAAATGTTTCTTATTTCAAAGTAATATTTTTATAAACTTTTATTGGAGAACCACTATGAAATATATTGAGATTGACTATCTGGACAGCATTTTAATGAATGCTCTTGAAGAACTTATTAACAAATGTGACGGCTACGAGCCTTATTACTGTGATTCCCATAACGACAGCTTTATCCAGTGTGCGCTTGTTGATGAAGATGCAGATTCACCTGTAATGTATGGCTTTATTGGACTGCTTATCAATGATGAATGCGGGTATGTTGAAGTTTCAGGTCTTATAGCTCCTGATTTTCGCCATAGAGGACATTTTCGCAATATGTTATCAATCTGTTGCAGAAAGCTTAAAAACAGCTCTGCTGGCAATTTAGAGCTTATTGCGCCTATAAGTGGAGAACTTCTTAACTGTTCTTTATGTGGTGATGTATGTTTCTACGAATATCTGTACCAGCTTGATAAAGCACATTTTAACTTAAAATCAATACAGGCTACAGAGCCTGACAATGCCGAATACTATCTTGAGGGTGATGATTATCTTATGTATCTGCCGGAATATGAAGAACCTGTGGCGCTTCTTTATCTTGATACGCAGAACACATTTGTCAATGTATACGGCGTATTCGTTGATGAGAAGCTTCGTGGGAAAGGCATAGGCACATGCCTTATGAAGCATTTTCTTAAAGACTACTTTAACATTGCTTCACTTCCACTCGTACTTAATGTAACAAGCAGGAACAAGGCAGCTGTGGCATTATATAAAAAATGCGGCTTCACCGAAGCAAGCCGCATTGAATATCATTATATTAACTGTTCTGACAACTAGTTCTTAGCTGCAATAACATCTCTCATATCGTACATTCCAGCCGGCTTTCCTGCAAGGAACTTGGCAGCCTCAACTGCACCCTTTGCAAATACAGCCTTAGAATGTGCGGTATGCTTGAATTCTATAACCTCGTCTTCTCCAGCAAAAATTACTTCATGCTCTCCAACAATAGTTCCACCTCTTACAGCACTGATTCCGATTTCCTTAGGATCACGCTTCTGTCTTAACTGGCTTCTGTCATATCTGTAGAAATAATCATCATCAAGCACTTCCTTCATTGAATCTGCAAGTGCAAGAGCTGTTCCACTTGGCGCATCAAGCTTCTGGTTGTGGTGCTTTTCAACTATTTCAATATCAAAGCCTGCAGACGCAAACACTTTGGCAGCATCCTGTAAAAGTTTGAATAATGTATTGATTCCAAGTGACATATTAGCTGAACGTAATATTGCAACGCTCTTTGACGCTTCATTGATTGAAGCAATCTGCTCATCACTTAATCCTGTTGTACATATTACAGCCGGAATCTTAGTTTTCTTAATATAGTCAACGAGTGTATCCTCTGCCTTAGCTGATGCGAAATCAATGATAACATCTGCTTCAACATTACATTCTTCTAATGAAGCAAATACCGGATATGAGTTATGTCCGTCATCGCGAAGGTCAATTCCTGCTACTATCTGTGCATTAGCATCATTAGCAACGATTCCTGTAATGACCTGTCCCATATGGCCGTTACAGCCATGCATAATTATTCTTGTCATGTTCATTCTCCTGTCAATTAAAGTATTCCGTAGTTAACCATTGCTTTCTTTAATCTCTCAAGGTTAGCCTCTTCCATCTCGCATAATGGGCTTCTGAGTGGTCCCATATCCCATCCCATAAGGTTAAGTGCATGCTTAACAGGAATTGGATTAACCTCACAGAATAATGCATCTACAAGCTCTAATGCCTTAAACTGTAACTGTGCAGCCTTAGCCACATCTCCAGCTGCAAATGTAGCGCAGATATCATGTGTCTGCTTAGGAGCAACATTAGATAATACTGAAATTACACCCTTTGCTCCAATTGACATAAGAGGAACGATAAGCCCGTCTTCACCTGAGTACATATCAAGTCTTCCCTCAGCCAATGCCATTGTCTTGCTCTCCTGTGCAAGATTGCCTGTTGCAGCTTTGATAGCAACGATATTGTCAACATCCTTAGCAAGCTTTGCTGCTGTCTCCGGCTGGATGTTGCAGCCTGTTCTTCCTGGAACATTGTACATGATAATAGGAAGGTCTACTGACTTGGCAACTGCTGTATAATGCTGGATAAGGCCCTTCTGTGTTGCTTTATTATAATATGGTGTAACTACGAGACATCCATCAACTCCTGCCTTCTGTGCTTCCTGTGAAAGCCATACAGCTGTTTCTGTGCAGTTAGAACCTGTTCCTGCAATAACAGGAACTCTTTTCTTCACATAATCAGCAGCAAATCTGATTGTTTCTACATGCTCCTCATGTGTAAGTGTTGATGCCTCTCCTGTTGTTCCACAGATAATAATTGCATCTGTTGAGTTATTAATCTGGTAATCAAGGAATTCTCCAAGCTTATCATAATTAACTTCTCCATTAGCTTTCATTGGTGTAATAATCGCTACACCGGCTCCGGTAAATACTGACATACCATCCTTCTTTCCGCTGTTAACAGCTATTATTATGTACATGATTCCTGTCTATTCTCATCGCTACCTATGTGGGTAGCTCAACAACATAGAAGAGCCAATCTGCTCAAACAGACTGGCTCTTAAAGAAATCATAGTAATAGTCCTTTAAGTAGCTCTCCATCTATTCGATGACAGTCGTAAAACTATTAATCCTACGCCCAGTAAGACTGCTCCGGAAACAATCCTCTTCGGCACTTTCCCCTTTTACTATCCTTCATATGTCTTCCGGGACATCAGGATAATTACTCTTGAATCGTGCGACCTCTACCTGCTGCAGGGGAAACCCTTACAGTTAATGTGACTATATCACTCTGATAATGTTATGTCAATATATATCCTTAAACTAAAGAACATAAATGTTGTCTTAATTATTCCTCATCTTCAACAAGGTCAATCTTGCTTACTGATACCTCATAAGCAACTCTTCTCTCAACCTCTTCTTCTCCTATTTTCTTAGTGTACTCTCTGCTCTGTACACGTCCGCTAACCTGAAGATGTGCACCTACTTCAAGACCTCCTGCAAATCTTGCATTTCTTCCCCATGCTATACATGGTATGTAATCCGACTTGCCATATGGTCTGTTTACAGCCACTAAGATATCTGCAATTTCTCTTCCTAATGGAGTTTTTCTATAAATAGGAGGCTTGCATACATATCCGTCAAGGAATATCTGGTTAGACTTTGACTGCTCTTCAGGCATCTCGTCATCTTCTAAAAATCTTAATTCTCTTACAAATATTGAGAGAACAAGCTTATTCTTAGTTCCTTCATGTCTGTTATATGAACGGAACTGTCCTGCAACCTCAATCTTCATTCCTCTATAATCCTTAGTAACATCAATAAGCCTTTCAGATATCATAAGTGGTATGACATCTACCATATCACTTAATCTGTTCACTGATACATTAGCAATATAGAAGCCCTCTCCAAAGACCTCATGGCTGAAAGTGAACTCTGAGACAATCTCTCCAATGATACACACTCTGTTGTTTTCAATTACTTTATCAAGCATTCTGTATTTCTCCCTTCTTTGCCACCTTATTATCAATGTGTTGTGGCATGTGCTTTGTTTTCTCTAATATGTATATGATGTCGTTTTCGCAAATATTACAAAAACTTTTTGAATAATATGTGTTCAAAAAATAAAAAAATTTTTATATATTTAGTATTGTTTTTTAAGAATATTGTGATAGAATATAAAAGTTGCTAATCATAGAAGATATTTTAAGTTTAATTCAGGAAGGACATTATTAATGAAAACAAAGCGTGAAGATATTCGTAATATTGCAATTATTGCCCACGTTGATCATGGTAAGACAACCCTTGTTGATGAGCTGTTGAAGCAGAGCGGAACTTTCAGAGCTAATCAGGAAGTTGCTGAACGAGTTATGGATTCCAATGATATCGAAAGAGAAAGAGGAATCACTATTCTTTCTAAGAATACAGCTATCACATATAAGGATACTAAGATTAACATTATTGATACTCCTGGCCATGCTGATTTCGGTGGCGAGGTTGAGCGAGTACTTAAGATGGTTAACGGCGTTATTCTTGTTGTTGACGCATTCGAAGGTGTTATGCCTCAGACTAAGTTCGTATTACAGAAAGCCCTTGATATGAATCTTTCTGTTATAGTATGTATTAACAAGATAGACAGACCAGAAGCAAGACCAGAAGAAGTTATCGATGAGATCTTAGAGCTTTTCATTGACCTTGATGCTAATGAAGATCAGCTTGATTGTCCATTCATCTTTGCTTCAGCTAAGTCAGGCTATGCTATGGCTGACCTTAATGATGAAAAGAAAGACATGCAGCCACTCTTTGACTGTATCGTCAATAACATTCCTGCACCAGAGGGTGACCCTGATGCAGATACACAGATGCTTATCTCTACTATTGACTACAACGAATTCGTTGGTAGAATTGGCGTAGGTAAGATTGATAATGGAAGCCTTAAGGTTAATCAGGAGGTTATGATTGTTAACCACCATGATCCAAGCGTTAAGAAGCGTGTAAGAATTACTAAGCTTTATACATTTAACGGACTTAATAAGGTAGAAGTTAATGAAGCAGGAATCGGTGAAATTGTTGCTGTATCAGGTATTGCTGATATTCATATCGGTGATACAATCTGTTCACTTAACAACCCTGTTGCCATTCCTTTCCAGAAGATTTCAGAGCCTACTCTTTCTATGGACTTCATGGTTAATGACAGTCCTCTTGCAGGTAAAGAAGGTAAATTCGTTACTTCAAGACATTTAAGAGACAGACTTTTCAAGGAACTTAATACAGATGTTAGTTTAAGAGTTGAGGAAACACCTGGCGTTGAGAACTCATTTAAGGTTTCAGGACGTGGTGAGCTTCATCTTTCAGTTCTTATTGAGAATATGAGAAGAGAAGGTTATGAATTTGCAGTAAGTAAGGCTGAGGTACTCTACCACACAGATGAGAGAGGTAAGAAGCTTGAGCCTATGGAACTTGCTTATATCGATGTTCCAGATGACTGCACAGGATCTGTTATCCAGAAATTAAGCCAGAGAAAGGGCGAACTCCTTGGTATGTCGCCAATTAACGGTGGATACACAAGACTTCAGTTCTCTATCCCTTCAAGAGGTCTTATCGGATACAGAGGCGAATTCCTTACTGATACTAAGGGTAACGGTATTATCAATTCTTCTTTTGAAGGATATGAAGAATACAAAGGAGACATTTCTTACAGAAAGAATGGTTCTCTTATCGCTTACGAAAGCGGTGATGCTATCACTTATGGTCTTTTCAATGCGCAGGAAAGAGGTACTCTCTTCATCGGACCTGGTGAGAAGGTATATGCCGGAATGATCGTTGGCGAAAATCCTCGTACTGAGGATATTGAGGTTAATGTATGCAAGACAAAGCATCTTACCAACACTCGTTCTTCAAGTGCTGATGAGGCCCTCCGTCTTGTTCCGCCTAAGATTCTTAGCTTGGAGCAGGCACTGGATTATATTGACACAGACGAATTACTTGAAGTAACACCTAAGAGTCTTAGAATCCGTAAGAAGATTCTTGATCACACAGCTCGTTACAGAGCAAACAAAAAGTAATTATTTTTAGGAGGTTTGAATTATGGATAGCGATTTAGGAGCTAAAGTTAAGAAGTTAAGAATTGCACACGGTCTTACACAGGAAGATGTTGCTAAGGCATTAGAGGTTACACCTGGTTACATAAGTAATGTTGAGAATGGCCGTAACCTTATGACATTAAGAATGCTTTCATATTATGCAGAACTTACAGGAGTTTCTCTTGATTATCTTGCAGGAAGCGTTGACAAGTCATACCAGAATACAGCTCTTGACAATGAAATCATGCAGATTGTACAGAAGTTAGATGTTGATTCTAAGGAAAAGCTTATCTCTACACTTAGAATCTGGTTTTCTGAGAATAAGTAATTAAAGCCGGCAGGCATCTAAATAAGGAGACGGGTTATATTCCCGCCTCCTTTTATTTTTAACTCTGTATTGATTTCATCTGATAGAACTCGCCTTTAAGTTCCATAAGCTCATCATATGTTCCATATTCAACACAATGGCCATCCGCTATTACTGCTATTCTGTCTGCACCCTTTATAGTTGATAATCTGTGTGCAACTATAAATGTTGTCCTGTCTTTAGTAAGATTATTAAGTGCCTCCTGAATAAGCTTCTCGGATATACTGTCTAATGCCGATGTTGCCTCATCAAGAACTATTACCTTAGGATTTCTCATAAGTGCCCTTGCGATTGATACACGCTGTCTCTGGCCTCCTGAAAGCTTTCCTCCATGTTCTCCGACAACTGTGTCTAATCCATCCGGAAGTGAATCTATAAGATCTCTTAAATTAGCTGCGTCCACAACTTTATTAAGGGCTTCTTCATCGAAATCATCTATTCCATATGTTATATTATCTCTTATAGTACCTGAGAATAATATTGATGTCTGCGGTACAACCGCCAGATGCTTTCTATAACTTCTAAGATCAATATCTCTGATATCATGTCCATCAATTGTAACAACTCCGTCTGTGGCAAAATTAAAGCCTATAACAAGGTTAAGAATTGTTGATTTGCCGGCTCCTGATTCACCGACAAGCGCAATTGTCTCACCCTTATCAACATGAAGATTAAGCTCATGAAGTACCGGTTTATCTGTATTATTATAGGCAAATCTGACATTTTTAAAATCAAACTCACCTTCTACACTATCAAGTGCTTCTTTTCCGTCATTACATTCAATATCTTCTTCAAGAAGTACTTCTCCAATAGAATTAACCGACTCAACACCCTTGGCAATTACCGGTATAAGTGACATAAGTGATGATACCTGGCTTACTATTGTT
>ERZ860264.2117-NODE-2117-length-11501-cov-3.274506_pt1 | contig 11501 bp, 9 predicted proteins | sample MGYA00509980_ERZ860264 | MGnify/ENA primary metagenome ERZ860264 (study PRJEB30046, sample SAMN00715212) | human gut metagenome | study: EMG produced TPA metagenomics assembly of the A metagenome-wide association study of gut microbiota in type 2... | reverse complement strand
TCTGGTTACATGCCCCGCGATTGGCCGATGAGTTCATCTCGTGAAGACTCAGATAGCATTTTCCGCTGACGGCCATGCAGAGCGCTCCGTGACAGAACATTTCCAGACGGATCGGTTTCCCTCCGGGGCCTGTCAGACCGGTCTCGACAATGCGGTTGTGGATTTCCGAAACCTGTTCCATATTGACTTCGCGGGCCAGAACCATGACATCAGCAAACTGGGAATAGAAGCGTACGGCCTCGAAGTTGGTGATATTTACCTGAGTCGAGATATGCACTTCCTGACCGATCTCGCGGGCATACAGAATAGCGGCCATATCCGATGCGATTATCGCGGATATCCCCGATTCTTTCGCGCGTCTGACGATACGCCGCATGAGTTCCATGTCCGAATCGTAGATGACGGTGTTGACTGTCAGATAAGTCTTCACTCCTCTTTCGGAACAGAAGGCTGCGATCTCGGCCATGTCGTCGGCCGTGAAATTCGCGCTTGAGCGTGATCGCATATTGAGCCCTTCAATGCCGAAATACACAGCGTCCGCCCCCGCGTTGACGGCGGCGGCAAGAGATTCACGGCTCCCGACGGGAGCCATTATTTCAAAATCTTTTCTATTCATATGTTTTTGCCGCCCATGCGGAAAATAAGTAGCTATTAAAAATTAAACGATATATGTAGCTTCTGCATCTTGTAACATAAAACTTGCTCTTTTTTGTCGGTTCGGCCCTGTCGTTCAGTCGCATAGCCCGCTATGCTCCTTCGCTCCAGAACCAAACCGCCTAAAAAACAGCGGCGTTTTATGTATACATTAATTTTCAATAGCTACTTATCATTTCTTTGTGCATATATAATATGTCACGGCCCCGAATGTCAGAGATTTCCAGCGGCATCCGGCAAGACCGGCAGAGGTCATTATCTTTGTCATGTCGTTGCGCTGCGGAGCTGCCGCGATGCTTTCCGGAAGATAGGAATAGGCTCTGGAGTCGCCTGATACGAGTTTGCCCACCGTAGGTATGATATGTCGGGAATACAGCCTGTAGAGAGTCTTTGTGAATCTGTCGGAAGGTTCGGAGAGCTCGATCACGCACAGGGTGCCTCCCGGTCGCAGTACGCGGGCCATTTCCTCAAATCCGCGGTCAAGATGCTGGAAGTTGCGCACTCCGTAAGCCACGGTGATCAGATCGAAGACATTGTCTCCGAATCTGAGATCAAGTGAATCCCCTTGTTCGAAATGAATCTGTTTTTTTACGGATTCATCGTATTTTTTCAGCTTTTTTTCGGCTATTTTAAGCATCCCTTCCGAGAGGTCTATGCCGGTGATCTCGGCTTTTGGGAAACGGTCGTGCAGATCGAAAGCCACGTCACCGGTGCCGGTGGCTATGTCAAGTATGCGCAGACCGTCTTGTCCCGACATCCCTCTTGTGGCTTTATCGAGAGCACGCGATCTCCAGAAGCGGTGCAGACCGAAAGTCATTGCCGTATTCATGAAATCATAGGCCGGAGCGATGGAATCGAACATTTCCTCGACTTGATCGGCTTTTTCACGCCGGTCATCATAGGGATTCACGAGTTCCGCGCCGCTCAGACCGTTGTTTTCTTTTTTAATTCGATCGTCGGTCATATTCACTTCCGGTCATATTTTTTTCGAGAAACTGCGTCTTTTGCGATGCTGACGCGTATTGAAATATTCCCATTGGTTCTGGACCTTGGCATTGGTCTCCATTTCAGGATTTGATTCGGCGTATTTGTAGCCGTTGGCTATGTAATAAGGGATCAGATCCTGGAAAAGGAGAGCATTGACGCCTTTGTTCTGATAATCCGGATGTACGGCCACGAGCAGGAGATCGACACGGTCGTTTTTGCCTTTCAACCCTTTCAGAAGATGGATCCATCCGAAAGGAAGCATCTTTCCCCGTGATTTCTGAAGCGCGCGGCTCATGGAGGGCATGGAGATGCCCACACCGACAAGCCGGTCGTTGCGGTCGACGATCAGAGTTAGCAGATCGAGATTGAGCAGATCAAGATACTGGTCGATATAATATTCTATCTGACGTTCCGAAAGCTTCGAATACTGGTACAGATCCTTATAGGCCTCGTTGATGAGATGGAAAAGGGCATGGCCATATTCCTTTTTGACACGTTTGCGGCTTTTGTATTTCAGGACTCTCAGACCGAACTTCTCTTTTACGATGTCGGCTATGCGGTTGTAGCGTTCGGGAATCCTGTCTGGAACTTCCATCAGGAACTCAAGCCAGTCCGATTCCTTGCGATAGCCGAGCTTTTCGAGATGCTGCGGATAATAGGGATAATTATATATAGTCGCCATTGTCGACAGCTCCTCGAATCCGGCCACAAGCATTCCCTCATGATCGAGATCGGTGAATCCGAGGGGACCGATGAGTTTGTTCATGCCTTTCCGGCGCGCCCATTTCTCGACAGCGTCCATCAGTGCGGCAGACACTTCATGGTCATCGACAAAATCAATGAATCCGAAGCGTGCGTTTTTTTCGCGGGTATTGTCGTTGACCTGATGATTGATTATACCGGCGATGCGGCCCACCGGTTTCCCGTCGCGGAAAGCCATGAAAAGGACCTGCTCGCAAAACTCAAAAGCCGGATTCAGGGCCGGAGAAAGAGTCTGGACGTCATCGGAGACCAAAGGCGGCACATAATAGGGATTCCCCTCATACAGATCTATCTGGAACTGTGTGAACTTGCGCAGATTTTTTTTTGTGGGTTCTAATTCGCGGATTTCAATCATCGGTCGTATATAGATAAAGTGCCTATCTCAGAGTCATCCAAAGCAAGAGCATGACCATCACGGTTATGAAAGCGATTATCAGATAATATATCTGTGACGAGTTCCTGCGCTCCACCGCCAGATGAATATCGGCCACTGTTGTCAGCGACTTGTCGTTGGTCTCGCATTTTTCCGCAATTTTGCGCAGACGCGGCAGTGATGTCGGAAGGTGGTCAAGAACCTCGTTGAGCACAGCCCCGTAACTGCGTATGTCAGCCTGTGTATCGTGGGTAGACAGCTTGTCGCGCTGGGCATAACCGACATTGATGAGCTTCAGATTCTCATTGTATTCAGTGAAGATTATCGTGTCGGGGGTTATGGGATCATGCACGATATGATTCTCCTGGATATACTGCATCGCATCAAGGAGCTGTGTCTGAAGCCGGTGCACGATCTTCGGGGTGAGCCTTTTCTCGTCGATAAGTCTCCGGAGTGAATAACCGTAGACATCATCGGTTATTATGGCCATTCCGACTCCGGGAATTTCCTCGAAGTCATTGACCATAATGATGTTGGGATGCGCCAGATTATAGCGCGTCTCGAACTCCTGTTCGATCATCTCCCGGTATTCCTGCTTGTCGGCATACTCCGGTTTGAGGGCCTTGAGCATTACCCACTTGCCGTGCTTGCGCACGGTGTAGACGTCATAATACTTCTCGCTCCATTCGGGGAGCAGAGTGAGATCGGACCACTTCCCGGTGGGGTCGTTGATCGGAATCTTCTTTTCCTCTTTGCTGATGTATGCTTTGCTTTGATCCAAGGGAATGGGATATTAGGGTTAATATTAATCGATTATATCGAAGCCGCAGTATTTGCGCAGACATTCCGGTATTACAATGCCCTCGGGAGTCTGATTGTTCTCAAGAAGGGCGGCCATTATGCGGGGAAGGGCAAGTGCCGATCCGTTGAGTGTATGGCACAGGTGGGTTTTCTTGTCCTCACCTTTATAACGGCATTTCAGACGGTTTGCCTGATAGGTCTCGAAATTGGATACGGAAGACACCTCAAGCCAGCGTTTCTGGGCCGCGCTCCATACCTCGAAGTCGAAAGTTATCGCCGATGTGAAGCTCATGTCGCCACCGCACAGACGGAGTATATGCCAGGGAAGTCCGAGCTTTTCGAGCAGTCCCTGCACATGGTCTTTCATTTCCTCCAGGGCGGCATATGAATTTTCAGGTTTCTCGATGCGTACGATCTCCACCTTGTCAAACTGGTGGAGGCGGTTGAGTCCTCGCACATCCTTGCCGTAGCTGCCCGCCTCGCGGCGCCAGCAGGGAGAATAGGCGCAGTTCTTCTTTGGAAGCTCAGACTCGCTGAGGATGACGTCGCGGTACATGTTGGTGACCGGAACCTCCGCTGTCGGTATCAGATAAAGATTGTCGAGATTGACATGATACATCTGTCCCTCCTTGTCGGGGAGCTGACCGGTGCCGTAGCCGGAGGCCTCGTTTACGACGAAAGGAGGTTCCACCTCGGTGTATCCGGCGTGCCATGCCTCGTCCAGGAAGAACTGAATGAGCGCACGTTGCAGGCGGGCGCCTTTGCCCACATAGAAGGGGAATCCCGCGCCGGTTACCTTAACGCCCAGCTCGAAGTCGATTATGTTGTATTTCCGTGCGAGATCCCAGTGGGGGAGAGCGTCTTCCGGCAGATCCGGCATCGGACCTCCGGTCTTCTCTACCACATTGTCTTCTGCGCTGCGGCCCTCGGGCACAGCCTCGCATGGAAGATTGGGGACAGAGAGAAGAAGATTGCGGATCTCGTTCTCGCACTCTGCCAGACGGTCCTGAAGGGTCTTGGTATCACCCTTTATCTCCGATACACGGGCTTTGGCCTGTTCAGCTTCCTCACGCTTTCCTTCTTTCATGAGCGCGCCGATCGACGAGGCGAGTTTCTTGAGCTCGGATGCGTCAGAATCGGTTTTCTGCTGCAGACGTCTGCGTTCGGCGTCAATGTCAAGTACCTTGTTGATAACTTCCTTGCCGTCGAACCCTTTCACGGCAAGACGTCTGATCACGTATTCAGGATCAGCTTTTATAGTCTGGAGCGTAAGCATTTTCTTATGTCTATATGGAGATTACTGGTTGAGGAGTTTTTTTACGGCTTCGGAAATCGCGCGGCCTTCAGCGCGTCCAGCGAGTCTTTTGGAGGCGACTCCCATCACTTTGCCCATTTCGCGGGGTCCGGTGGCGCCGGTTTCGGCTATGATGGCTTTCAGCTCATTGTCGAGTTCCTCGGCAGAAAGCTGCTTGGGTAGATATTCCTCCAGCACGGCAGCCTCGGCAAGCTCGTTGTCGGCGAGTTCCTGACGGCTGTTCTCCTGATATATTTTCGCGCTTTCCTTGCGCTGCTTGACCATCTTTACGATGATCTTTGTGGCGTTCTCGTCGGAGAGCTCGCCATTGGCGCCTTTTGCGGTCTTAGCCTCAAGAAATTCCTTTTTCGCGCCTCTGAGTGCTTCGAGGCGTACCTTATCGCGAGCCAGCATCGCTTTTTTGATGTCCTCGCTCACCTTGTCGAAAAGATTCATATAGCGTTAAAATTTTATCGTTTGAAAAGGAGGAATGGTACACCATTATGATGTGTCTAATGTTCCATGTTCCTATTAACTTGCAAAGTTACTAAAAAAAATGAAAATATGTGGAAATATGTTTGAAAAACCGCTATTCAGTTATTTTGCGAGGAAGAGGAAGATGGCGGGGAGATTGTTGAAGATGTGGAGAGCGACGCCCCACCAGAAACCGAGGTTGATACGGTAGTATGTTATTGCGCATCCCGCAAGAAACGGCACGTTTATGACACACAGCATATATGGCAGGAGCTCCAGGCTGTAGTCGCTGAACGCTATCAGGTGTATAAGTCCGAAAGCTATGGCTGTCAGCCAGATCATCGGACGATAATAGATCTTCTTCTGTTCTGCCCAGAATGAATCTGACGTGAGGCAATATATCAGACAGAACACAGCTATTATCCCTACGGCGTAGATTGTTCCCGTCGCGAAAGTAATAGAACCGAGTTTTTGCCATAATATATATGCGGGAATCGAGGCCGATGCGAGGGCGATCTGCCATTTCCTGAAAGAGAGCCCGAGGCGGAATATGCATTCCTCAAGAATAGGAGCCGCAAGGAAGATGGTAAAAAAGACATAAGTCGCGGAGCCAAGCGTCCTGGCAGTCTCCGGATTTCCTGTGAATTTGGTGAGCGTTTCCGGATTTATGCCATATGCGTTGTAGACGGCGACGCACCCCATGAGGAGTATGAAAGCTATTATTCTTGAGACAAGCCAGAAGAGCAAGCCGTATCCGATTATCCATTTTCTGGAACGTGTCCGCCAGTCATCAGTCCGTGAAAGTATAAATTTCATAATGGGTAATTATTAAAAATGAAACGATATATGTACTTTTATAAAGACATTGGGTTAGTTTCTGCAAAAATAGTTAAAATTGTTGAATGCCAAACTATTTTTAAATAGCTTCTATCTCCGGTCATATATAAAAAGCATAGTGTTCTGCAGATCCAGAAACACTATGCTTGAAGTTATTTGGTAGTCGGATGTCAGAAGTCTATTATCTTATCAGCTTGAAAGTCCTGTTGGCGGCGCGGACCATATACACTCCGCCGGCGAGACCGGTCAGATCAATGCCGTTTGTGCCGCTGAGCACTCGGCAACCATCGGTAGAATAAATATCCACCCGGACATTATCTGCGATCCCGGTGATGGTCAGAAGACCGTTTCTGACAATCATAGTCATCTTGTTGTCGGCAGTTATGTTGCCGATGCCGGAAGCTCCGGCCTGTTTTACGCGGATACGTACTTCATTGCCTCCGTTGCAGAGAACTACGGTTTTCGCACGGTCTGTTTCGGAAGGCTCAGCCGAGAATGTAAGTGCATTGGGAGTCTGGGACGTTACACCTCCTGAGATTTTAATCCAGTCGTAAACAACGCCTTCGAGACGGATCGGGATAATGTCGTCTCCGTCAATTATCCACCAGTTGTCGGGAGTATTTGAAGCATTGAATTTAACCTCATGCCAATTGGTTTCTGCATCCAGCTCTATGATTTCTTCTTCGGTCTGGAGGAAGTGGAATGCTCCGTCAAGACTGAGGATCAGAGCCGATGAATAATCCTCAAGAGCATCTGCTGCTGAATAGAGCGTCGACTTGCCTTGAATGTCATACATCATATATGCGTAATTGTTGGCAGGATCATTTGACTGCGACTGTGCACATGCGGCGAATTCCCGTACTTTGGGATTGTCGGCATAACCGCTGATCATCATCAGGGTGTGGCCCGTCATGATGTAAGGCTTCTCAAGATGGAATACGGCATTGTAGAAACCGAATCCGCTGATTTCCGATCCAAGCAGAGTGCTGGTCGCTGCCGGCGTATCGCTGACCTGTCCGTATTGGTCGATCTCGAAGATCTCAAGTGTGAATTCGGCATCGTCATCGGCATCATATTCCCCGAGAGTCAGAATAACCTCGTTGACAAGGAATGGGGCCGCGGGGGCATAGAAAAGGTTACCGAATTTTGTCTGCGTGATGTTGTTGCCCCAGGCTCCTTCCGATGCAGTTCCATACACATAGTCTCCGGGTGCAAGATAAGGCGTGACAAGATGTTTGTGCTGATAGTCGTAATTGCCTACATATACAGGTTCGTCGGCAGCAATATTGGGGATTGAGCCTCCGAAATAGATACCTCCCTTTTCGGCATCCTTGCCATCAAAGGAATATGTGTCCGAGCTGTTGGCGTTTGATGCTGTGAGTTGCGGCCATGCCACAGGCTTTCCGTTGCTGTAGGGATAGTTTAAGATGTGGGTGTTGCCGTCGAATGTGTCAAGAGTCTCTCCTTCGCTGTCGAAGAAGGTCCACGAGTTTGACGATGTATAGGCGTTGGATGCCGCATTCCATTCGATATCGGCATAGGCTGGCATAAGGCCGTAAGATTCGGTGTATACGTGCAGGGCTTTGCTTAATCCGGCAAGGAAAGATCCTGTCGGTAGATTGTAAAAGGCTTCGGCCTGCGGAGCCGCTACGGTTATGGCGTCCACAGCCATTGAATTTCCTGCGAAACCGCCGTTGCTCGAATTGGTATAACGGAATGCAAGTTTTATCGTTTTGCCATAATAGTCTGCCAGACTGGCGCTGTAAGAATTATATTTCAATTCGGCCATCATGTCATACATCTGCGCATCTGTCAGGCCGGAGCATACATCCTTGCTCGCTTTCCAGAGAGAAATCCAGTTTTCACCGTTATCCTCGCTTACGAGTACTTCAAGGTCACACTCGATGGTATTTCTGTCATATTCCTCTTCATACCAGTCGTAGGCGAAGATGCTTCCGCAATCCATCTCGGCGAGAAAGAAGAGATCGTGGTTCTGCTGTACGGTGAATGCGGGGCTTATCAGCCATTCATCCTGCGGGGCTGCGGAGCCGGCTACTTCCTCTCCTTCCGAATTTTTGTAACTCCAGTTGTATGTGAAGTGAATCCAGCATTCCTTGATGCCATCGGATGTTATGTCAGTCCAGTATCCGTCGCCGGTGTCTTGCGCGGCCCAAGAATTGTTTATATAGTGCTGGCACATTTCGGGAGTCGGAGTATTCTCGGGGGTGTTTATTTCAGTCCAGCCGTCGGGGAGCCAGTCGAGTTCATCCTGATGGCTTTCGAAGTCCTCGAAAAATGAAGCGTTTTCCGGAGCGCGTAATGGCTTTTTGATGATTTGCGGGTCTGTGGATACCTTCCCGTTACGGACAAGATCACAGAAGACACGACCTTTGGCGTCTCTTACAACACGTTTTTTCACACCATCTGCCACTTCTTTCTCCGCAAGTACTGTCCTGGCAGATGAGAAAGTTTTGAATACTTCGCTTTTAGTTGCAGGGGAAGATGTGTCTCTCACGATCATATTGTCAGCGAGAACTGTCGATGCTGTTGCGGCTATGGCGGCAGCAATTGTGATTTTGTAGAAATTCGTCATACTGTTGTGGTATTATGGGTGTTTTATAATACGGTGATGTATTTTATGGTTGTGTGCTGACAAAGATAAGGAAAATTGTGGGATAATACAAGCGTTTTGTTTATTATTTTAAATATTGGTTAAATGTTTGTAATATATTTGGCAAATAAAGAGGCTAAATGCAATATGCCCGGAGGCATGGCGCTGAATTTTCAGTCATGTCTCCGGGCATATTGTTTCCCGGTAAATATAAAGTGTTTCTTAGAAATAATTGGATGCGATTGCTTCGATTGCGGTTGTGTCCGGTATGGTATGGTCCGGTCCGCTTGCTGCAAGCAACCGCTTGACAGCATAATAGTCGGGATTGCGTGTCACCTGATAGTCCATCGTTTCCTGGTTGGCCATTCCATGAGCCGCGGCGGCGTTCTCGATCGCTTCGTCGGAATCCTCGACTGCATCGCTCCGTTCGCTTCCGTTTACCAGAGCCACATCGAGTGTGGCGGGAATGACTTTCAGTTGCGGATCAGAGTCGAATCTGTCGAAGTTCTCTATATATGTATTCACCTCGCCGGTGAGCTTTTCTATAAATTCATCACGTGTCATAATATTTGTTTTAAAGGTGTGAGTAGCTAAGTAATGCTAAGTAATTTTTTAACAAATACTACTGCAGGATGGTTGGGGATGGTGGTAAAGTCTGTTGCCCGATAAACAGTGTCGTTTACCATCGGTATTTTATGCGGATTAAACAAATTGATCCTGTTTTTGTCATTTTTTTATAATTGAAATAGTACGTCTTTCCGCTTTATGCGTATAAATTTTTGCTGATGAGAAGTTCTTCCTTATTGCTATTGACCGCGATCACAGGTATCGGAGCCATGGCCGGAATGTCGGCGTTGGCCGTTACAATAAAAGGTAATGTCCTGGATTCAGATGGAGGAGGTTTGCCTGGCGTGGCCGTGCAACTGGTTTCCATCGCTGATTCCACACGGGTGGGGTATGTCATGACCGATGCCGACGGTTCCTTTAAGCTTGAAAATCTTAAAGCGGCCGATTATAATCTGCTGTTGACCATGACCGGCATGGACGATATCAGCAAGGTTGTCAATATCGCGGACTCGGCTGAGACAAAAGATCTCGGAAATATGACTATGACGGAGAATTCCGTCATGCTCGGAGAGGCGGTTGTGACCGCAGTGCGTGCGGCGGTTGTGGCCAAGCAGGATACCCTTGAGTTCAATGCCGGTTCTTTCCACACGAATCCCACAGCTTCGGTCGAGGATCTTCTCAAGAAGCTGCCTGGAGTGGAGGTGGGTTCCGACGGTTCCATTACGTCGGGCGGCAAGACAGTCACGAAGATACTGGTCGACGGCAAGGAGTTTTTTGCCGATGATCTCAAAATGGCATCCAAGAACCTGCCTTCCAATATGGTCGAGAAAGTGCAGGTGGTGGAGCGTAAGAGCGAGACCGCGCGTCTGACCGGCGTGGATGACGGCGAAGACGAGACTGTCATCAATCTGACGGTGAAGAAAGATATGAACAACGGCTGGTTTGGCAATATATCGGCGGGATATGGCACGGACGACCGCTATCAGGGCAGTTTCAATATCAACTGGTTCAAGAACGGTAATCAGGTGTCGATTGTCGGAGGCGGCAACAACATCAACGAGATGGGCTTCACGGATCAGGGACGGGGCAGATTCCGTGACTTCGGCGGCAATAACGGAATCAACTCCACGCAGCAGCTGGGCATAAACTTCAATGTCGGCAACGAAGATAAATTCAGGATAGGCGGCAATGTGCTCTATACGCATTCGGATCGTGATTCGCGTAGCCGGTTCGACACGCAGTATCTTTTCCCGGATTCTATCAGCTATCTCCGCGGAGGATCGAAAACCAGAGACCGAGGACACAGCATCCGCGCTCAATTCCGCATGCAGTGGAACATAACCGAATCGGATGTATTGGATTTCCGTCCCGACTTCTCCCTGAATCTGCGGCGTTCGGAGTTGCAGGATTCTTCCATATTGCGTGCGAGTATGGCCGATGCCGACAAGGTGAACAGCAGTTATGCGTTGCGCGGCAACCGAGGCAAGGATTACAATGCGAGCGGACGACTGATCTATACACATAAATTTCTGTCACGCCCCGGACGTTCATTCTCGGCCCAGTTCAACTATACTTTCTCCAATACCAGAGAACGTACCACTACATGGAACGACATAGAGTATTATCTCCGTCAGGACGACAGCGAGCGGTTGTTCCAGTATCTTGATTCGAAACAGTGGAGCAACAGCATTGAAGGTCGTCTGACATGGACCGAGCCACTCGGCGATCCTTCGCGGGGAAACTACCTTGAGGTGGCCTACAAGGCGTCTCTGCGTTTCAACAACGCTGACAAACTGACCTATGATGTGCCTCTTTCCGATGAGCTTGATCCCTTTCTGACGGGACTCCCCGATTACAAGTCCGTGCCGGAAGGTTCAGAACTTTCCTATGATCTTTCCAACCGGTTCCGTAACCGGTTCTCGACACAGGAGCTTCAGGTCGGTTACAAGAAGACGACCAGTCTTTATAATCTCAATGCCGGCATAACTTTCTCTCCTTCGAGTTCGGGCAGCGAGGATCTTATAAATCCGGACCGGAACATAGACACGCGATGGGTATTCAACTTCGCTCCTTATCTGCGTTTCCGTTATAAATTCTCAAAAACCTCGAGTCTTTCCGCCAACTACCGCGCACGTACGTCG
>ERZ860264.2109-NODE-2109-length-11553-cov-2.799182_pt1 | contig 11553 bp, 8 predicted proteins | sample MGYA00509980_ERZ860264 | MGnify/ENA primary metagenome ERZ860264 (study PRJEB30046, sample SAMN00715212) | human gut metagenome | study: EMG produced TPA metagenomics assembly of the A metagenome-wide association study of gut microbiota in type 2... | reverse complement strand
CAGCCGGAGTCTTGGCCGGACCAGCATAGTAAATAGGATGATCCTTGATATACTGAGGCAAATCTTCTCCACGATCCAAGCGTTCTTTCAGTTTAGCGTGAGCGATGTCACGGCCAACGATGATGGTGCCGTTAAGGTTGAGACGGGTAGCGACAGGGAACTTGTCAAGTTCGGCAAGCACCTCAGACATCGGACGGTTGAGGTCGATGTTCACCGCGTTGCTCTCTTCGGGATTGCGCATCTCCTCGGGAATGAGTTCGCCGGGATTACTGTCGAGTTTTTCAATCCAGAGACCCTCACGGTTGATTTTAGCCTTGACGTTGCGGTCGGCCGAGCAGCTGACACCCATACCGATGGGGCAGGATGCGCCGTGGCGGGGAAGACGGATGACGCGGATGTCGTGGGCGAAATATTTGCCGCCGAACTGTGCGCCAAGTCCGATGTTGCGTGAAGCCTCAAGCAGCTCCTTCTCAAGCTCGACATCACGGAATGCACGGCCATACTCGTTACCGGTGGTAGGCAGGCTGTCGTAATACTTGATTGATGCTTTCTTGACGGTCTCGAGATTCTTCTCAGCGGATGTGCCGCCGATTACGAACGCGATATGGTAAGGAGGACATGCGGCGGTGCCGAGCGACTTCATCTTCTCGACCAGGAAGGGAACGAGGGTCTTGGGGTTGATGATGGCCTTGGTCTCCTGATAGAGGTAAGTCTTGTTGGCCGAACCACCACCCTTTGCCACGAAGACAAACTTGTATTCGTCACCCTCGGTTGCGTGGATGTCAATCTGTGCGGGGAGGTTGCATCCGGTGTTCACCTCATCATACATATTGAGAGGCGCGTTCTGGGAATAACGGAGGTTACACTGGGTATATGTGTCGTAGACTCCACGGGAAATCTTCTCTTCGTCGTCACAGCCGGTGAAAACGCGCTGTCCCTTCTCGCCGTGGCAGATGGCAGTACCTGTGTCCTGGCAGAAAGGAAGTTCACCCTTGGCGGCGATTTCCGCATTGCGGAGCATAGTCAGTGCCACGAACTTGTCGTTGTCAGAAGCCTCGGGATCATGGAGGATTTTCGCTACCATCTCGTTGTGTTCGCGACGGAGCATGAACGCGTTGTCGTGGGTGGCCTGGCGGCTCAACACGGTCAGCGCCTCGGGATCCACCACGAGGAACTCGTGGCCTCCCCAGTTTTCAACTTTTACATAGTCGGAGGTGAGGTGGTAATACTCGGTGGTGTCGGGGCCGAGAGGGAACATCTCCTGATAATGGAACGGTTTGGTTGCCATAGGCTTGATACGTTTATGTCGAATAAAATGTTGGCTTGTGTCAACCGTCAGCGGTGTCCTGGAGACACGTTTGCGGCATCCTCCGGATATGACACCGGAGAATACCGCAAAGTTACAAAATTTTTACCAAACAGCACTTATCGGAAGACGCCAATTTTCAGGATGGCTTATTCGGCGGGAATCGCCGCGGCCTGCCGCCTGAAAGTAAGGTCTTTATGATTCATCTCACATTTGAGCATATTGTTGTTGACCTTTATGTCCTCGATTTCAGAGAGGTTGAAGAAGACACTCCGCGCGGCGTGGTCTATTTGCTGTGAGGCAAGCATGGCAGCCGCCGGGCGCAACGAGGTGAGATGGGAGCCGCTGTCTTCGGTGAGGACGTTGTAGCTCAGTTCTACCCCATCGGGATCAACATTCACCGTAAATGACGACGCGTCGAGATTGAGCATCAGGTCGTCATCATCCTTGGCCTGGTAAAGGCCGGTGATGGTGGCCGTCCCGGAAGCGGAAATGGTCAGCGGGGTCACAATCGAGTCATTGGCAGGCATAGTGTTCTCGACTGTGATATAGGCGGTCAGGGTCACATTCCCCTCACCTGCGTCACCGGTGGATGTGAACTCCATCATCCTCACCATAGTGGCGCGCGCCGCGCCTGAATTAGTCAGCTGTTCGGGAGTGCCGGCCCATATTCCCTGCAACTCTTCGGAGAGTTTCTGACGGGAATCACAAGACGCCAGCATAACCACTGCGCCGACAGCCAGAACGGGAAGTATAGATTTTTTCATAGGATTTATATAAAATGTTATATAATCTTAAAACATCCATCCACCCCCCAATTGTTTACTCCCGCCTGCAAAATTTCAGCGGCACTCCATATCCCTACAGCGGAATCCCTTCCGAACATCCGATACTTTTGCGGCAGATTACTGGTTGTTTGGGGTGAATAGCTGAGATTCATTGAAAAAAAATTAGTAACTTTGCCTCTTGAAGTATTTTTAACCTAAAAAATCAGACAGGCATCCCACCCGGAGATAGCCTACAAGAATAAAACCGTCAGACATGTCACTACAATGTGGAATCGTAGGACTGCCCAATGTGGGTAAGTCGACCCTTTTCAACTGTCTCTCCAACGCGAAGGCCCAGTCGGCCAATTTCCCGTTCTGCACCATCGAGCCCAATGTGGGGGTAATCACGGTGCCGGACGACAGGCTCAACAAGCTTGTCGAGATGTGTAATCCTCGCAGCATCGTGCCCGCCACTGTCGAGATAGTCGACATCGCCGGCCTGGTCAAAGGCGCCAGCCGTGGAGAAGGGCTTGGCAACAAGTTCCTCGCCAACATCCGCGAGACCGACGCGATTCTCCATGTATTGCGCTGCTTCGATGATGACAACATCACCCATGTGGACGGCACGGTTGACCCTGTCCGCGACAAGGAAATCATCGACTACGAGCTGCAGCTCAAAGACCTCGAGACCATCGAGAGCCGCATTGCCAAGACCCAGAAACAGGCCCAGACCGGCGGCGACAAGACCGCGAAATTCCAGTATGAGGTGCTTTGCAAGTTCAAGGAAGCACTTGACCAGGGGAAACCGGCCCGTAGCGTCGTGCTGGAGACCCCCGACGAAAAGAAATTCGCCCGCGAACTGTTCCTGCTGACCGACAAGCCGGTCCTGTATGTCTGCAACGTGGATGACGCTTCAGCCGTCAATGGCAACAAATATGTCGATGCCGTCCGAGAGGCGATCAAGGATGAGGGCGCGGGCCTGATGGTGGTAGCCGCCCAGACAGAAAGTGAAATCGCCGAGCTTGACACATTCGAGGAACGCCAGGAGTTCCTCCAGGAAATCGGCCTCGAGGAGTCGGGCGTTTCCCGTCTGATTCGGGCTGCCTACGCGCTGCTGAACCTCAAGACATTCTTCACTGCTGGCGCGGATGAGGTACGCGCGTGGACTTTCGTCGACGGATGGAAAGCCCCGAAATGCGCCGGTGTCATCCATACCGACTTCGAGAAGGGCTTCATCCGCGCCCAGGTCATCAAATATGATGACTTCGTGGCTCTCGGAGGTGAAAGCGCCGTCCGCGACGCAGGCAAGATGGGAGTGGAAGGCAAGGAATATGTTGTCAAGGATGGCGACATCATGCACTTCCTTTTCAACAACTGATACGACACATCAATCTCTAAACAATACAGTATGAAAATGATGAAACTGTCCCTCGCCGCCCTGTTCCTGACAGGAGCCATGGCCGTGGGAGCCGAACATCTCGGCAGCGTAGACAAAGCGCTCATCGATTCGACCTACACCCCGGGCGATGACTTCTACCATTACGTCAACAATGGCTGGATGAAAGCTCATCCCCTCACCGACGAATATGCCCGCTACGGCATGTTCAATGTCCTCAACGACCAGGCCGAGGAGAATGTGAAGGAAATCGTCATGAACCTCGGGGTATCCAATCCCGAAAAGGGCACCAACGCCTTCAAGGTGTGGACCCTCTATTCACAGGGTATGGACTCCGTGCGCCGCAACAATGAAGGAGCAACCCCCATTCTCGCCGATCTGAAGAAAATCGAGAACACACCTGCCGAAGGTATGGAAGACCTCTTCCTCTGGATGCACGGCAATTACTCCTCCCCCTTCTTCGGCGCAGGCCCGATGGAGGATCTCGCAAACTCCAATGTCTATGCAATGTATGTATCCGGTGGCGGCCTCGGGCTGGGCGACCGTGACTACTACCTGCTCAACGACAAGGAGAACACCAAAATCCGCGAGGCTTACAAGAAGCTCATCGTCAATCAGATGCGCAATGCCGGCTACTCCAAGAAAGATGCCGACCGCATTATGAAGAATGTGCTGAAAATCGAGACCGCACTGGCCGACTCCACCTGGACCCGCGAGGAGAGCCGCAACATCCCCGCGATGTACAATCCCCGCACCATCGACCAGCTCAAGGAGATGTACCCCCATATCAACTGGGACCGTTTCTTCATCGAGACCATGGGCATCCCCACTCCCGACCAGATTATCGTCACTGAAATCAACACCGTCAAGCAGGCCGACAACCTGATGGCGTCGCTTACCGACCGCGAGAAGAAAGACTACTACCTCTGGAAATATGTAGCCCAGGCCGCTCCCTATCTGAGCGACAAGTTCACCGAGACCTCTTTTGAGTTCAGCAAGGTCATGAGCGGTGTAAAGCAGATGCGTCCCCGCTGGAAACGCGCCCTCGGCACAGCCGACGGCTACATGGGTGAGGCCATCGGCCAGCTCTATGTGGAGAAATATTTCCCCGAATCATCCAAAGAGAAGATGCTCGAACTGGTCGGCAACCTCCGCAAGGCCCTCGGAAAGCATATCATCAACCTCCCCTGGATGAGCGACGAGACCAAGCTCAAGGCCATCGAGAAACTTCTCGGTTTCACCGTGAAAATCGGTTATCCCGACAAGTGGAAGGATTACTCCGAGCTTGAACTCGACCCGGCCCTTTCCTACTACCAGAACGTTCACAACGCCTCGATGTGGCACCAGAAGAAGGAATACGAGAAATGGGGCAAGCCTGTTGACAAGACCGAATGGGGCATGACTCCTCAGACCGTCAACGCTTACTACAATCCGCTGGCCAACGAAATCGTGTTCCCCGCGGCTATCCTCCAGGCTCCTTTCTTCAACCCCGAAGCATCTGACGCAGAGAACTACGGCGGTATCGGTGTGGTAATCGGCCACGAGATGAGCCACGGTTTTGACGACCAGGGTTGCAACTTCGACGCCAAGGGTAACATGACCAACTGGTGGACTCCCGAGGACGCACAGGCATTCGCCACCCTCACCAAGGGTCTCGCTGACCAATTCGACAAAATCGAAATCCTCCCCGGTTTGATGGCCAACGGTTCTTACACCCTAGGCGAGAACATCGGCGACCAGGGTGGTCTTCGCGTCAGCCACACCGCCTTCCTGGACGCACAGAAAGCCAAGGGTGTTGACATCGAGTCTGAAGAAGCCCTCATCGACGGATTCACTCCCGAGCAGGCCTTCTACCTCAACTACGCCAACATCTGGGCAACCAACTGCCGCGACGCTGAGAAGCGCAACCTGACCATCGGCGACGTACACTCCCTCGCAGAGAATCGCGTCAACGTCACCCTGCGCAACATCACCCCCTTCCTGAAAGCCTTCGGCATCAAGCCCGGCGACAAGCTCTACCTCTCCCCCGAGGAGCAGGTAATCATCTGGTAATCCCCTCACCTGCCAACATAACATAAACAAAGACGGCGTTTCCGGTTGTGGAAACGCCGTCTTTGTATTTAATCGACGCCATCAGGCCGCTGGCTTTGGAATTTCACATCCCAATAGTTTTTTTGAGATTTTCCGGATTAGCTATCGATTATTCGTCATTTAGAGAGTCGGCCAGGCGGTCGACAGCCGCGAGCCAGATGGATGAGGATGCGTCGGAAGGCATACGCCAGTCGCCACGCGGGGAAAGACACACCGAACCAACCTTGGGGCCGTCAGGCATACAGGAGCGTTTGAACTGTTGGTTGAAGAATCGGACATAGAAAACCTTCATCCATTTCAGGATCTCACGCGGTTCGTAACGCCCGACTTCCATACCACCCTTTCCCTGATAGGTCTTGCGGCGATGCTGAACCCAGAATGCCTGGCAGGCGAGATAGAAAATCCGCGCCGGTGGGAAACCGTAACGCAATGTGTGGAAAAGGAAAAAGTCATGCAGCTCATAAGGGCCGACAAGGTCTTCAGTCTTCTGGGCGATTTTCCCTGACGCGTCGGGAGGAAGCAATTCCGGGGAAACCGGCGTATCTATGATGTCGACAAGAGCCTCCGCCATATCGGGATTCTCTGACCTCAGGGCAAACCATCTGACAAGATATTTGACCAGAGTCTTGGGAACAGAGGCATTGACGGCATACATCGACATATGGTCACCATTGTAGGTGGCCCATCCGAGAGCAAGCTCCGAGAGGTCGCCGGTGCCAAGCACCATTCCACCCTCCTGATTGGCCACATCCATCAGAATCTGAGTCCGTTCGCGGGCCTGACAATTCTCATATGTGACATCCTTGACCTCAGGGTCGTGACCGATATCCTTGAAATGCAGTTCGACAGCTGGGCCGATAGGAATCTCGCGGAATGTCACCCCGAGGGCATCCATAAGGGTCAGCGCGTTTGAATGAGTGCGCCCGGTGGTACCGAAGCCCGGCATCGTCACTCCGATTATCCCCTTGCGGTCAAGCTTCAGCCTGTCAAAGGCACGGGTGGCCACAAGCAGGGCAAGCGTCGAATCCAGTCCGCCGGAAATCCCGACAACCAGACATTTGCATCCGGTAGCCTTGAGACGCTGGGCCAATCCCGCCACCTGGATATTGATAATCTCGTCACACCGGCGGTCTATCTCATTGTCATCCCACGGGACGAAGGGATGGGGGTCTACCGTGCGGAGCAATCCGGGTGCATCGTCATCACTCCCTTCTGAGGAGTCATCCGACCCCATAATCTTGTCAAGTTTCTCGCGAAGCGACTCATTGCTGTCAGGGTCAAGCAGTTCGCTGAGGTTGAGATTTATCTGCTGGACGACGGGGTAAGCGCCTCCGGCATTCTCGCGGTCGCCACACTCGGCGAATGTCCCGATATGCAGCCTGTCGCGGGTTATCATCTCTATGTCGATGTCACAGATGACCATCTGGGGAGATTCCTGCCAGCGGGGAGTCGCGGCGAGAATCCTGCCGTTCTCCGCGATTATACCCTTGCCGTCAAAAACAAGGTCGGTCGAGGACTCCCCGAACCCGGCGGCCGCATAGACATAACCGCAGACACATCTGGCAGACTGCTGAGCTATCAGGTCGCGCAGATAGTCATATTTGCCAATTATATCGGGGGAGGCGGAGAGATTGACAATCACCTTTGCGCCCGCGAGAGCCGCGTGACATGAGGGTGGAACCGGTACCCACAGGTCTTCACATATCTCTATGCCTACCTTCACTCCGTTGACCTGGAAAAGTTTGTTGGCCGAGACAGGCATCTGCGACTCGTCGGAGTCAGGCACCCGGGGAGCAGGCGACCAGAGACGGCGCTCATAGAATTCATTGTAATTCGGGAGATATGTCTTCGGGACAGTCAGTTTCGTCATACCCTGCCCCACGACTATCGCACAATTAGACAGCCGGTTGTCAAAAAGCATGGGAGAACCTATGACAGCATTGACCCGCATTGTCTTGGTCACGTCGGCGATTTCCCTGACAGCGTCTCCGGCAGCTTCCAGAAGCAGGTCATTATGGAAAAGATCGCCACAGGTGTAGCCGGTCACACACAGTTCAGGGAAGACCGCAAGCTCTACCCCTTTCCGGTCAAGTTGCCGGAGCATATCGATTATCGCTTCGGCGTTGGCCCTGACATCCGCCACCCTGACGGGGGGTACGCAGGCCGCCACTCTGAAAAAACCGTTGCGCATATTTTTATCTTGATGTGAGAAATTTCGTGTTGAAAAACCGTTTATATATTTAGAGGACGAAGTTACGGATTTTTGTCTGAATTTGTGTAACTTTGTCTGCTAATAATCCGTAATACGACCATAACAGAAGTGACATGAGACTTGACGGACGACGCAGAAGCGACAACATATCAGACCGGAGAGGGCTCTCTGGACGCGCCGTGGGTATAGGCGGCGGTATCGTCGGCATAATCGTGGCCGGCATCATAACCCTGCTCAGCGGAGGGGACATAGGCGATGTCATCGGCACTGTCGTCCGCCAGGGAGCGGGCCAGCAGACCGAACAGGCCTATCAGCCCGACGCGGAGGATGAGAGACTGGCCGACCTCACCGCCAAGGTTCTCGCCGGAACGGAGGATGTATGGACTGCGGAGTTCCGTCGCCAAGGCTGGGGTGAATACCGCTGCCCGAAACTGGTGATGTTCACCGGCTCTGTGCAGTCGGGATGCGGCAACGCCACCTCTCAGGTCGGCCCGTTCTATTGCTCGGCAGACGAGACAGTCTATATCGACCTCGATTTCTTCAAACAGATGGAATCGACAATCGGAGCCGGAGGGGATTTCGCCTACGCGTATGTCATCGCCCACGAGGTAGGGCACCATGTGCAGCATCTGCTCGGCACACTTGACCAGGCCCATGAGGCGATGGCGAGGATGTCCGAACGGGAGTCAAACCGCATGAGTGTCCGCCTGGAGCTGCAGGCCGACTACTTCGCCGGAGTCTGGGCGCATCTCGACAATGAGATGTTCGGCTCAATCGAACCGGGCGATGTCGAAAACGCCATCGAAGCGGCCTCCAAAATCGGCGACGATTATCTCCAGAAAAAAGCGACAGGCCGTGAAGTGCCCGACTCCTTCAACCATGGCCGCTCGTCACAGCGTGTGGCGTGGCTGTCAAAGGGATTGCGCACAGGTGACCCTCTCCAAGGCGACACCTTCTCGATACCTTATGAAAGTCTCTGAACCTTTCCGCTAACTACCAATCATTATCATGGCTGAACAACAACCGACGAAATATCCACGCAAGAACAGTTATTCCGACGCAAAACGGCTACAACAGCAACTCCTTGAGAAGGAGGGCCGCATAGCCCCCAGAGACCTTGAGGTCGAAGAGGCTGTCCTCGGTGCCCTCATGCTTGAGAAGGACGCTTACACTACCGTCTGCGACCTGCTGAAACCGGAATGTTTCTATGACCCGGGACATCAGAAAATCTACGAGGCCATCCAGCAGCTCGGCGCGTCTCAGCAATCGATAGACATGCTGACCGTGACCCAACGCCTAAGGGCCAACGGTGAGCTGAAAAATGTCGGAGGGCCTGCGGCGATATCCGAACTGACCGCCCGAGTTGCATCAGGAGCGCATGTTGAGTTCCACGCCCGCATCGTGGCTCAGAAATACCTTGCCCGTGAACTTATCAACTTCTCGGCGCAAATCGAGGAGAAAGCTTTCGACGAGTCAAACGACGTGGATGACCTCCTCCAGGAAGCCGAAGGACGGCTCTTCGAGATTTCGCAGCGCAATGTAAAGAAGGATGTCACCCAGATCGACCCCGTCATAAAACAGGCCCTGGAGCAGATTGAGGCGGCCGCAAACCGTGAATCAGGTCTGTCAGGACTTGAAACCGGATTCCGCGAACTCGACAAACTGACCTCGGGATGGCAGAACTCCGACCTCATCATCATCGCCGCACGTCCCGCGATGGGTAAGACAGCGTTCGTGCTGTCGATGGCGAAGAACATGGCGGTCAACCTCAATATCCCGACTGCTATTTTCTCACTGGAAATGAGCAACCTCCAGCTCGTGAACCGTCTGATATCCAACGCTTGCGAGGTGGAGGGTGAGAAAATCAAGAGCGGACGCCTCACCCCGACCGACTGGGACAAGCTAATGGCGGGAGTGAAGCCCCTTTACAACGCCCCGCTGTTTATCGACGACACCCCATCCCTGTCGATTTTCGAACTCAGGACAAAGGCCCGGCGACTGGTACGCGAACACGGCGTGAAAATCCTGATAATCGACTACCTGCAGCTTATGAACGCCTCAGGAATGAAGTTCGGCTCACGCGAGCAGGAGGTCTCCATGATTTCCCGAAACCTCAAACAGCTCGCCAAGGAGCTGAACATCCCGATAATCGCCCTGTCGCAGCTCAACCGTTCGGTGGAAAGCCGAGGCACAGACAGCAATTCCAAGCGACCCCAGCTGAGCGACCTCCGTGAATCGGGGGCCATCGAGCAGGATGCCGACATCGTATGCTTCATCCATCGACCCGAGTATTACCTCCACAGCGGGGAGGATGCCGAGGGCAACGACATACGCGGCCTGGCGCTGTTCATTGTCGCCAAGCACCGTTCGGGTAAGGTTGACGACGTGAAGATGCGCTTCGTCAGCCATTACGCCAGATTCCAGAATTGGGATGAGGATTACCATACCACCCAGACCGTAGTCTCTTCCCGTATGAACCAGGGGGGAGGTGACGACGACCCGATTAACGGCAGTGGCTCCCCGTTTTCCGGCGGGAGCGCCGACCTGACATCGTCAGATTCGCCGGTTCCGTTCTGATTTGCAATTTTTAATACAATTCATATTTCCCAACCGGGGAATTAGCCTTATTTTTGCACATCCTTTCGCCTTTGTTGACACACACTCTAAGTAAGGAAGGAGGAGGATACCGTGAGTTAGGGTATCCTCCTCTATTTTATTTGTATATCTGAATGAAAAAGCCTAACTTTGCGGGTGAATTTTATAAAATGGGGCCATCAGGTTCCTATGATATGCCCATTCAAAACCAATCGTAAAGATGAAGTTTACCGAATACGACAATTTCAACCTTTCCAGTATCAACAAGGAGGTGCTCGCCCAGTGGAACGCCGATGACCTGTTCCGCCGCAGTATCGAGCTGCGCGAGGGTGCCACTCCTTTCGTCTTCTTCGAGGGTCCCCCCTCGGCCAACGGTATGCCCGGCATCCACCATGTGATGGCCCGCACTATTAAGGATATTTTCTGCCGTTACAAGACGATGAAGGGATTCCGCGTTGACCGCAAGGCCGGCTGGGACACCCACGGACTCCCCGTGGAGCTTGGCGTTGAAAAGTCGCTCGGCATCACCAAGGAGGACATCGGCAAAAAAATCTCTGTGGATGACTACAACGCCGCATGTCGCCACGAAGTGATGAAATACACCAAGGAATGGTCCACCCTTACCAACTCCATGGGCTACTGGGTTGACCTTGACAATCCTTATGTGACATACCACAACAGCTACATCGAGTCTTGCTGGTGGTTGCTCAAGCAGCTTTACGACAAGGGGTATCTCTACAAAGGCTACACAATCCAGCCCTACTCTCCCGCCGCCGGTACCGGTCTCAGCTCCCATGAGCTCAACCAGCCCGGATGTTACCGCGATGTGAAGGACACCACCTGCGTGGCCCAATTCCTCTGCACCGACCCCATCGAGGTGATGCAGGGCTGGGGCAAGCCCTACTTCCTGGCCTGGACCACCACCCCCTGGACACTTCCTTCCAACACCGCGTTGGCCGTAGGCCCTGAAATCGAATATAACGTTGTCCGCACCTACAATCCTTACAGTGGGGAGAAAGAGACCGTGGTCGTGGCCGTGGCCCTCCATGTGCTCGCAGAGATCCTCACCGGTCATGTCAGCCGGGAAGAAGGTTGGCCACGACTTTTCCGGATCAACGATGGCGTCAAAGCTCTCGTTGCTCATCCGGATGTGGAAATGCTCGGCCGCAGCTGATTCGATCATGTG
>ERZ860264.2096-NODE-2096-length-11593-cov-2.981713_pt1 | contig 11593 bp, 20 predicted proteins | sample MGYA00509980_ERZ860264 | MGnify/ENA primary metagenome ERZ860264 (study PRJEB30046, sample SAMN00715212) | human gut metagenome | study: EMG produced TPA metagenomics assembly of the A metagenome-wide association study of gut microbiota in type 2... | reverse complement strand
ACCCTAACCAAGCCATGGCACTCCGATTTTTCGAGGTCGCACGCGCTGACAAGCGTACAGCGGACATGACACGACAACGAAACATCTGGATAGCCATTACGGTTGGTCTTATGGTCTTAATTGCAGTAAGTTTCATTATTCTGATTTTAATGCGTAGAAAAAACAAAATCCTGCGAAAAGAGAACGAAGATCTACACGCATGTTTTGAAAGGAAAGAAAGAGAATACAGCTCAGCTATCGATGAGAGCTCTTTTAAGGACCGACAACTTGTCTCATCTGCCCTTGAACTTACCAGACTGGTAGAATCTATCGATTCAATAGGACAACTGGCATCTAAAGCTAACCCTGACGCTTTGGCTAAAATTTCGCGTGAAGTAAAAAATATCAATTCGTCAAAAAATGTCTGGGAGATTTTCCGATTGCTATTCGAACGTCTCCATCCATGCTTTTTCGATCGTCTTCTCGAAGCGCATCCGGGTCTTTCTACCGGAGAACTACGCATAGCCGCCTATATAGTCATGAAAATGACCAATAAGGAAATTGCCGCAGTTATCAACCGGCAACCTCGCACTGTGGAAACAATCAAGTATCGGCTCCGCAAACATCTTGATCTACCGGCCGATATAACCACAGAAAGCTATTTAGCCCGATTTCTCAGATAAAATGAGTTCTGAATAAGTATCTAAGCTTATTCAGAACTCATCAGCCATCCATTATTTCTTCTCGAAATTTTACCTCACTGCTAACTTCAGGCTATAGTTATCAATTCTTACAATATAAGTTCCCCTATTAACAGGAATGCGGACAGTCGCATCCGAAATGGATGTTATACAGGTTATATTATAGAATTATTCATTATTAAAATAAATCAGATAATTAAAGAAGTATATATGTGATAAATTAGTTTGATCACGATCTAATAAACAGGTTGAATCGAAATCATATTTATACAAATAGCTCACAATAAATCAATGATAAATACGAAAGCAGCAGAGATATTACAAATCAAACCAAATTTTGTAGTACAGATAGGACTAAAACTGTTATTAGACGGCGTATGTAAATAGCTGATATACAAAGAAAGAGGACTATCTTACGATAGTCCTCAAGTAGTCGATCCGGGACTATTTTTACACCTTGTAAGTTGCACGATTATCAATATTTTATCTATCGGTTCAGCATATGTGGTATCACAATGGTATCACATGTCAAGTTTTCTTAATATCCGATGCAAGGCTTCCAGCTGCATCATCGCTCCCTCATACGCCTGTTTGTAGTCGGCATTGAGGTTAGATGCGCCCTGAGTCAGCATCGGTCCTTCTCCGGTGCAGATCCACGCGAGATTAAGCTGAGGGAACGCCTTTACGATGCGTCCAAGCATCTCGGTTCCGATATTGCCCTTGCCGGAGTTGGCGTTGTTGGATATATACTTTGCCGAGAGACTGCATTGCCGCTCGAAATCGTACTCAGACTTGCATAATCCCTGTATCTGCGCCCAGCGGACAAATTCGCGGAGGCGGAGGATGGGGGTCTGAATCGGCTCCTGCCTCTGAATGGCTTCCTCGGCGACTTGCGCGTAATATTCCTTGCCTCGGATGTTATTATGGGGTTTATTTTCTTTCAGTTCCATATCTTCCGGGGAGGGTTAGGATTCAGTCGAAGTCGCTCTATTCATTAATATCTCCAATTGTTCTTTGGAATGGGAAAGAGTCATGCGTTCTTCCTTCAACACGCTTGTCGTGCTGTTTATTTTAGATAGTAGAATATCAATTCTCCTAATAGCGTCATTAACAGAAGGTACATCTGATTCAGAAATATCGTGTATAGATTGAATACACCTACGAATCCAATTAGCACAAGGAGAAATGTGAGTTGCGTGATTTGATTGAGAATCAATATAATCGTTTGCCGCATCAGCAAAGCTAATACAAGCGTTTATAAAGTCACTATCTATAAATTGAGATTCGCCCTGTATGCGTTTTAATAAACCTCTATGGTGAATTTCGTGCAGATTGAGTTTGTTTGTGAATTGATCGTTTAGTTTATCTAATTCAGTTTTTAGATTTGTTATCTTTGTTTCGGTTCCATTTTTATACTTTTCAACTTCTCCCTTTATATTCTCAACTTCTTTATGCGCCTCTTTGATTTCCTCTCTGCTTGCTATTGTCTGCCATATCTGCCACGCCACGACAAACGTAATCAATGCCGAAAGAGTAGCTATAACAAACCCTGCTGGAGAAATTTCGCAATCCCAGTTGTCGTGTCGTAAAAGCGCGGTGACAGAGAAAATAATCGCCACTCCCGACACAAACATCACAAAGCAGCCGTAGCCTTTACCATTGTCTTCGTTCATTTCTGTCCCATCAAATAGTCATTCATCTTGCGCTCGCGTTCAAGTGAGGCGTTAAGCTCATCAATGCGCTTGTCCTTTTCTTCAAGTTCACACTGCTTTGCGTGCAACTCTTTCTCCAATGACTTGATGCGCTCTCGCAAAAGCAATATCTGAGTCTTAGCGTCGCCTATGTTCGTAATGTCGCGCATCGCAAACTGCGAATGACCACCAAGTTTCAAATCAACATCTATGTCAACGGTCGGTTGAGGATTCAGCATTTCTCCCTCTCCCGTCTGCAACCACTCCATATTGAGTTGAGGGAATTGTTTATGGATTTTCTCCAAGGTCTTAGGTCTGCTCTTATCCGACATTTTATTAACCGTTCCGGGAGCCATACCACACTTATTTTCAAAGGCTAACACCGATGAATCAAGCGAAGTGATGAATACTTTTAGACGTTCCTGCAAAGTTTGCATATATTAATAAATGTTAAACCTCTAAAGATAATTTGGAGTATATGGAATTTGATATTACCTTTGCATCGTCGTTCAGCGAATGACGCGGAAAAGACAATGGCAAAGAGGACGGCGCGACTGCGCTATCTATCATATTTCCAATCGCAAAGTTAGCCGTTCTCTTGCTATTTTCCAAATTTAATGAATGTAATTTCAGAAAACAGATGAAACTTGTATTAGAAAGGACACTTGAAGATGAGAAACTGACCCAACAGAGGGTCAGGGATATGCGGCATGACGAGAAACTGACCGCATACTGCGCTCCCGATGCAGCTGCATGGAAAACAGCTGAACGCATCGCCTACAACGTCCGCAAAGACCACAGGAGAGTGGACGGGTTTAAATACAGCATCGCATCATCTGCGGTGGATATGACGGTAACGGTAACACTAACCAAGTAAACTTTGCGATTATGACCGACATTCAGATTTTCAGCAACCCGCAGTTCGGCGAGATAAGGACGCTTGCCGACGAAGCCAACGAGCCGCTGTTTTGTGCCGCCGATGTTTGCAAGGCTCTCGGGTACACAAATCCGCGCAAGGCGGTCGCCGACCACGTTAGCGAAGATGATGTAACGAAACGTGACACCATCGACAATCTCGGCAGAATACAGACAGCATCATTCGTAAACTAGAGCGGACTTTATTCCCTTATTTTCGGAAGCAAGCTCGACAGCGCAAAGACTTTCAAGAAGTGGGTAACATCCGAAGTCCTCCCGACAATCCGCAAGCACGGAGTCTATGCCACACCGCAGACGATTGACAACCTTCTTGCAGACCCCGACAACGCAATCAAGGTCTTTCAGACGCTCAAAGAGGAACGGCAGCTAAGGCAGATAGCCGAGGCGAAGATTAAAGAGGACGCGCCCAAAGTCCTTTTCGCAGATGCGGTTGTTGGCTCAAAGTCAACCTGCCTTATCGGAGAACTTGCAAAGATAATTTCGCAGAACGGCTATCCCATCGGTCAGAACCGCCTCTTTCAGTGGCTCCGCGAAAACGGCTATCTCGGCAAGCACGGCGAGCGTTACAACATCCCGAACCAGCAATATGTCGAAATGGGGCTGTTTGAACTCAAAAAGGGCGTGCGCTCCGGCAACGACGGCGTGATGAAAGTCACGATGACTACCAAAGTAACCGGCAAAGGACAGCAGTATTTCATCAACAAGTTTCTAAATCAATAAGGACATGTGCTGTAATAAAATCAAAAATGGAGCATTGGTATTGTGTGCAGCGGCTGGCTCTGCCATTCTTATATACGCAACAATCACATTGGACATTGCGCTATTTTCCACAACCTTTTTTTTAACCTTTGTATCGCTATGTCTGATTGAGATTATCCCAAACAAATATTTCAAAATCGAGCATGACAACAAGACTCAAATACAAACTGCTATTCAGGGTGTTATTGCTCCAAAAGTATCAAAGGGATTGCTTGAATTATGTGGCAGGCTCGGATTTGAAGTATTGATATTCCAAGAAAAACCATCAGAACGACACCTGATAGTAGGCAGGGTTGTTTTGAATAATTTGGAAATACGAGGGAGCTACAATCCAATCAATCACAAAGTTGAGCTAATTGAAACGAGCAATACGAAATCACTTTGTCAAGATGATATAATGTTCCTATTGGGATTTTTTCAAATGGCGCTTCCTTATGCCGCTCAAAAGAACAACATCTTACCGCTAATTGGGAGATGAATATGACCTCCCTCCTAATCATCACCTTCTGCCTCGGTTGCTGCGTCGGCATGACATACACTTTTGCCGTCTATCAGATAGTCGAGCGCAGACACAAAAGAAAAGACAATGAAAAAGTTTGAATACTACACCATACACCTCAGACCTAATGAGGATACTGTACAGATTCTCGACTGTTACGGTGATGACGGTTGGGAAGCATTTGCGATAGTGCCTGACGGAGACATAACGGAGATTTATCTTAAACGCGAAAAGCCATGACAACAAACCTCTCTCCAAAACAGCTTGAATTAATTGCACAGAAAGTCGCCGAAAAACTGGCGGAGGCGCAAGACGAAATGTGGTCTCTTGAAAGGCTTCATAAAGAGAAGGGATTTTCTAAGTCTTATATCTATCATAATGCCGACACTCTCGGTGGCGTGAAAGCGGGCGGAAAATGGTTCTTCTCCAAACGAAATATCGAGACTCTGATAAGGAGTGGAAGATTATAACCGGTCCCACCTCCGGCAAATGGTGGAAATCCACAGATAGCACATTGACAAGTCGGGCTTGCGCATCGGAAGATAGCGGCAAGTGAGGGATATGGCCGTGTAACCCAACAACGGAAACGGCACAGGCGGACGCGGGCCGTAAAGGCGCGTATGAGGTCGAAAGCGCACGACCGAGAACAGCAATGAGCGCATAGTAACAACGCACAGAACGCCGATGGAGGTGACGCAAGTGACGGCCTCCGGCATAAGGCACAAGATAAATCACCCCTATCATTGCCTCGGGGTGTCGAATCTAAAACTCGCAATGGGAAGCCCCGTAGCATAATGGTAGTGCGCGCGACCCAATCGCGGATGAGTCAGTGCCGGTTCGACTCCGGTCGGGGCAACCAATCAAAAACTTTATAATATGGATCTGAAAATAGAACTGAGATTCGTTTATCTCCCTCACAGAAAAGCGATGTATCTTGCAGACTATTCATCTGGAATAGAAAGCGGTGGCTGTCCGCTAAGCCTGAACGATTTCGACAAGACATCATACGCTCTTAAAGTTCTGAACGATGAATTTGAAGCTGCGATGACAAGGGCAAACGAACGACTGCTCGCCAATGGATTCGGTGAAGAAATCTTTCAAAATCCGCGTGCAAAAATAGACGCGGAAAAGAAGACGGAATGATATTATCGCCAGCCCTTCTCTCGATATTCCTTGTCAAGTCTATCTCCTTCCCTTTTCACTTCGGCCACATTGAAAAGCTCAACATGACCGCAATTGCAGCAAGAGACAGCGACAATATCAATTCCTGCGATTGTGTCGTATTGGGGCTCGGAGAAGTTGAGGGATTGCTGTTTGCAGAAAGGGCAGTGAAAGTTGCCATAAAAGCCTGAGAAATCAGACCATTGTTCATCAAAGGTTCTTTTCATATTTCATTAATTTTTATGTTTTGCACCACGAAGTTAATGAAAATCGCGGAGAAATCCGCACCCTATCCCCAGCGGAGAGTAATCTCTTCCGGGGAGCGAATTCAAAACTTAGACATCATGTTAAAGAAACCGATTTTCAAATACCTTCTTTCTGTTGCCCTGCTTTTCATCGGTAACAGGATTTTCAATCATGCCTCGGCATGGATAGGCCTCGCGATTATCGCAGCAGCTTGTATTCTGATCATCAAAACCTTTTTAAAACAACATAAAACAAAGAAACAAAATGAAGAAGATTAAATTTCTTATTCCGGCATGTGCGTTGATGATTGCTTTCGCGTCATGCCAGCGTGTGGCTCCCAACTATGCCGGGGTCCTCATGGAGAATTATGGCAAAGAGGGGAAATCTGATTTTAAGGTCGTATCCGGAAGGGTCTCGACATGGGAATGGGGGACGGAACTGTTTCAGGTGCCCTTATTCGACCAACGGGGAGATTTCGCCGAGCCTGTTACGCTGAAAGCCGCTGACAATACCGAGTTTAAGGCGCGTCCCACATACTCCTACAAGGTGATAAGAGAGCGTGCGATTGATGTTGTTTTTGACAATAAGCATATTGACAAAGCCGAAACAGAGAACGGCAAGGACGGATTTATGCAGTCCCTTGAAGACAACATCCTCGAACCCCGTATTTTTGATCTGATAAAAGAAGAGTCGAGAAAGCACAAGACCGATTCCCTCATGGCCGATGGCGGATCTCTTGTCTTTGAGAAGCGCCTTGAGCAGATCGTGGAGAAAGAATTTGAAAAGCGGGGATTGAAACTGCTTACATTCTCGGCCCAGCTTGAGTTTTCAAACAAGGTCAAGGAAAAGATCGACAGCCGAAATGAGGTCAATACCAATATATCCGTACTTGATCAGCAGATTGCCGAACAGAAGAAGCGTAACGAGCTGGAACAGTTAAAAACCGAGCAGATGCAGATAAAATCACGGGGTCTTACCAAAGAGATCCTGCAACAGCAGTTCATCGACAAATGGGACGGCAAATCCCCGATCTATTCATCTCCCATTGATTTCGTCCGCGTAGTAAAATAATAAACAGTATTTCTATCATTTTCAGCCGGGGCGCAAGGCCGTCATAGAGTGGCGACGGTATGTGAGTATTAAAGTTGTTAGGTTAATTCAAGTTCGCCCGGCCTTGATTTTCTTTTGAAACAATAGATACAAAATATATGAAAGTCAATAAAATCCTTGTGCAGATAAGGCATAGGATCGAAGTGTACGGAGATGTCCTGTATGGCCTTGTCTGCCTTGCAGGATGTCTTTCGACCGGAGAGAATGCGAAAACAGTGTATAACGAAATGGTAGTTCAAGTATGGAAATCAAGACAAAATTTGACATAGGAGAAGAGGTATGGACCATCGAAAGATGCATGCCTGTAAAATTAACGATTATCTCGATAACTGTAAATGCGAGATCTACGGTCTATTGCGGCAACATACAGTCACATCCCGAAGGTTACGGCATACAGCATAAATACGTTTCCGAGCCGGAATGCTTCCGCAGCCAGGAGGATCTACTTGAATACATAATATCAAAACAAACATCAAATACTTATAAACAATGAAAGAAAACAAAGAACTCAGAAATCGTGTCCGTGCCCTTGGCGAATGGGCCGCACAGGATAAAAACCGCGTGACATTCGTAGTGTGCAAAGAAGATGATGGAGACAAAGTGGGTTTCCACGGTTCGGTGGTTGGGCATAGGGATAAAGCCGCAAGCGCATTGTTCAGATGCGCTATGGAAGAAGAGTCCGTAAGAGATGTGATCTTGCTTGCCGCCGAGATGATAAAACATCCTCTTGTGGGCATTATGGTCAGTATAGGATCATCACAAGAGGGACACAGACCCGAAAAAGAGAAGGATGATTTCTCGGAAGCCATTGACGGCCTGTTTGAGGCGATCAAAAGAAAATTCTGCAAGAATGACTGACCCCGTCATCTACGGGCTTCCAAATGAACAACTTTAACAAATAATCAATATGTCTCTAATCAGAAAATCAACTGACCTCACCCTGCCCACCGCGCTAAAGATGATGATATACGCGCAGGCAGGCACCGGCAAAACCACCCTCTCGCTCTCAGCACCGAAGCCGCTTCTCCTTGACTTCGACGGAGGAGTAAACCGTATCAACCTCTCACATCTTGAAGGAATCGACATAGTGCAGGTTGCGGAATGGGGCGAAATCAAACAGCTACTTGCCTCCCCGCAAGACCTCGCGCCGTATCAGACCATAATCCCCGACACTGTAGGTAAGCTACTCGACTGTATTATTACCTACAAATGCGGCCAGCGACAGCCGAGAGTGCAGGACTGGAGCGGAATCAACGCCGAGTTTCTTTGGTTCACCAAGCAACTTGCCGCACTCAACAAGCATATCATCTTCATCGCCCACCGCGATACACGCAAGGAGGGAGACAGAACGGTATTCATTCCGCTGCTCCGCGAAAAGACCTACAACACCATCATCACCGACCTCGACCTGCTCGGCTACCTCGAAATGGTGTCAGAGAAAGGCGTTCAGAAGCGCATCCTCACATTCGACCCAACTGACCGCAGTGAGGGCAAAAACACATGCTCTATGCCCGCTGCGCTCACGGTACCTACCATCGTTGATAAACAAGGCCGACCAACTGTGGCAAATGACTTCATACAGCGCGAAATCCTCTCACGCTATAATGCAATGCTCGCACAGAAATACGAGCTTCAGAAAGCATACAAGGATGTTGTCGGAGACTTACAGACACGCATTGATGCAATCACAAACGCAGAACAGGCAAACGAGTTTACCAAATACATAGGAACAGTGAAGCATGTAGGTTCATCAAAGGACGAAGGGCGCCGGATGTTTGCGGCCAAGGTGAAAGAACTTGGTCTGACATTCGACACTGAAACGAAACTTTACAGCGATGCAAAATCAGAGTGAAGTCCAGTACAAGATCTATGCGACTTTGCTTGATGCTTGGCAGGTCTATCTCGACACTCCACAAATCTATGATAAGTATTGGGGTTACTCGAATGAGCCGCCCCATACTTTAGAGGAGTTCTGGGCAAAACAACACGCCTCGCTTATCGACCGGATAAACCGCGTTCCGTTCACAAGCGAAGCCGCATCCAAAGGCACCGCTTTCAACGCTGTAATCGACACACTTATTACGGGACAACTTGACGAAAAGGTCAAGATGAGCAAAGTGCTCGACGAGAATGGCAAACCATCAGCGGTTCAAGCCGAAATTGACGGATTCACATTCCTGTTTCCTTTTGAAATCTGCAAGGAGTTTGCTCTTTACTATAAAGGTGCGATTCCGCAGGCCGGAGTGTCGGCGATACTCCCCACAGGTTTCGGTAATGTCGAGCTTTACGGGTACATCGATGAACTTATGCCGTTGTCGGTTCACGACATCAAGACAACCGGCAATTACTCGGCAAGCAAGTTTAAGCACCATTCTCAGCACCTTGTCTATCCCTATTGTCTCATACAGAATGACTCCAACGTCAGGACATTTGAATACAATGTAGCCGAGGAAAGCAAATCCGGCAAGTGGCAGACGTTCACTGAAACTTATGTTTTCGATCCCGACCGCGACATTCCGATTCTCCGTGAACGTTGCGAGGGATTTATTGAGTTTCTTTTGCAGAACTTGCAGTTTATCACCGACCGGAAAATCTTCGGCGGCGAGAATCCCGATGGGTATGTGGGAGAACCCATAGATATTAACAAACTAACGCAGACTAAATATGGCAATATGGTTTGAATCCTCCGTCTGCTACAACAAGATACAGGAGAACGGAGCGGTCAAAAGAGTGACCGAAAAGAACCTCTTTGATGCCCTCAGCTTTACCGAGGCGGAGGCGCGCACTATCGAAGAATTGACACCTTATATCAGCGGTGAATATACAGTCAAGGCCGTGAAGAAAACGAAGATTTCTGAGATTTTCTTCGATGAAACAGCCGACAAGTTCTATCTCGTCAATGTCGCCTTCATCACCATTGATGAGAAGACTGCCGCAGAGAAAGAGATCATCGCTCAGATACTCGTGCAAGCCAACGATTTTGATTCGGCTGTGGCTGCATTCAAAGACGGAATGAAAGGGACAATGGCCGACTGGGTTATCAAGAGCGTAGCCGAGACACCTTACATGGGCGTATATCCCGCGAAACTTTCAGCAGATGAAGAATAAAGAGGTCTCAGATACGCAAGAATGTGAAATATAGTCACCATAAAAATAGCGATTCCAATAAACCGGGTTGAGACTCCCGCGCAAGAGAGCGCGAAACAAGGGTGTGCGGGGTTTGACTCCCCGTACGCTCACCGAGATTTTACTGTTGATATATTGTAAATCCCATGCCGCCCGAATCCGGGAGGACAAGGGCGGTTTCTTTCATCATCCCCGAACATGCAGATAAACATACCCGAATACCGGATGCGGCAATGGATCTCACATTTCAGCCGCGTCCTGGAAAAGACCTCCTGCGATCCGTCCGACACGCGTACAGCCAATGCGATCCGTCTTGCGGGAAAGGATCTGCGTGTGATGGAAAAGTATTTACCACAAAAAGAGAAACAGCCATGAAACCGTATCATTCGATACTCTCCTGCCCCCCTCGGAAGACAAAGAAAGGAATCGAGGTGGTCCCCGAAGAACTTCTCACAGAGTGGAGTTATAAACTGTTCGCGCTCATGAATCTGACATGGGATTACGTGGACACGATATGCGACCTCTGTATAGGGATGCGGCTTGAACCCACAAAGAGACTCGTGCGTCAGATACGCGGCCTTAAACGTGAATACGACCGTTTTCGCTGGCGCTGCATAGACCGAGACATGGAGAACAGCGAGACCGACCACGGACTGCGTATAGAGGACAGCTTCCGCGATGATTTCGGAAAACTTCTGAACGGCATAGAGATCGAGGTCAACAAACTCGATCTGATAAAGTCGCACAAATCTCTTGTCATAGCTGTACAGCAGGCTCTCACGCTCATGGATGCGGTCAAGATCTACGCGCGGTGGTGTGATTCACAGATAGCGGCCTACGATGTGTGGGTGTGCGACTGCTGCATGGTACAGACGGAATTCCTCAAGCTCTACCCTATTATTCCCGAGTTTGCTGGAGACTGTTATCAGCCCGACATAGAGGCCCGCAGACTGACGGCTGGAATTCTTGCCAACAGGCTCCGGTCAATCGGACTCGAAGACATACTGAGTGAAAAAGAAATTGCAAATCTTGTGAAATCATGACGCCGATAGACACGGAATCGACACAGGCTTATCTGGCCAACATCATAGCCCGTATAATCGAGCGCAAGGAGAAAGAAAACATTGTCCCGCTTCATGCTGGAATGCAGGAGATTCTCGCACTCGCCAACACTGAGTTTCGCGAAGCTCTCAACGACATGGTTAGCGCGAAAATACTCACTTTCCACAGGACGCTCAATGATGTGAGTTTCGAATTTACACGACCTAAATAAACTGATTAAAATTACATGAACATGATACTTATGAAAATCGGCTTCGGCCTGATGACATTAGCAGCGACAACGCTGTGGTTCTTAAACAAGAGGTTGTTGCGGCAGAAAGACA
>ERZ860264.2094-NODE-2094-length-11602-cov-3.195549_pt1 | contig 11602 bp, 6 predicted proteins | sample MGYA00509980_ERZ860264 | MGnify/ENA primary metagenome ERZ860264 (study PRJEB30046, sample SAMN00715212) | human gut metagenome | study: EMG produced TPA metagenomics assembly of the A metagenome-wide association study of gut microbiota in type 2... | reverse complement strand
TTTGTGTTTACTACCTGCCGGAATGAGCCGTTCGGCATGGATGGCTGCCGCAGTTTCGGGTATATGGGTATACGGAATACATGCTTCTTGGGCAACATGGTTGAAAGAGGCGGGGCAGAAATACAAGAAGACAATGATAACAGGTTTGGTGATTGGGGGATTAGTGTTGATAATGATAGGTTATGTCCTTTTTCAGCTGAAAGCAGCTTCTGCCAACGGACGTTTGTTAATGTGGAAAATCAGTTGTCTGGCTATTGCTGAAAGTCCGGTTGTTGGACATGGTGCAGATGGATTTGTTTCTGCTTATGGGAGGGCTCAGGAAGAATATTTTGCAAATGGAGAATATTCGGAGACGGAGGAATTGGTAGCAGGTAGTCCGGAATATGCTTTTAATGAATATCTGCAGGTGGCGGTGGAATATGGAATCCCTTTCTTATTTGTTGTTTTACTAGTTATTGCTTTTTGTTTTTGGAGAGGAATTACCGAAAAACAAATAGGTATTTGTGGTGGGGTGATTTCGGTTTTAGTGTTTGCCTTATCTTCCTATCCGATGCAGATTCCGGGATTTGCAATGACATTCTATTTCTTGTTAGCCGCTTGTGTCATAGGGCGTTCAAAGGTGGCGTTGCTATTCTTTATTTTGATGATAGCTTTGTTAGGAGCATATTACTGGAAGAATAATCAATATAAGGCTTGTAAAGAGTGGTATCGAAGTAAAATGCTTTATAATATTGGCGCTTATCAGGCAGCTAAAGAAGGGTATGAAAAGCTGTATCCGGATTTGAAGACTCGGGGAACTTTCCTTTTTGAATATGGACACTGTTTGCATAAATTGAAAGAATATGATAATTCTACAAGATTGATGCAAGAAGCAATGAAATATACTTGTGATCCGATGGTTCTTAATATTATCGGAAAAAACTATCAGGCAACAGGAGAATACGAAGAGGCGGAAGAGAGTTTGATACGGTCTACTCATCGACTTCCGGGACGGATTTATCCTTATTATCTTTTGGTGAAACTTTATGCGGAATCGGAATATCGGCAGCCTGAGAAGTTGAAATATGCGGCGGAGGTTGTATTAACGAAAGAACCGAAAGTGCAATCGACGGCAGTAAAAGAGATGCGGGCGGAAGTACAGAAATATTTGAAATGAACGCATAGGTTAGGGCGAAATGTAAATGTATACTGTTAAGAATAGTTATGATATTATGTATCTGAGAAAATTATTACTGATAAAAAAAATATAGATATTCCAATTATGTTACTTTTGTAGCTAAGTAGAACATAAAATAAAATGCTATGAAAACAAATATCCTTATGAGAAAATACAGTTATATATGGATGCTGCTATGTTGTTTAGCTTATGGTGGAATGACATCTTGCTCTGGCAAGAAAAGTGATGCAGACGAGCAGGATAAAGGTGTTTCTACCGTTCTTCCGGATTCAAAGAATGAAGTCACCGTTCAAATTCTAAAGAGGTGTGATTTTCATCACGAACTAGTCAGTAACGGCAAGGTAAGTGCCCGCGGGCAGGCTGATCTTCGTTTTGAAACGAATGAGGTTATTGCTCATGTCTATGTGAAAAACGGTGATCGTGTTCGTAAGGGGCAGAAGTTGGCCGAGCTGGATAAATTCCGTCTGGAACAGAAATTATCACAGGCGGAAGATGCTTTGTTGAAAGCGGAGCTTGAACTGAAAGATGTACTTATTGGGCAGGGATATACGCCGGATGATTTTAGCAAGGTACCTGAAGAAACCATGAAACTTGCGAAAGTAAAGAGCGGCTATGAACAGTCGAAGTCCCAGTATGAACTTACAAAAAGAGAAACGGAGCATGCTACACTTGTTGCCCCCTTTGACGGGATAGTAGCTAATCTGTTTTCAAAACCTTATAATCTCGCTAATACGTCCGAGGCATTTTGTACTGTCATTGACACTCGTGGGATGGAAACTGATTTCACCGTGTTGGAGAACGAATTGGCTTTTATTAAAACCGGTGACAAAGTAATGATTACTCCTTATGCCGGCGGAGGTTCTTATGAAGGTAGTGTATCTGAAATCAATCCGCTGGTGGATGCGAACGGAATGGTAAAAGTAAAAGCTGCGGTAAACGGACAGGGGAAGTTGTTTAGCGGCATGAACGTAAGGGTAAGCGTCAAGCGGAGTTTAGGGGAGCAGTTGGTCATTCCTAAAACGGCTGTGGTGCTGCGTTCCGGCAAACAGGTTGTGTTTACCTTAAAAGAAGGCAAGGCAATGTGGAATTATGTACATACGGGATTGGAGAATGCTACGGAATATGTTGTCTCGGATAAATCTCAGGGAGGTGTTGAAGATGGCCTCTTGGAAGGAGATACGGTTATTGTCACCGGGAACTTGAATTTAGCGCATGAAACGGAGGTGACTATAAGCGGTGAATGATTGACTGCAAACGATAAATACAGAGAAAAGCATGATAAAATTTTTAATCCAGCGTCCTATTGCCGTGCTGATGGCTTTCACCGCCTGTTTTATAATCGGGCTGGTGACTTATTCTACACTTCCGATATCTCTGCTTCCGAATATCGCTATTCCGGAGATCACTATACAGGTGTCTGCTGCCAATACATCTGCCCGCGAACTGGAAAATACGATTGTGAAACCTTTGCGCAGCCAGTTGATACAGGTTTCTACATTGAAAGATATTCACAGTGAGTCTAGAGACGGCGCCGGTATTATCCGCTTGTCTTTTGATTTCGGTACTAATACGGACCTGGCCTTTATCGAGGTCAATGAAAAGATAGACGCTGCAATGAACTATCTCCCGAAGGAAACGGAACGTCCGAAAGTCATTAAGGCGAGCGCAACGGATATACCTGTTTTTTACCTGAATCTGACTTTGAAGAATGACAGTGCTTATAGCATTACGGGACAACAGTCCTTTCTGGATCTGTGTGAATTTGCGGAATCGGTCATTAAACGTAGGATAGAGCAGCTTGAAGAAGTGGCTATGGTAGATGTGACCGGATTGGTGGAACGTCAGGTGCAGATTGTGCCCGATGAGGATATGCTCTCCATGTTGGGAATTTCTATTGAGGATATAGAATCGACTCTGGCTGCCAATAATGTGGAACCGGGTAGTATGACGGTACGTGACGGATATTATGAATATAACATAAAGTTTTCCACCCTCCTGCGTACTGCAGAAGATGTAGAAAATATTTATCTGCGTAAAGGAGACCGGATTGTGCAGTTAAAGGATTTCTGCCGGGTGAATATTGTGCCCGTAAAAGAAAAAGGGGTATCTGTATCTAACGGGAAAAGGGCAGTGACGCTGGCTGTTATCAAGCAGGCGGATGAGAATATGGATAAGATGAAGAAATCTCTGGTAGAGACGATGGAGTACTTCCAACGGGTATATCCGGATATTGATTTCAGTATCAGCCGTAATCAGACGGAATTGCTGGACTACACAATTTCGAATCTGCAACAGAATCTGTCTTTAGGTTTTCTCTTTATCTGCCTGGTAGCGGTCTTGTTTCTGGGGGATGTAAAATCTCCGTTGGTTATCGGACTTAGCATGGTGGTTTCTATCGTAATCAGTTTCGTTTTCTTCTATCTGTGCAATATGTCCCTGAATATCATTTCACTCGCCGGATTGATTCTGGCATTGGGTATGATGATTGACAGTTCGATTATTGTAACTGAGAATATATCGCAATACCGGGAACGGGGATATTCGTTGCGCCGTGCCTGTATCATGGGAACAAGCGAAGTGGTGACTCCCATGTTGAGTTCCTCCTTAACGACCATTGCCGTGTTTGCACCGTTGATTTTTATGAGTGGTATTGCCGGAGCTATCTTTTACGATCAGGCTTTTTCAGTTACAGTGGGACTTATGGTTTCTTATTTTACGGGTATCATGTTGCTTCCCGTACTTTATCTGCTGGTCTACCGGACCGGTATCCATACCCGGAAATGGAAGTGGCTTTCCTTTAAATTCAATAACCCGATAAAAGATCATACATTAGATCGTTTTTATGATGCGGGGGTGGACTGGGTATTCAGTCATAAAACGTTCAGTGTTTTGTTCTGTGCTATTTCCATTCCGCTTTGTGTATTTTTCTTTTTCTTTATCGACAAGCAGCGCATGCCCGATATTGAGGAGAATGAATTGATTGCCAGGATTGAGTGGAATGAGAATATTCATGTGGATGAAAACAGGAGGCGTGTGGACGAACTTTTTAAAGAACTGGAAGAACCGGTAGCCGAGCACACGGCGTCCATTGGCAGGCAGGATTTCCTTCTGAACCGTGAAAGGGAGCTTTCTTCTTCCGAGGCTGAACTTTACTTCCGTACGGAGACGCCCGAAACTATTTCTCCTTTACAGCAAGAAATTTATCGCAGACTGAAAGAGCGTTATCCGCTTTCCGTCATTTCTTTCTCTCCGCCGGAGACTGTGTTTGAGAAACTCTTTGTCACAGGCGAACCGGATATCATAGCCGAGTTTTATACCCGTAATAAGGCAAAGGCACCGGAAGCGGAAACCATCCGGCGCGTGGAGAAGGACTTGGCACGGAAGACGGGAATCGCCCCTACGGGTATCGCTTTCGAGAATCAACTGAATCTAAGTATTAGCAAAGAGAAACTGTTGCTTTACCGTGTTTCCTATAATGAGCTCTACCGTATCCTGAAAACTGCTTTTCGTGAGAATAGTGTGACAATGTTGCATTCTTACCAACAATATCTTCCGATCAGCGTTGCCGGCAGCGAAAAGACTGTGAATGAAATATTGCAGGAGACGTTGATACAGACTGAACCGGATAATAAAGGAAACATAGAATATATCCCTCTTCGGGAGCTGGTTACGATAGCTCCTGCTGAGGATCTGAAAAGTATTACTTCGGGGCGTAATGGTGAATATGTCCCCTTTAATTTTTATGACGTGCAGAACGGGGACAAGTTGATGCGGGAAGTGAAGCAGGTAGCGGAGGAAACGAAAGAATGGGATACAGGCTTCTCCGGAAGTTTCTTTTCCAACAGGGAGATGTTGGACGAGCTGGTGGTAATCCTGTTTATTTCGTTGTTGCTGATGTATTTTATTCTTGCCTCGCAGTTTGAAAGTTTCCTGCAACCTTTGCTTGTTCTGGCGGAGATACCGATAGATGTGGCCTTTGCGTTATTACTGCTTTGGCTTTGCGGGCATACACTGAATCTGATGTCTGCTATCGGACTTATTGTCACCTGTGGTATTGTAATCAATGACTCTATCCTGAAACTGGACGCTATCAATGAACTGCGCAAAGCGGGTGTTCCGTTGTTGGAGGCTATCCATGAAGCAGGACGCAGGCGTTTGCGCCCGATTATCATGACTTCGCTGACTACTATCTTTGCAATGGTGCCGTTACTGTTTTCATCGGATATGGGTTCGGAATTACAGAAACCATTGTCTATCGCCATGATAGGGACAATGTCGGTCGGTACGGCAGTGAGTCTGTTCATCATACCATTGCTTTACTGGTTTATTTACAGAAAGAAAGAAGAAATAAGTAGCAAGTAATAACGAATAGTTCAAATATGAGAGTTATGAATGGATTATTAAATTTTACCACGGAGGAGACAAAGTTATTCTTTTCAGCAAAGAAAAGGATATGGGCATTTCTCTGTATTCTTGGTGTCCTCTGTGGTGAATCCCTGCTTCATGCACAGAAACGTCTGGTACTGGATTTGAACCGGACAATCGCTCTTGCCAATGACAGTTCATTGGAGTCATTCCGTACACAGAATATGTACTTGTCCGGTTATTGGGAGTACAGGACATATAAGGCAAACCGCCTGCCCAGTCTGACGCTGGATCTTACTCCGGCGCAATATAACCGGGATATTACGAAACGTTACGATTCGGGACAGGATTTGGATGTGTACCGTACGCAACAGTCTTATTATGCTTATGGAGGTTTAAGTGTCCGGCAGAATCTTGACCTGACCGGAGGTACATTTTATCTGGAATCGAATCTTGCCTATATGCGTAATTTCGGGGATAATAGTGCGACACAGCTGACCAGTGTCCCGATAAGGATTGGATATTCGCAAAGTCTGGTGGGGTATAATCCATTCAAATGGGAACGGAAGATAGAGCCTTTGAAATATGAACGTGTGAAAAAGGAATTTCTTTATAATGTGGAGAAAGTTTCGGAAACGGCAACGAGTTATTTCTTCTCTCTGGCTATGGCACAAGCGGAATATAACCTGGCAAAAGAAAATCTGGCTTCTACGGATACGTTGTACCGCATCGGGCAACAACGGCACCGGATCGCAGCTATCTCGCAAGCCGACCTGTTGACTCTGAAGCTGGATCGGGTGAATGCGCAGAACACATTGCAGAATAAAGCAAGCGATTTGAAGCGGGCTATGTTCTCATTGGCTTCTTTTCTCAATCTGGATAAGAATACGCAGATCGAGCTGGAACTTCCTTCCCGTCCGGGAATGCTGGAGATTCCGATAGATGAGGCTTTGAGGTGGGGAAGGAGCAACAACCCGCAATTGTTGGAATTGAAACAGAATGTGCTGGAAGCGGAGCGTAATGTGGATAAGACTAAAAAGGAGTCGCGCTTTAATGCAAGTGTGAATGCCAGTATCGGTTTTAATCAGGTGGCGGACAATTTCGGGGATGTCTATCATAAGCCCATGCAGCAGGATTTGGTGGCGGTCAGTGTCTCTATTCCGTTGCTGGACTGGGGCGTCCGCAAAGGAAAGTATAATATGGCACGGAATAACTTGAATGTGGTGAAGATTTCGGCACGCCAGGACGAGATAAGTATTGAGGAGGAAGTGATAATGACAGTGAGTGATTTTAATATCCAGCAACAATTGATTGCCAGTGCGGAAGAAGCTTTGGATTTGTCCATACTCGCTTATAATGAGACAAAGCAGCGTTTTATCATCGGCAAAGCGGATATAAACAGCCTGACTCTTTCTCTGAACAGGCAGCAGCAGGCACAGCGTAACTTTATCTCTGCTTTGCAGAATTACTGGTTGAATTATTACAAGATACGACGGCTTACGTTGTTTGATTTTGCTACAAAACTTTCACTTTCGGACAGGTTCGATTTTAACGGAGGTAAGCTGATCAAATGATAATTGGGGCGTTTATTCTCGATAGTATCTCCATTAAGTCTGTCATAAACAGAGATGCTGTCGCTTATATGACAGAGATTTCTATTTACATAAATAATGGTAATGCAAAATATAAATCTTGAAATAAAAAAGTCCTCGAAGGCTTCCGCTTTCACCCTGATTGTGGCTTTTGTCTGCGTGGCATTGGTCGGGCTGGCGCTTGTGCCGTTGCTTCCGGTCAAACTGAACCCCTCACGGACATTACCCGGCTTCACGGTGCGTTTCAGTATGCCCGGCACTTCGGCACGCGTGGTGGAAATGACAGCTACCAGCAAACTGGAGGCGATGCTTGCCCGCGTGAAAGGGATTCGGGGTATCTATTCTACTTCAGGAAACGGGTGGGGCAGTATCAGCGTGAATCTGGATAAACATGTGGATGTTGCAGTTGCACGTTTTGAAGCGTCCACCATCATTCGTCAGACATGGCCGGAACTGCCGGACGGGGTGAGCTATCCGTATATTCAGATGCAGAGTCCGGGGCAGAACAACCAGGGCCCTTTTATGGCATTTACGATTAATGCGCCTGCTATTCCCATTCTGATACAACAGTATGCGGAAGAACATATTAAGACACGTTTGGCACAACTTCCGGGAATTTATAAGATTAATCTTGGCGGGGCTACTCCAATGGAATGGCGGTTGGAATATGACTCCGAACAGTTACATACGCTTGGGATAAGTACGGATGATATCCGTCAGGCTGTCCGGTTGCATTACCAGAAAGAGTTTCTGGGTACATACGATATGGAACAGGGGAGTTCGGGCAGGCAATGGATCCGTCTGGCGCTGGTTCCCGAATATAATAACCGGGACTTTGATGCGGAACGGATACAGGTGAAGATGAAAGATGGCAAAATCATTGGTCTGAATGAATTGGTAAAAGTTTCCCGTGTGGAGGAACAGCCGCAAAGTTACTACCGAATTAACGGTCTGAACTCTATCTATCTGTCTGTCGTGGCGGAGGAAACGGCCAATCAGTTGGCATTGAGCAAGGAAGTGAAAGCATATATGGATGATATCCGGTTACTTCTTCCGGCGGGATACGAGATTCATACCAGCTATGATGCAACGGAGTTTATTCAGGAAGAACTGGGGAAGATTTATCTGCGAACGGGGGTGACGGTAGCGATTCTGCTTCTGTTTGTGCTATTGATTACTTTTAGTCCGAAGTATTTGTTTCTGATTGTAACCAGTCTGGCAGTTAATGTAGCGATAGCCGTTATCTTCTATTATGCATTCGGACTTGAAATGCAGTTGTATTCTCTGGCAGGTATCACGGTTTCTCTAAATCTGGTGATTGACAATACGATTGTGATGAGCGACCATTATCTGCGGCGTGGAAACCGGAAGGCTTTTATGTCCGTACTGGCGGCTACGTTGACTACAATGGGGGCTTTGGTCATTATCTTTTTCCTCGATGAGAAGATACGCCTGAACTTACAGGATTTTGCTGCGGTAGTGATTATTAATCTTGGGGTATCACTGCTGGTTGCCCTGTTTTTTGTTCCTTCCCTGATTGATAAAACAGGGCTGAAGTGGCGGAAAAGAATTTCTCTTTCGAAACCAAGGCTGAAACTGAAATCGGGACAGAGGATAGGGAACGTGCGTCTCTTGGTGTGGACACGCTCAAGGATGCGCCGTTTTCCGGTTTACTTCAGCCGTTTTTATATGTGGCTGATACGGATTCTTTGCCGGTGGAGGGTGGCGGTCTGCATTTTATTGTTGCTGGCTTTCGGATTACCGGTATTTCTGTTGCCGGAAAAGATGAAGGGGGAAGATAAATGGGCGGAATTTTATAATAAGACACTGGGTACTTCTACGTATAAAGAGAAGGTAAAACCGGTAGTGGATAAAGCATTGGGAGGAGCTTTAAGACTTTTTGTACAGAAAGTATATGAAGGAAGTTATTTTACGCGTAATGAAGAAGTGGTGCTTCATGCCAATGCCAATTTGCCGAATGGGAGTACGCTGGAGCAGATGAATACGTTGATTAAGCGAATGGAAACTTACTTGAGCGAATTTAAAGAAATCAAGCAGTTCCAGACGTCTGTGGAAAGTGCACGCAGGGCATCTATTCATATTTATTTCACGAAAGAGCACCAAAAGAGCGGTTTCCCGTATACGCTGAAAGCTAATATGATAAACAAGGCACTTCAATTGGGTGGAGGAGATTGGAGTATTTACGGATTGCAGGACCAAGGATTCAGTAATAATGTGCGTGAGAGTGCGGGTTCATTCCGGGTGAAAATGTATGGGTATAATTATGACGAACTGTATGACCGGGCGGAACAACTGAAAGAGAAGTTCTTGTCTCACCGTCGCATCAAGGAAGTAACGATCGGTTCCGACTTCTCGTGGTGGAAGGATGATTATATGGAATTTTATTTCAGTCTGGACAAGCTCCGAATGGCGGAGGAAAATATCGGAGCCGGAAGATTGTTTTCCGCTATCCGACCGATATATGGACGGAATATGGAGATTGGTTCGGTGACGACGGAAGAAGGTACGGAAAAAATAAAATTGTCTTCCCGCCAGTCGGAAGAAAGGGATGTGTGGGCAATGCAGTATTATCCTTTTCCGGCAGGCGGAAAAGAATATAAACTGTCGGAACTGGCAACAGTGGAAAAAGGGCAGATGCCGCAGGAAGTAGCCAAGGAAAACCAGCAGTACCGGCTGTGCCTGCAATATGAGTATATCGGTTCTTCGGAACAGGGGCATAAGCTGTTGAAGAAAGATCTGGAGGAATTTAATGAGATTCTTCCAATGGGATATACTGCCAAATCGGAGGACAATAACTGGTCGTGGGGAGGAAAGGACAATAAGCAATATCGTCTGTTGCTTATTGTGATTGCTATCATTTTCTTTATTACGAGTATTCTGTTCAATTCTTTGAAACAGCCGTTAGCGATTATTTTTGTGATTCCGGTGTCTTATATCGGAGTGTTTCTTACATTCTACTGGTTCAAACTGAATTTTGATCAGGGAGGTTTTGCTTCTTTTGTTCTGCTTTGCGGTATCACAGTAAATGCTAGTATCTATATCCTGAACGAATATAATTCTATTCGTAAACGTTACCCGTGTCTCTCGCCGCTCCGGGCATACGTGAAAGCCTGGAACACGAAAGTGATTCCTATTTTCCTGACGGTGGTTTCCACTATTCTGGGATTTATTCCTTTCATGATAGGTGCGGAGAAAGAAGGTTTCTGGTTTCCGTTGGCGGCAGGTACGATTGGGGGATTGGTTATGTCGGTAATTGGAGTTTTTATTTTCCTGCCGGTATTGACGCTGAAGAAGAAGTGGTTTACGAGGTCTAAAGCAGTGCTTTAGGGATGCTAAAGCGTAGCTTTAGGACGGATAAAGCTACGCTTTTTATTGTTTTACCAATTATTCCCTGCGTTACTGCTATTGATAAGCATTTCTATCCGTTGCTTATATGAATTCGCTCCTTCGGCAATATTTTTTCCTGCATCTGCAGTTCCCATTCCGTAAACGACAATAGGTGTCTGCCACGCCATACCCGAATGAATAGCACTGCCTTGATACGGACGTAGAAGTTCATCGGTTGTGAATCGGTTTCGTCCGCCACTACGATAAGCGTCGTATTCGGAGCCGGTGGTCGTTACTATCATTAACGGTTTGCCCGCGACAGCCGGAGTCTTGGACAAGTGGGTGAACACTTCGTCCTGCCATTTTTTTAGTAATGACGGGGCAGACATCCAGTAGAAAGGAAACTGGTAGATAACGGCCGAAGCGTCGGAGATGATTTTACTCCATTCGTCCACATTGAAAGCAATGTCCTCTGACAGTTCGTAAAGGTTGAACACCGCCACTCCTTCAATGTCACTGACAGCATCGATTAATGCTTTGTTTGCCTGTGATCCTTTGATGTTGGGGTGTGCCAGCAGAATCACTACTTTTCTTAAGTCTTTATTCATAATCAGTCAAGTATTTGGGATGAAACAATTACACGTCTTATATAATAAGGTCTAAAAATAAGAAAAAGTTCTCGAAAAGCAATATCTTAATTAAAAATAAAACAATCCCTCTTTGCTTTTGAATTTGTATTTTTGCATCCGCGTCATCGAGGCGTTACTTTGGGATTTTAGATAAAACTTAAATAGTATGATGATAGACTTTGCACAGTTCCCTTCTCCTTGTTATATTATGGAAGAAGAACTCCTAAGAAAGAACCTGACATTGATCAAGAGCGTAGCCGACAGGGCGGGAGTGGAGATTATCCTTGCTTTCAAGTCGTTTGCCATGTGGCGTTCTTTCCCGATATTCCGTGAATACATACGTCATTCAACAGCCAGTTCGGTGTATGAAGCCCGTTTGGCGCTGGAAGAGTTCGGGAGCAAGGCACATACGTATTCTCCTGCCTATACGGAGCGGGATTTTCCTGAAATCATGCGTTGTAGTAGTCATATCACATTCAATTCGATGGCCC
>ERZ860264.2090-NODE-2090-length-11632-cov-3.592468_pt1 | contig 11632 bp, 6 predicted proteins | sample MGYA00509980_ERZ860264 | MGnify/ENA primary metagenome ERZ860264 (study PRJEB30046, sample SAMN00715212) | human gut metagenome | study: EMG produced TPA metagenomics assembly of the A metagenome-wide association study of gut microbiota in type 2... | reverse complement strand
CGGCGGGCTGGCTTACGGGATTTATGCGCTTGCCCATGACGGGAAGGACGGCGTGGACGACGACGGACTTCAGGTGGCTGTGAGGGAAGAGGCTGTCATCGAGGTTGACACGATTGTTTTGCGCCGGCAGACGTTTCAGAAGCAGGTTCTGTGCAACGGCCGGCTGACAGCCATACAGAGGGCCGAACTGATGTGTCCGAAAGCGGGAGAGATGTTGCAGAGCGTGAACGTCAGGAACGGACAGCGCGTAGCGGCCGGCATGGTGTTGGCCGTGGCAGACACACGCGAACGCAAGGTGGCCCATGAGAAGGCCGTGCGTGACTTGGAAAAGGCACGGGTGGACTTGCAGGACAAGCTGATAGGCCTGGGATATGACGGGAACACTGACAATGTGCCGGCTGAGGTGCTCCACCGGGCTGAGGTCACGTCGGGATATTATTCGGCGCGGTTTGCGCTGCGCTCCGCCGAACAGGCTTTGCAGGACTGCAGTCTGAAGGCTCCGTTCGGCGGCAGGATTGCCGATCTCACGGCACGGCCGTATCAGCGTGGCGACAAGTTCTGCACGCTGATAGACGACTCGTTCTTTGACGTGGAATTCAAGGTGCTGGAGGCCGAGCTCGTTTCCGTCAGCACGGGCACGCGGGTCAAGGTGTCGCCGTTTGTCGACGGCGAGCTGGCGCTCGATGGAACGGTGACGGAAATCAATCCCTCCGTAGACGAAAAAGGGCTCGTCGCGGTCAAGGCCCGCATCAAGAACACTTCCGACCGCCTTATGGACGGTATGAACGTGAAAGTGACCATTGAGAACTCCGTGGCCGACATGTTCGTCGTGCCGAAGGAAGCTGTGGTTGAGCGCGACGGCTACAACGTGGTCTTCGTCTACGACAGCAATACACACCGCGCGGTATGGACATACGTCGACATCATGTACGGCAATCTCACGAGCTTTGCCATAACGGGATGTGAACGGAAGAACACCACGGTGGGCGAGGGGGACATAATAATAACTTCCGGAAATCTCAATCTGGCGGATGATACGGAAGTGAAGATACAGAAATAAAATAGAATTTAAAAGGGCATATGCCCGTAATAAAAACAATAATAAAATGAAAAAGAAAACATTAATCACGCTGAGTATAGCAGCGGTTGTCATCGTATCAGGATATGGTGGCATGAATGCTAACAAAAAAGTAGGAATCAACAACTTGTTAATGGAAAACGTTGAGGCATTATCCGGAAAATCAGAAGATGATGATTGTAATTACAAAAATGGTTACACAGCATTTACTGGTAAAAAGGGAAGTGCATACGATTGTTGTAAAGTATGGGTCGAAAATGCTCCGAAAAGTGAGCATTGCAGATAATGACAATTAATTCCTAATCATTCATTATGCGAGAAAAGACATTTAAATTATATAAAGTATTCACAATATGAGTATTTTAGATGTCTTTCTCGCATATTTATTAAAAACAATAAAATTATGAAAGAAATAATCAATATAAACTATATATGCATAATAGTTTGCAGTGTATTCTTTATCTCTTGTAAGACAGAAACGCCTTCAGAGGCTGTTGTTTTATTACAATTAGAGAATGAAAAGCCACAATCTTGTTCCGCAGATGATTCAATATTTATCCCAATCCCATTCAATTTGTGGGACATGAAAGTTATTGATGATAAAGCTGTATTTTTTTCACCAGGCCGTAACAATTACGGCGTTATTTATGATTTAAAGAATAAAAAGGAAATAGAGCAAATTGGAAAGAAAGGCAAGGGGCCTGATGAATTTCTTTCATGTAATTTGTGCCACATGAATGAGAAATCACAATTTGCTTTATATGATATAGTGAAGAAGGAACTTGCAACATTTAGAGAAGAAAAAGGATGTTTTATTAAAGATGATATATACGAACTACCCCAATATGAAGACGGGTATGGAAAGCCTTATACAGCCATAATGCAATATGCTAATACGAAATTTTTGATGAAAGAAGATGGTGATGAAACATATATGCATTTAATGGATTTAAGTGCACAAAAAGTATTAGCCTCATATCATTGTGACCTCCGTAAGAAAAATACGGCTTACACTCCTTATGATTTCATTTTTGATTTTATTGGGAATAATATACTATTGGCATATTGCTATTTTGACAGGTATGAAATTTTGCATATTGATAATAATTCATTGACACCTTCTTATTATTGCGGAGAAGAAGAATTCAAAACCATACCATCAGATTATGATGATTTAATGTATGTCAATCTATGTATAAGAACCTTTGGAAAGGAATTTTTTATACTCAAAAGTCAAGGAGGTACTGACAATGGTGACATCATAAATATTATAAACATGGAGACAAAGGTTCAAAGGACAGTTCGATTAGATAAAAAGATTAAGCTTTTTGATATAGATGCGTTCGGGGCGATATGGGGATATAATGAAGCCGAAAATGGTTCAATTATATATAAATATAACCTATAGACGGCAACTAATATTATCCATCGACATTATTATTGCATACTAAAAAATATGCTCCATAAAATCCTCCACCGCCCCATTGCCGTGACGATGACGCTGATAGCCGTCGTCACGCTCGGTGTGCTTGCCCTCGGGCGCATACCGGTTTCCTTGATGCCCGATATTGACGTTCCGCGCATTGTGGTGCAGATGTCGGCACAAGGCAGTTCCGCCCGCGAGATAGAGCAGCGCATGGTCGGTCCGATGCGCCGTCAGCTGTCGCAGGTGGCCGGTCTGAAAGACATTGAATCGGCGTCGCGCACCGATGCCGGCATAATAACACTGACGTTCAGTCCCGGCAGCGACATGAGTCTGCTGTTCATCGAAGTGAACGAGAAGATTGACCGCGCCATGAGCTCCATGCCAAAGGAAATGGAACGTCCGAAGGTGATGAAGATTGGTGCTCTCGACATTCCCGCGTTCTATGTCGACGTGACCGGAGGGCGCCCGGAACAGACCTCGCGGCTGGTGAGCAACGTCATCAGCAAGCGCATGGAACAGTTGCCGGAAGTGGCCATGGTGGACTACAGCGGACTGACGGGAACGCGGATCACTATACAGCCTGACGCGTCGCGTGCAAGCATGTCAGGAATAACCAATAGCGATATAGAAAAGGCTATCAGCGACAACAACATCGTACTGGAGACGCTGAGCGTGAGGGACGGCATATACCGGTATAACATTCACTTCGATTCTCAGATACTTTCCGTCCGCGATATTGAAAACATCTATCTGCGGCATAACGGACGGCTGCTGCAGCTGAAAGACATCTGCAAGGTGGAAGAGACGGCCGCCGTGCGCAAGGGCATTGTCGCGTCGGACGGCCGCGACGCCATCACAATGGCGGTGATAAAGCAGAGCGACGCACAGATGAGCGACCTGCAGCAGAGCATGGACACGCTGATGGCGCAGCTCACGCGCGACTATCCCGAACTGCGTTTCACCGTGACGCGCGACCAGACGCAGCTGCTGTCGTACAGCATGAACAACCTGGAGTGGAACCTCGTGCTTGGCATCGTCATGGCAAGCATCGTGCTGTTTGTCTTCATCGGAGGCCGCCGCCTTCCGGTGCTTGTGGCAATATCCATCCCGCTGTCGCTGATACTCACGCTGCTCTGCTTCTATCTCATGGGCATCTCGCTGAACATAATATCGCTGTCGGGACTTATCCTCGGCGTGGGAATGATTGTGGACAACGCGATTATCGTGATAGACAACATCCTGCAGAAAGGCACGTGCAACGAGAAGACGATCAACTCGGCCGTGAAGGAGGTCGTCATGCCGATGCTGTCGTCCGTTCTCACCACCTGCTCGGTGTTCATCCCGCTGATATTCCTCAGCGGAACGGCGGGGGCGCTGTTCTACGACCAGGCCATGGGCATAACGATAGCGCTGTTCAGCTCGCTCGCCGTAGCGGCTCTCGTGGTGCCGGTATATCATCTGGCGCTGTGCAGGAAATGCCGGCCGAGGGAGACCAAGGTCAACATACGGCTGACGGCTCTATATGAGAAAGGCATGCGCTACACGCTGCGTCATCCGAAGACCATGGTGGGCGTGTTCTCCGGAAGCATGCTGCTGATTCTCCTCCTGCTGCCTTTCATCCGGAAGGAACGGATGCCGGAGATTCCTCACGATGACGCACTTGTGACAATCGACTGGAACACGGCCATCGTTCCGGAAGAGAACAACCGCCGCGTAGGCGAGGTGCTGGGACAGGTGAAAGACTATGTCAAGGCGAGCACCACGATGGCCGGAGGACAGGATTTCATGCTGTCGCACACGAGGAACATCACCGGCAGCGAGGCCGTATGCTACATAAAATGTGCGTCGGCCGAGGACTGTGACAAGGCGGTGGAGAAGATCAAGCGCTATGTCGCCGGCCATTATCCGAAGGCGATGGTGGAGTCGGAGCTCGCGGCAAACATCTTCGACATGATTTTCTCTACCGGCGAACCGGATCTTCAAATCCGGCTTCAGAAACGTGAGGGCGGCAGACCAGAGGTTGTCCAGACGCGCGCTGTGATGGACTCGCTGCAACGGAGATTTCCGCAGACGGACATACAGCCGGTTCCGACCGAGACCTATATCCGCTACAGGACGGATGCGGAGCAGATGGCCTACTACGGTGTTACATACCGGCAACTGTATTCGCGGCTGAAGGAACTGCTCGGAACAAGCAGCATATATGAAATCAGCAGCGGCGGCGAGAGCGTTCCGGTGGTGATTGGCAGCGACGGCATTGACAGCGGCGCGCTGCTGGGCAACACCATAACGAACGGCAACGGAACGGCCGTTCCGCTGGCCTATCTCGTGAAGGAGTCGCGCCGCGAGGACTACAAGCATCTTGCGGCAAGTGATGACGGCGAGTTCTCCGTGATAGACATAGATGACGTCACGGACCGGAAGGCGGAGGAAATGATGGCATACGTCACGAAAATCACTGACGGCTCGCCGGTCAAGGCGTCGTTCCGCGGCGGCTATTTCTCTTCACGTTCCATGATTGGCGAGCTGGCGGTGGTTCTTGCCGTTGCCGTCCTGCTGCTCTATTTCATACTTGCTGCGCAGTTTGAGAGCATCGTCCAGCCGGTGATTATCCTCACGGAGGTCATCATCGACGTAGCGATGGTGATGCTGGCGCTGTTCGTTTGCGGCGAGTCGCTGAACATAATGTCGATGATAGGCATAATCGTGGCATGCGGAATCATAATAAACGACTCGATATTGAAGGTCGATACGATAAACAGGCTGTACCGCCGGCGCGGTCCGGGCGGCGGACGCAGCAACGCTCCGCTGCTCAGGGCGGTCATCGTGGCCGGCCACCGCCGGCTGAAGCCTATCGTCATGACGTCACTGACGACGGTGCTCGCCATCGTGCCGTTCCTGCATCGCGGCGACATGGGGTCGGCTCTGCAATATCCGCTGTCGTTCGCGATAATCACGGGTATGACCGTAGGAACGATGGTGAGCCTGTTTTTCGTACCGCTGATGTATTACCTTATATATAGAAGAAGATGAAACATTCGTTCTCCATACTGCTCGTGTTGTGCGTATTGATGGTTGTCGGCGGGGCGCTCGTTCCGCAGCTGGACATCAGCAACAAGCCGCGGCCGGAACAGGGCAAGACTCTCACCATCTCATACAGATGGAAAAACGCTTCGGCAAAGGTCGTGGAACAGAACGTCACGTCGCGCATAGAGGCTCTGGTGAGTTCGGTGCGCGGGGTGGAGAAAGTCTCGTCGGTGAGCCGGTTCGGCAGCGGGCGGATCACGGTGGAGCTGAAACAGAAGGCCGACGTGTCAGCGACGAAATTTGAGATTGCCTCGATTCTGCGTCAGATCAGGGGCAAGCTGCCCGAAGGCGTGTCCTATCCTACCGTGTCGGGCGGTGAGGTGAGCACCGTGCTTGGTGACGACAACGAGGTGAAGTTGATTCTGACATACATGCTGAACGCCGACATGTCGGGCGAGCAGATGCGGCAGATAGCCGAAAGAGAGACAAAACATGCCGTCGAACGCATTGAGGGCGTCCATCATGTCGACATAACCGGCACGACTGCCCACTATATGGAGGTGGAATATGACGCGGAGCAGTTGGCCGTTTACGGTATAGGCAGTTCCGATATCATCGACGCCATCCGCAATTTCTCCGGCCGTGAAGATATTGTCGGCGAGGTTTCGGCGGAGGGCGGAAGGGTCACAATCCCGCTACTGCTGTCGTCGAAAGAGGAACGGAGGCGGTTTGAGCAGATGCCGCTGAAGAACATCGGCGGCAAGATTGTATATCTCAACAACCTTGCCACGTGTAACATCCGTGAACGGAAGCCCGGAAGCTACTATCGTGTGAACGGTATGAACACCATCTATGTCAATGTCTATGCGGACAAGGACGCCAACGTGGTCAGTGTCTCCGACCGGGTGAAAAGCGTGATGGAGGCATCAGCCACCACGCTCCACCCGTCGCTGTCTTACGACCGTGCGGAGGAACAGATGAAAGAGTTCCGCACGCTGGTGGCGCGCTCGTCGCTGACGCTGGCCATCCTGCTGGTGTTTGTGTGGATGTGCGGCGGATTCAGATGGCGCTATCTTGCTGTCATCAGCATTTCCCTGCTTGCGAACATTCTCATCGCCGTAATGTTCTACTGGTTGGCCGACATCCGTCTCCATCCGTTCTCAATGGCGGGAATAACCGTCTCGCTGGGCATCATCATCGACTCGGCCATCGTCATGGCCGACCACTACGCCTACTACCGCGACCGCAGGGCTTTCACCGGAATACTTGCAGCGATGATGACCACTGTCGGGGCGCTGGTCATCGTCTTCTGGCTGCCGGACTATCTGAGGCATGACCTGAAGGATTTTTCTGTCGTCGTGATGATAAATCTTCTTGTCGCCGTTGCTGTGGCTCTGTTTTTCACTCCGGCTCTTGTCGCGCAGTTCGGTGTGACGCGTAGGAAGACCTTCTTGAAGCGAAACCTACATACGCGTTTCGTTGTGTGGTTCTCGCGCCTGTATTCGTGCTATGCCGGTATGGGGCAACGGCAGTGGGCGCGCTGCGCGCTGCTGCTGGTGTTTGCCGGTATGTTCGCCGGTTCGCTCAAACTGTTCACGGACAGTCTCGACAGCAACACGTTCCGGCAAAAGGAGAAGGAAACGAAGCTGTATGTCCGTGCGCAGATGCCGTTGGGCGGAAGTGTTCATGAGCTGAACGGCAAGGTCAGGGAGGTTGAGGCTCTGCTGTCGCAGTTCAAGGAGATAAAGCGGTTTGAGACGGTGGTCCGTCCGAGCGGTGCTGCAATCGTCGTCGAGTTCAAGGACGAGGCGTTGGCGGCCGGCTTTCCTTTTCTTCTGGAAAGTCGCGTCATAGGAAAGGTGATAACCATAGGCGGCGCCGACTGGGCGACGTCGGGAGTGAGCGAACGCGGATTCAGCAACTCGCTGAATCTGCAATACAGGGCAAACCGCATTGAGATTGCCGGATATGACTATGAGCGGCTCTATCGCTTTGCCGAGGATATGGTGGAGGAGATGCAGAGGAACAGACGGGTGACCGACTTGGCAATCGTCACGCCGGGGCATGAAGAACAGGAAGACGAATTTTTCATGTCATACGACCGCGGCATGATGGCCGCCGACAGCATCAGCGCGCACGATATTCATTCCTCTCTCCAGAGTCTGTTGGCTGACCGCGAGGCGGAAAAGATTGACGTTGGAGGAAAGATGATGGACGTGACGGTACACACGACGGCGGTCAACTCGTTCGACTTATGGCAGGTGGAAAACTCCTATGTCATCTCCGGCGGCCGTCAGGTGCGGCCGTCGGGATTTATGGACATAAGCAGACGCAAGGCTAAGAACATCATTCCGAGGGACAATCAGGAATATGTGTTGCGCGTGGCTTTCAACGTGCTCGGGTCGTACACCTATACCGGCCGTTATATCAAGAGCATCACCGAAAAATTTAACGCGACGTTTCCCGTCGGTTTCCGCTGTCTGAACAAGACCAGCGGCGCATACGAGGACGACGGAACGCAATATTGGCTGATAGGGCTTGTGGCCGTAATCGTGTTCTTCATACTTGCCATCCTTTTCGAGAGTCTGCTTCAGTCGCTTGCCGTCACACTGCTAATTCCGGTTTCGTTCATCGGACTTTTCGTCACGTATTATGTCACAGGCGTGCCCTTCGGTACGGGCGGCTTTGCGGCCATGGTGCTGCTGGCCGGTCTCACGGTGAATGCCGGTATATATATAGTCTGTCAGTATAACATCATCGTCCGTCAGCATGACATTTCCAACCGTCAATATGATATTCCTAATAGTCAGCATGAAACGCGGAAGCGACAGGGAGTTCGTTGGTTTGTTACCGCTTTCAACCACAAGATTGTCCCGATAATGCTGACAGTGCTTTCCACGGTCATCGGCATGATACCGTTTCTGCTGGACGGCCCGGAAGAACAGCCATTCTGGTTCTCTCTTGCCGTAGGAACGATAGGCGGTTTGTCGCTAAGCGTAATTCCACTCGTTCTATTCCTGCCTTTAGTAATGCTGCTTAGCGGTAATAAGAAACGTCACTCTTAATTGAACAAATCTTTATAAATGGCAAGGCAATAATCCTCTAATCGCAACTCCATACTCATGTCTACAGTTTTCTCATTCGTGTTTCAAATCACCCATGAAATCAAAAAAAGCATGCCAAATGGTCCGGATGTCGAATAAATTGTGTAATTTTGTCAGCTAAATGAAGACATCTGAACTGCAGACAATCAAGCAACGGTATAATATCGTAGGCAACTGCGATGCGCTGAACCATGTCCTCGACGTCGCCATGCAGGTGGCGCCGACCGACCTCAGTGTGCTCATCGTGGGCGAGAGCGGTGTGGGAAAAGAGATTATCCCGCGTGTCATTCATGACAATTCGCCCCGCCGGCGGGAGAAATATTTTGCCATCAACTGCGGTTCCATTCCCGAAGGCACCATCGACAGTGAACTGTTCGGACACGTGAAGGGCTCTTTTACGGGCGCCATCAACGACAGTCCCGGATATTTCGGCGTGGCAAACAAGGGAACGCTCTTCCTTGATGAGGTGGGCGAACTGCCATTGGCAACACAGGCTCGGCTGCTGCGCGTACTCGAAACGGGCGAATATATCCCCGTGGGAGCAACTGAGGTGAAACGGACTGACGTGCGGATTGTGGCTGCTACAAATGTCAATATACGCAAGGCCATCAGCGAAGGCCGCTTCCGCGAAGACCTCTACTACCGCCTCAACTCCATACCGATACAGATGCCGCCGTTGCGTGACAGGGGCGAGGACATCGTGCTGCTCTTCCGCCTGTTTGCCATGCAGATGGCCGAGAAATACAGAATGGAGAAAGTCGTGCTGACGGATGAGGCGAAGAGGATGCTGATGAAATATAAATGGCCGGGAAACGTACGGCAGTTGAAGAACATCACAGAACAGATTTCCATCCTGAGCACTGAACGGCAGATAACTCCGGAGGTCTTGACACGATTCATTCCGCAAGACCAGGAAAGCACACAACTGGCCACGATAAGCAAGAGCGAAGACCACAGCTTCGAGAACGAACGCGAGATTCTCTATAAGATTTTGTTCGAGTTGCGCGGCAATGTGAACGAACTGCGACGCAACTTCAACATGCTGAAGAAACAGATTGAAGACGCTCATGGAGGAGGCACGACTCTGGTCGGAAAAGACGACGGCGGAAGCCAGATGCCGACAACACCGGCAACAGTGACTCCACAGCAGATCTACATCTCATCCACACAGCAAAAACAACAGGCTGAGGACGCTATCGCCGAAGAATATGTCGAGCCGGAACGCGAGCCGGAGAGCCTGAACCTGAACGATTTGAGCCGGCAGATGCTGGAAAAAGCATTGGAAAGAAACGGTGGAAACAGAAAAAAAGCGGCACAGGAGCTGGGAATCTCTGACCGAACGCTCTACCGAAGAATAAAGCAATACGGGCTGGAATGACTTACGACAGCAGAAAGACATTGTCGATACAGCAATTCTGATGTTCTGAAGAAACACGATACAGCCATTTACACATTATTATATATAACGAAGAAAGCAGAAACAAATGAAACAAATAAAGAAAACAGGATTTCATATAAGGAACATACGGCACAAGACAGAATCAGGAACGGTTCTGCGCGGATTCCGTCTGTCGTTATGTCTGCCTGTCCTGTTGTTGCTGCTTTCATGTTCCGTATCCTATAAGTTCAACGGAGCAAGCATAGACTACAGTACGACCAAGACTATACAAATTGCCGATTTCCCCATACGCTCCAGCTATGTCTGGGGACCGATGGCAAGCATATTCAACAACAAATTGAAGGACATATACGCCAATCATACCCGCCTGATACAGGTCAAACGCAACGGTGACCTCAAAGTGGAGGGCGAAATAACGCGCTATGAGCAGCGCAACAAAGCCGTTTCAAGCGAAGGCTATTCGGCACAGACGGAACTGTCAATGACAGTCAACGTGAGATTTACGAACAACGCCAAACATACGGAAGACTTCGAACGGCAGTTCACGGCTTCCGCAACATACGAGACGACACAGTCTCTAAATTCAGTTCAGGAAGAGCTGGTCACCCAGATGGTGGAAGAGATAACTGACCAGATATTCAACGCAACCGTAGCCAACTGGTAATTGACGACCTATGGACATAGCAGAGCTTATCAATCACCCCGAAAAACTCGACAGAGACACTCTGTATGAGCTTCGCTCCATGCTGGCACTATATCCGTATTTCCAGACAGCACGATTGCTGATGCTGCAAAATCTATATCTGCTCCACGACCCGACATTCGACGAAGAGCTGCGTCGTGCAGCTATCTATATAAGTGACCGCAAAGTGATTTTCCGAATGGTTGAAGCTGCCCACTACCGACTGACCTCCAAACGGACAACCGGCAAAGAGGAAACAACATCGGCACGCACAGACGGAAACAGAACCATATCACTGATAGACTCCTTCCTTGACTCCATCCCGAAGGAAGAGGAAAAGGACGGAAAGAAAAAACGTAAGCCGACACCAGCAGATGCGGCAGTTGACTATGTCGCCTATCTATTGGAAACAGAAAGCGATGAGGGACCAGATGCTGAAGCCACTGCCCCACAGCTGAAAGGACATAGTCTCATCGACAGCTTCATCGAGAACGACAAAGGAAAGATTGTGCTAAGCGAGAACCCGCTATTCGTTCCGCAAATCGACGAAACGGAAAAAGAAGACGGAAAAAGCGGCGACGAAAGCTATTTCACAGAGACATTGGCCCGGATTTACATAAAACAGGGACGATATTCAAAGGCTTTGGAAATTATTCGGCGATTAAGTTTGAATTATCCAAAAAAAAATGCTTACTTTGCAGACCAAATACGTTTCCTTGAGAAATTGATAATAAATAATAATAAAAAAATAAAGTAAAAATGTACACATTATTAGTAATTCTCATCTTGCTGGTATCAGCACTCATGATTGGTATCGTACTGATACAGGAGTCAAAGGGAGGCGGACTTGCATCCAACTTCGCTTCCTACAACCAGATTGGCGGTGTCCGCAAGACAACCGACGTTATCGAAAAGG